>Ga0126342_10004430_pt1 | contig 23960 bp, 24 predicted proteins | sample Cyp1metagenome_FD_92528 | JGI IMG/M metagenome (GOLD analysis project Ga0126342, IMG submission 92528) | Coral microbial communities from Lord Howe Island, Old Settlement Bay, Australia - Cyphastrea 1 metagenome | ecosystem: Host-associated > Invertebrates > Cnidaria > Coral ...
AGATAGCTATAGATAGCTATAGATAGCTACAGATAGCTATAGATAGCTATAGATAGCTATTTGTCCACAGAGTTACAGCAACAGTTGCAGTTGATAACGATCCTGAGAGCCTGGCATTCGGATCATAGATGAGTCGACGTTCCTTCACCCACTTCTCTTTTTGGCCACACTGAGAGCGGCGCGACGGCGCGATGATCCAACAATATAGAGATATACAGAATAATATAGAAAACAGACTGAACACGTAAGTAAAATGTCTGATTGCTTCAAGGAGATTATGATGTTTAATGATTTCTTCACTTCTTAAGTGCAAATTAGAGGCATAATAGACTTTCTCATGGGAGAGCCAGCACGATATATCTCCTGCGACGTCAACGTGTGGACTGGATGTCACTGGGTCAAGTCAAAATCTGAGGAGCTTTGCTCGGCCCATGCCCAATCTGTTTGGCAATTAAATAAGATGAAATGTAGACTGCAAGTCAATGATTCTTATATGATCTGCATACAGTGTATATATATAAGTATACCAATATTCATAATGTATATAATATGTGCATATATACATACATATATAATTATATATATATGCATATACACATTTGAATACACTTTAAGCACATCAAAGGTTTTTTGAGACGCTTTCCTTTGGGAAAGCCATCGAGGAACTCCGGAATCTCGACCTCAGTTGCTGCCACGAGAACTCCCCATAGCGACGCCGGGATCAAAATATGCAACTGAGCAACACTAGGATCTTCCGCCTGCTTCCTTGGCCATGACAAATGTTTCTCAAATTATGTCCTATCAAAACATATCCTTCATCTTCCAACTCACACCCTTTTCTGAATTGTTTGTTATTTGAGAATATTTCAGATATTTAAGACTCGTTTTCATATATGTTTTCATATATTATATGGTATATTTATATGATATTTACATGTTCATAAATATCTTTGTGCGTTGATTCTCCATGGTTTCCCTTGTTCCTGGCACGGCTGAGTTTCGCTTTGGCCTCCGAGATGAGCTCCTCCACTTCCTGGAACGACAAGTCGAGTCGAGTTCAAGGCAAAGGATCTTGGCCACAAACGAATACCAAAGTAAAAATCATGGTAAATATCATAGTGAATTTTACCATAGTAATATTTGCTATATCATGATAATTCATGATATATACCATAGTGAATCATATTTACTATATCATAGTGAATATGGTAAATCTCATGGTGAATCATAGTAAATATCATAGTGAATCAGTGAGAAAACAATGAGAATCAATGTTCGTTTTCACGAATAGTAGATAGTAATCAGAAGTCATCAGATAGTACGAGCAACTAAGAGGTTCTAATATTGCTCTAATATGCTCTATAATTAATATTATCTATTGTCACGGATTGGCACTGCCACGGTTTTGACGTTTGCACCTGTTCATCCTGTTTAAGATTGTTCAATCCTTTCACGTTGCTGGATCCATGTGATTCCATGTTCAATCCTCATCCGTCAAGCGTTTCTTCTTCTTTTTCCTGGACTTCTGAACCTGGATGTCAAAGCATGTGAAAGCTGCGTGCTGCATGCTGCGACTGGCTCTTCAATCATGTTTTTTTAGAGCAATGTCGGAAATTGATGGAAATCGTCGAAATCGTTCAAAAGCTCTGCTTCCAGGGTGCGTCGATCAAGTCGAAGACTTCTTTCCTTAAAACATCTTAAAACTATAAAGATCCCTAGCCCGGCAAAGCGAAAACAAGTTGCATCCTGGGCTGTACACTGCGATGAGATCCGTCTGGCTTTGATGTTCACCCCAGGTACGAGTTCAGATAGTTCAGCTGGGTGGCAGCAGATCATCGTCAAGGTCATAACCCAATGATGAGGTGGCCCTGGACAGAAGGGAAACAATGGAAAACAAATCAATAGGAAAAGAAGAAAAGAAGAAAAGAATTGAACAGATTTCTTTTGTGAAAAGCTCGACTTCAACTTCGGATTTTGTGGCAGTGTTTGTTCTGGAGATGAGTACTTTTTGCCAAGTTTCGACTTGAACTCGGTGAAAGAAATCTTGCCGCTGCCGTTTTCTTGGCGCAACACAGAAAGTCATCTCTAGATGTCAGCAGTCTAAGTCAGAGCTTTCCGCAGTTGTTGAGCGCTCATTTTTCAAAACGGTTCAAAACAAATGGGACATGTCATGGAAGTTTTGATGCATCAAAGGAGCCGTCCATCTTTTTGAAGATGTCCTTAGTAAGTGCAAATCCGTGCGAATCCAGATAAGCACGAATGCCATTTCCATTACATCATTTACACCTCTTTGAAGACTGTCGTCTTTTTGTGTCGGCCAAGACACCTTCAGCTTTGTGGGCTTCTCACCTTCTGCCGGTGGTGTGTCCTTCAGTTCTTGAATGAACTCCATGAACTCAGTCATCGCCTTGAGCAAAAACAAACATACACAAACGCACTTATTCGATCTTACTCGCAGTGAATTCAATGGTGACAAATGTCGGACCTCGGCTGGGGTGGAAGGACCTGAAAAAACTTTCTTGGTGATCACAGTTGCCTGGCAGATTTGACAGTCCAATGGGATGCAATCGCCCATCATTTGGCGCTCTCCTGCTACAGTCACTGCCTCTGCGCCGCCATGGAAAAGCCAACGGATGAACTCTGTGTAGGAAACCCGCTCATCGCTATTGGTGTCCTCAGCCATAGCTCATTGACACAGTTGACACAGCTGTTACAAGGTTACAATACATTATATAATATATATATATTATACATATATACATTCAACATCATTCGACACTTGCTGTCCCAACTGCAGCTGTTCCATTGAAAACGGTGCAGGTGCAACTCATGTTCCTTCGCTTTGACATGCTTTGACATTCCCGGACTGCCACGACCGCAGTCAGCAGTCTCTCATCCAGCAGAGCGGCCATGACCTTGTAAATCTTGGTCACCTGCAGTGGTTTGAAACAATTTGAAACATGAAAAGATCATAAAAGATCTCTATTGACCCAGATGAAGACGTTGCGACAAAACAAACTTTCGGCTTTGAAATCTTTGAATTCTAAGGATCGGATCGTCTTTCCACACAAGTTCTTCGCTTGACATCATTGTAATGTGGGCAAATGGAATGATGGAATTGGGAAACTCATGGAGGTTGTGGTGACATGTGGTGACATCCTTGCGGGCAAAGTACATCAGCATTCTTCAAGCCAACACCACACAAGGCACGCCGAAGTTCGTCCGTACTGAGTGTGCCTGAACCACAGCATTTTTTAGGGTCAAGATGGGTCAAGATGGGTCAAGATCGGTATGAGTGGCTCAACTTACTGGCTCGCGAAGCTTCACCCACAAAAGCAGCCTTTCACACTGTGTCACGCATTACATCTTGATGTCAACCTGATTCGGGAATACATCTGATATAGTCTATTGTTGATCTTCATACTCTCTATATACATATATCAGCCTCATACATCCTTCTAGGTGTATATATACTGTATATACGCTGTAAGACACTGCAAAAAGATCTATAAGATTGACATCTTGGTGGCAAAGTTGGTGGTCAAAGCACCATGAAACGCAATCCGACAGAATTCCCCGCCGTCACAGTTGGAGTCAAACCTGTTGAAGAGAGCTTGCAAACTCTCCTGAAGCATCTGAGGCATCCACATCCAAATCATCCAAGCTGGATTAAAGTTAAAGGTGTCTGCTTAAAAAACTGCTTTATGCTGCCTTCACATTCTTCAGCTTTATCTTGTCTTGTGGTTCAAGGCTCAGAGGCATCTAGTAAGGTTCTAGGGCAATGGCCGGATCGGTATTGTTATTATATCATATTATCGTCATATTATGTCATTATGTTCATTGTTTTAGATCAAGGGCGATGAATCTTCTGCCAAGTTTTCTGTCACATGTCACGGGCCGCCAGTGTCCCGTAGCACATAGCACGTAGCACTGGGAATCCGCACCTTCTGTGCCCATTCTTCCAAGGTGCTCATTCCGCGTTTCTGGCACAAGGTCTTTCAGTGCGTAGTGCAAAGTGCAAGACATCCCACTGATCCCCAGGGGAAAAAAACGAGCCTGGCACTTCAAAGGCAACTGACGCTTGGACCCACAGCTGGAGGCAAAAAGTTGCGAATTGGCAGACAATGGCAGACAGGCCAGACCAAATCTTTGTTAATTTCTGGTAGCGAAGGCCAAGTTCTCCTTTCCTCCAAAGCTTCAATCAAATTGAAACCACCCAAAACATTCCTACATATTCTTCTCGAACTGCTTTCAAACGACTAGCTTTATATCAGTCGTAGGATCAATGGTGTCCCATGTGTCCCTTCTCGCTGTTTCTGCATTTTTGCAAGGCACTCTTTTTCAGAAACGAGTGCCGCAGATATCCACAGATTCTCATTTCCAGAATTGCCACCTGCAGCAGAATGCTGCATAGCTTTGACAAAGGTCCGAAAGCCTTTCAAAAGCTGTTCCACGTACCCTTTCGACACCAAAAAAAACCATCGGAAGTGACAAATTCCCAAGCGACCCTTTTATTTTGCAGCAAGCGACCATGCTTTCCGTCGCAATCGGATGCTCAGGGCTTCACCTTACTGCAGAAATTCACTCCATAGTGGAAGGAAGGGATAATGAACCAAGCTAAGCCCGGTCAGGGCAATGTTTCGGCTGTTGTTGATACTGTTGATGTATGTTGGTGGTGTTGTTGTTGATTATGATGGTGGTGATGGTTTTCACCTTTTCCCGAAGGCACTGTATGGTCTGTATGCAGAAGAGATGCAGCCATGGTCACTAGGCCACTCCCCCGTTGCTTCACAGTCTTTGTGGGAGTCTATGATGGCTCCTTGAGGTGGCAACACGTGGCAACGCATCAAAGTTTCACTGTGCTCTCACAGCAGTAAAAACTGGTGGCCAAGCAGCGTCGAGATGCTTCATCAAAGAAAAGTTCAGTCTGAAAATCCTGCACATGGCAGTTGTGACTTCCATGAAGTCATCAATGGATTCTGAAAATCTTGAATCCAATCTTGACAAAAGCTTCAAAAGCTTCACAATTGAGACACTTTGGTAACGCTGCCCTTCACCCTGTCCGCGTCCTGTGTACGTTCCCGGACCCAAATGTAATCAATTTTCAGCCCTGGCCGAAGTTGAACAATCCGTGTCTCTTTGGATTTGCTCTGCGGCATTTCAGCCCAGGCCTTGACCGGGTGTCTGGGCCTGACCAATGAAAACATTCCCCAAACATCTTGAAAAAGTCTCATTTCAACATCTCGTGAGTGTTTCGACATAGACAATCTAAAAGAATATAGTAATTAATAATTCATATAATGTAATAATAATGAATAGTAATTAGTAATAACAATAATAATAGTGATAATAATGATAATAATGACAATAACAATAATTATAGATAATAATAACTAATAACTAATAACTAATAGTAATGATTAATACATAACATATTTATATGTATTTCAATCATGTCACGTTTCTATGAATCCGTGATGATTGTTCGAGGTCTTTCACCTTTTCTCAAGGTGTACCAGCAAAATGCATGTGAAGATTTGTGAAGTGGGAAGGTCACCCTAGGTCACCCTAGGTCACCCTCAAACCGCACTCCCTGCCTGTTTGTTTCCTGGCCGTGAGACCTGTGGAAGATCTGGTGCCCTGCGCAAAGTCACGTGCCTCGCAGCGTTTGCACATATTCTAACATATTCTAACAAGGTTCCGGGATGTTCCAGGTCTCTCTGCTCCAGGTATGCTCAGGGCTAAGTTTTTCATCGTTTTTGGATCGTTTTTGGAAGATCCCAAATCGTTTTGATATGTCTTGATTGGTCGGCTGTCTGTTGATGTCGTATGATCTGCGCACTGAGACGCACACTTGCCGTCAAACGGGCAAGGGACAGTGCCTCGCCACGAGACATGCTCTGGGACCAAAAATTGTCAAACATCATTTCCACAGGGGGGTGTTCCTAAAACATGGGTACCCCAAATTCATCCAAAATCTGACCACTTTGGTATTGCAAAAAATGGGCTCGGGGTATATTTGAAGAAACATCTATATAATACAATCCTGTATATTTCCATACGGTACCTAGAAATCTCAACCGAGATCAACCGAGAGTGTAAAAGTGTGTAAACGGATCACATCCACTGGTCCTTGTTCTTTTGGGGATAGGGCATGATAGGGCTTTAGACCTGCAACGTCAGCGACCCGTCAGTGGCCTGCACTTCTCTCCTGAAAGTCTTCATTGAAGTCAGCCTGAGAATGGCTGATCTCAGGTCACATCAGGTCACAAAAAGCTTCATATTCCCATTCCCAAGTTGTAGGACCCGTAGGAAGCCGTTGAAGCCATGGTTTCAGCCAAGCCACGGTGATGACCTCGATCTGCGCTGTGCCCTCTGCAGCAAACGCACCAAAAGCATCCAGCTGCTCCTGGTTCCGACCTACGAAAGACCATCAAGTCACATTGAGCAAGCCTCACTTGAATCTCATGGAATTATCAGTTTGACATGCAGGAATTGAAGTATGTATAACGTATTCCTCAATTAAAAGTAAGTTAAATTGTAGAATGTGACTATGTATTCGCTGCAGAATAGAACTAAGAATGAACTAAGCATGAAGTCTGAAGAGAAATGGGACACGGAAACAATCATGCTTTGGACTGCAACAGCAGAGAACTGCCGTGAGTGCCTCTCATGTGGCCAGTGATCACTCGGATGCGGGCGCCGCACGGATGCTGAAAATCGACTCCTCGATTCGCATCACAGTTTGGATTCCCCATGATTCCCCCACAACATCCCACAACCCAAATGCCAAATGATGCCAAATGATGTCAAATGATGCCAAATGCCAAGGCCTCCAAAGATCACTTTGCCTGCTGAACACATGCGGATCAAAGCAGATTCTGTCACATCTGCTACGCTTCCCTCTCTTTTCATTTGTTCCCTAAGAGCGGTGCAAACACTTTCAGATCTGTGCTGATCTGATTGATCTGTGATCTCTGCCCAGAACTGACCCATATTGACCCATCCCGGGACTCTCATCACGGCCTTTGAAATCCCGCTCTGACCATGATGGAGCAGCACAAACGCTGCTCTTCACAGCGATGAGGAGACCTTCACGATTGAAAACAACTCTGCTCTTGGAGATCATACTGACATCATACTCACCACACCCGGACCCCTAGTATATCCTAGTATGCTGACCACGGCTTTGGGCATATCATACGTGTTTGGTGATAGCTAGTTTAGATCTTTCGGCCATCAAGGTATATCAAGGTCTGTTAGAACATGTTAGAACTGTTGGCGAGGCACCATCTGGTGGTCGCCCTTTCTCCGGATGCTTGAAGTAATGAGACTTGTACTCTGGACCAAGATCCTGGGATGTGGCCAGGAGGCGCAACATGGCACTCCCGAGGCCCGCGGCTCACACGTTTCAACACGTTTCAACACGTTTCAACACACGGCACCGCTTCTCGGCCAAGAATCCGCCACAATCCTACAGTAGCAAGAGCCACTTTGAAACTTCTTTGAATCTGTTCGATCTGTTTCTGTCAGAAGTACTGCAGAGAAGAAAAGCACAGTCCGTGCAACAAATGATTTGACTAAACCCATCTAAATTCAGGCATCATTTGTTGAGTTCATCTAAATTTAATGATACACTGCAAGAATCTCAGGCATGTCAAGCATCGAATCAACGTCAGTCTTCTCCACCTCTTGGAGACAAAGCACATCGAAGCTCGCTTGCTTTAAAATGTCCTCGGCGGTCTAAAAAGGTACCCACTGGGTCACTGAGTGAGTCACTGGAGGCAAAGCTGGGAGATTTAACTTCTGCATTACCCATTGGCATCCATTGAGACATCCAAATTACGTCCATGCACAAGCATGTGCCATATAGAGGTTTCCATAGGTTTCCATAAATGATCATAAATGAGGGTATTCCATTTTTTTGGGCATGTTCCATCATAAACCATCCATTGGGCTAACCGCCGAGCATCTCTCATCACTGGCCATCTCAAAGCCCTGTGCGGAACCAATTGGACCCAGAAATGAAAAAGGTACCAATTGGATGTCAATGTGTATATACAATTATATATGTATACAGTATACATATATATATATGTATATATATACATATACATATGATATTATATAATACATCTACAATATTATGAATTTAGTAGATGGATTGAGTATAGTATGAAATTATCTGATTGTATGATGTGATGTCATATTACAATGAATGACATACATACTCACATGTCCAGGCGTATGTGACATAGATGATCCTAGATGCGCTGCGAACGATACATGATTCTGTGATCATCAAAAAAAGGACTTGGAGAAACGTAACGCGGAGAAACGTGGAGAAACGCGGAGAAACGTGCCAGGAGGTCCAATTGGAATTGCCATTGGCATCCATACCCTGCCGCTCCTGATTTTGCTTCAGAGACTCATGTCACACAGCTCCTGTCACTAAATTCGCAAACGGAGTTTTCCAGTCCTTCCATTTGAGCGCATAAGTTGTGCAGAGCCTGAGAAAATCTGAATGAAAGACTGTTCGAGTTTGTGCAGTCAATGTGCAGTCTGTATCAACTTCCTTGTGGACAAAGGACACCCCCAGAAGTTCCATTGAGTGAGTTTCCAACACATTGTAGGAGCCTAGGTGAAGAGCGGACGTGGAGGGTGTGCCCAGTATGCCTTCCAGATGTTCTCTGTTTCTGTCTGTCTAGGGTGAGCGAAGTGCATCTCGTCATAGGATGATCTTGGATATTTTGGCATGTTGCGCATGTTGCCACTTGCATAAGTATCGGCGGATACTTAGTATCCCATGGGCTCCAACTTTTGATCCTTCTAAATCCTTCTTCTCTTCTCTTGTTCGACATTGTCTTCTGAACTTTTGAGAGATGGAACATAGATTACTGTACTAACTTTGATGCCATTTTAATCTGTCCTTCTCTATCCAGATCTGGGCTCAAAACCCACAGAGAAGGTGGGTGATGACGCTTCGCAGCGAACTCTTCTCGCAGCAAAATCGTAACTGGGCAGCCATCCAGCAGCACTGCCACACAGCACCGCCCAACTGAAGTCGTCCCTTTCTTCCAAACTTCGGAACATGTGTGGATCTGCTTCAACGATCGAAGATCCAAGGTCGAAATACCAATATCATCCAATCATCCAATATCTGTTATGCAGACTTTGCTGGAACCAAGTAAAGCTGAAGAGTCATGTCGTTTCATTTGCCCTTTGTTGCCCTTTATTGCCTCGACAATCCCAAGCATCCACAAGCCGCCAAAGCAGGTGTGGCTCGACCTGACGGTTGTTCTGCGCCACTTGCCGGAACGACCCTTGTGGACACCCTGCCTAAACGTCGAGCCCACATAATGCGCTCAATGGGCAAAGCCGTTTGCAGGGAATTCAACTGTTTCTACGATGTGTAAGCTTTGTAAATATAGTTAACAAAGCTGTAATAAGGACAGAGGGATGCAAATGTCATGACTCATCATGTTGATGCACTCAGGTGAGCTTTTGTTACTTGACTGGTCAGTTGGTTTGATGCCCAACTGTATGATGCCGACACATGTTGCTCGCTTTTGTTGGCTCAAGTCACAAACTTTCAGAGCCGATTGGCAATCCAGGTTTAACATGAATGTTGTGGCGCTCTGTGAGAAAACAAGATCCTTTGTGCGTCCATTCTGCAGCATCGTACGAGGTCCGAAGTCCGAAGTGCCAGGTTTTTCATGCCACTCTGATCAGTGCTTGTAGGCTTTCAGAGCGCAATTTCCTGACGGTTCAGCTCAGACCATTGTCACACAAGAAACCGTGGCTGTCTGGAACCAGAAAAGTAAACAGGCTATATACAACTATAAACGGCATACTGTGTGTTTTCTCCATCTGAATTACCAAACTTGAGGCGTTTCCCTTTTTTGAGCTGGGGTCTCCACCAAGTCGAACATCGGCTGTACTCGCACCGTGCCTATGGAGAGGATGCCTTTGAGGACTTCGCTGGAGAAGCAGCCAGAAGACCTATCAAACCAAAGCGACTTGCAAAGAACAACCAAGGATACCTCAGCGGAAATCAAAGTTGTGAAGGTTAGCTGCTAAAGTAGCTGGCTTGTTCATAGAAACAAGCAATGTTGAGTACTCCTCCATCTGAGAAGGACGATTGCAGAAGTAACAAGATTGCTCGATACATTGTACAATAGAAAAATGAAATACACATAATGTAGACAACACACATGATATGTCATGCAAATTCATACAAGAGATATGACTACAATGCATGGTATATGACACACATTATGTAATGCAGCGTTGTCTGAATCATTGTGCATAATTGTGTGTGTGTGATGAATGGCACATTTCACATTGATCTGATCGGCAAAATGTGTCATGCATACTATCACATGCAGATCAAACACATTCAAATACCATAAGATCATATGTCCATATCATACGTGAAAAATCACATGGACATGCTTCATATTTCACACTACAGATTCGCATACCATCATGGTCATTTAATTGCACCTGTTTTTGGTCTATACCCAACGGCCTTCAGCAGCAGCAACGGGTTCTGACGCCAATGCAGATGAGCCAACCATTGAAATGCTGAACACGGAGAGGATCACGACACAGACTACCTTAGCCACATGGGCCACGAACACAAAGGCAGGCTTATATCTGCAATGGCAGAACAAGGAAAAAACAAACACAAGACATAAGATGACATAAGTAAACCATCATAAATTAATAAACCCATAAGCAAACCACCAACTGAAATGCTGACGCATGCTGAAGCATTCAGTATCTAGGCATGTTGCGTGAGGAGGTAGTGCCACATAGTCTGAAATCATCAGCTCCACTCCGATAAAGACAAGGATGAAGCACCTTCCAACGTATCGAGAAACAGAATTTCCTGGAAGCATCTGGAACCAAACTTCAAGTGTCCCATAGTGTCCCCCATTATTTACAGCACTCGAGACTGCGCTTTCCATGTTCCTTTGGTCTCCAGGTGCCATGTCGCCGTCAGGATCCGTCAGGTCTGTCTTTGTCGTTAGTTCAAGACTGCTGTGATGAGCTTTGGGACATTGTCTCAAAACACTTCCATCATGAAGTTGTCACCTCTGGCATGGATAGAAATTGATAGAAGTATATTCTCCCTGCGGTAATATTTTATAGTTATAAAGTTATAATAAAATTATACATATGTATATATATAGTATAAAGTTTATAAAGTGTAGCGAAAATACAACTTAAAATATCTTAAAATGCGCTAGACCACCCAACCTTGCGGAGCAATAATCTATCAATTTGTTGTCAAAAGATTGGAACATGCTTCAAGTTCCAGCCGCAGGCGCAGGCCATATTTCAGAAGACCAAAGAGTTGAACCAGGTCTTGGACCACGAAGAACATGGTGCGTAATCCAAACATCCTCGGATCAATACTCAAGGAATCTGAATGATCTGCATGACGATATGCAGATATGAAGAAAGATGAAATACCGTGCAATATTGATGGAATCTGATTGATTTGTTGGGAAATGTTGGGACATGTTGGGAAATGTTGGGAAACTCAAAGCTTCACAGCCAACATTTGAAAATGTTGCTGTTCGATGCTAACAGCATGTTCTATCCTGTGGGTTGGGTTGCAGCGACTATGGCGTTCTGCAGACCAAGAACGCCAGCACCGCAGAAGTCACGGAGTCCCAAACGTTCGGAATCTGCGCTGCCTGTCATCACATATCACATCACGGGATGACAAAGCCCATGTCTAGGGCTGACCTATAGAAGAATAAATAATAAAAGTTGAAGAAGAAAAACAATGAAAGACTTATGAATCTTATGAAAAAGTGAATCACTTGACATCCCAGCAGGTTTGCTGGATGATTCAAGTCGACACTCTGAGCACCCACGCTTTTGCACTCACACTGTCCTGAGGTGAACGAAATCTGCTCTGATCCACACAGCAACTTGTCACAACTTGTCACAACTTGTCTACATTTTGGCATCGCTTGGTCGATCTCTTCAATTTCTTGTCAAGTGTCGACTGCAAAGATCAGGTCAGTACATTCCAAGCCTGGGACATCGATCTACAACTTGAAACAGCAGAGCGACGCAAACAGAGCATGGTGCTGTGCATAGCTGGCATCTTAGACCAAGGCAGCTCGTGGATTTGGCCGAGAAGCAACAAACAACCGGAAAGAGAAGCGTGAAAGTCAGTTTGCCGTTCCTCCAAATGACCAAGCTCCCCTCCTGACCCGTGGCATTGAGCAAGTGTCCACATGTGTCCGTTTCTTTAAATCACTCCCGTCTTCAACTCTGCTTCAATGTATTGCTTATGTCTACACAGTCTACACAGTCTACAGTGTAGTCACTGTGCCATGCATCCGTCCTTTTCACCATAGCCATCTAGCAGTCGATCACCAAGAAGCCACTGGAGCAATTTCACGGTGTGCTTGGCCGTCAAGTCCTGCAGCTGAAGCCCTTCAGCCTCTCTCGACCGTCCAGGCTATGGGGCCGAGAGGATTGGAAGAGGACTCGACTGAAACACACTCAAACTCAGTCAAACTGAAACAGTCCCGTTTTTGTAAAATACACCTTTTATGTACAAGTGAATCATGATGAATCTGTATTTCTTGATTATCTGGTGAAAGTCACGAAGCCTTTTTTAACGTCCTCCTCTTCATCGTCTTTGGCAGCTTGTATGCCACTCCTGGTCAAGTGTTGCTACAATTTCCCATGCCATGCAAAAAACACTGCCATGCTCTGCCCTCTGCCAACCAAGGAACCAAATCAAAAAGCCACCGAAGATAAAGCGGAACCAAGTCACCAAATCGAGGAGCTGCCTGACGAGGCACCGGGGTTGTCGATGGCCACGGTGCTTGTAATTTCTGCAGATCTAGTGGAACAGGAATGTTGTAGTTACATGTAGCTACGTGATAAAAGATGACAAAAGCATTGGATACTTTGTGGAAGCAAAAAATATCATACCATAATATCATGCCATCTTCATCTCACACCATCTTGTGCACGGGGAGCACTAATCATCTGAGAAATGTTCCGTGCCCGGCAATTTTCAACATGTCGCAAATCAGGATATCACTAGCAGTGCTGCTTCTGCAAACAGCAATTTCGATGCCACGTCCTATTAACGTGAAGCTGCTCAAACTACTGAGTGGGGATTTAAAAAAGTCATGCTGACTTCCTGTCGGCTTGGATTCAAGTCAACCACTGGAATGGTTCTACAATTTTCTACAATTTTCACATATTTCCACAATCAATGAGCGTCACTGAGGATCATCGTTGGTCAATTAAAAGATCCAAGATCCACTGGCCATCTTTGACAAATGCAGGCATTGCTGGACTCCAAGGTGACATTGTGCACACCGTTTTAGCAAGGCAGTCAAAAAGGTGTATGCCCCCAGACTCCAAAGCAGCAGCGCACCGCCAAACAGTGAACAAGATGCAAAGTCTATTGGGATGCTTATCCGAGCATGGCCAGTCCTAACATGTTCTGTCTGTGTGGTCTGCCATTTCTTGTTTTCTCCTCTCATTGGCAGAGCCTTCTCTTTCTTTCGATCCTCATTCCCTACACATGGCAGGTGCAATTGACCTGGGTATTGCATGCGTTGCATACTGCGTTGGGTACCGCATTGCGTACCGCGTTGCATCCCTGCGAAAGAAATTCCAACAGCATGAAAAGCTGCAAGGATCGCCCATCCGAGCATGCGCGTCCCGCGTGGTCGGGCTTTGAACTTTCGAGTCATGGCCTTGAGTTTTGAGCTCACAGTGCTGCAGAAAATTCTTTATTGTCACAAGTCACCAAATGTCTGTGGACCAAAACAAACAGGCAACGATCTTTGCCGAAGCTGTTGGGTTTTGCAAGGACATTCTTCGGAGGCGTCCGTGTTTGATGTGTTTGTCTATTTATCATATTTCATCATATTTTATCATGAAGTTGTTTTGCACATGGCACCAAAGCAGCTGATCTCTAGCCGTGCCTCACGACTGCGAATAGAGTGAAGCGGAACGTGACAGCGCCCAAGATTCCCAGGAACAGAGCCTAAGAAGCATCTTAGAACTGCCTGGACGTTGTCTCAGATCATCTTAGATCCTTCAAATGGATTCAAATGGCATATCAGATGTCAGATCATGTCATATCCCTCCATGTCCTCTCCTTTGAATTTGGCAATGCAGCGCCGCATGGTCTTGTTTCCTCACATTGTTGCATCAGCTGTCTTCTGTTTTCTTAGGCACAAGCCTTGTGGATCACTTCTGGTGGTGTTTTGTAGAGCCGGAAGATCAAGTGAAAAATAAAGAGGTTGTCCATGGACAGTAGCCATTCCTCACAGCTTCAAAGATCTCTTTTGCAAAATCCACAGTCCATCTCTCATCTTGAGAAGAATGTGCGTAGCACGACCTAACCTGAGGAACGAACTTGATTTCATGTGATTTCATGTGTATATTAGTGTGCAGTACACCTCTCTTTCTGTGTGTTTGCGTCTCCCCTCAAGCTTTTCCTTTCTACACTGTAGACGATTTGAAAGCGAGTTCAGTCAGTTGCCTCGAGGAACGAAAATCAATAAGAGGCATACTGGAACTACATGGAACTACGCTAACCCTGATATTACCTGACCAAGGAGATCCAAGCAGCTAAGAGATATCCACTGCACCACTGAACACCTGTGCTACAGGATGCGCCTTCCGTAAGTCCGACAAGTCCCAAAGAGAATAAAGAGACCACTGAAACAACGGTCCCATAACGGCGATAGGTCCGGATAGGTCAACACTTAAACGGCAGTGACATGGAGATTTCGCAGGTCCCCCGGGTCCCCCGGGTCCCCCGGGTCCCCCGGGTCCCCTGGATCCGGCCTGCGACGGAGCCATGCCGCACAGCGATGAAGAGATTGTAGCCTCGTTCACGACTCGTTCACGAACCGGGGCACTCCGAATCAAAGTCAGAAATTCTTCGAGAAGAATTCGATAGTTCGCTGTACCAAGTCGCCCATACCAACCAATATCCAGAAGGCGACCAAGGCCAAGTGCTGCCGCAGTCCAGAGACATTCAGCCGCTGCAGCACGAAATAATCGAAACACCTCGAGGAATTTCATGATGTGAAGCGGCGCATGGCACCGGATACGACCACCGACCACCGGGCACTGAGATCACTGCACTAAGGCTATGGTGAAAACAATGAAGAAGCCCTGCCAGCTGATGTAGATGTTGAAATGTGTTGAATTTGAATGCCATTCCACCCGAAGATATGCCCAAACAGGGATGAACATCTAGCACATCTTGCAGAATCTTGCAAAGAAAGACTTTGTGGACCGATTACCCCGCTACCCTAGCACATATTCATGTTCCGATCATTCACATCTGAGTGATGTGAGGTCCTTGTCATTCTTTGACCAACGCACTGGGTGAAGGCGGGCTCTTCGGACAGTCGTGCTGTTGGCAATTGGCTCCACCTTTTACCAGGAGATACCAGGAGTGGCAATGTCACCATCAATCTGAACTAATCTGAACATATCAAAGCAACATCTGTCAACATCTGAAGTTTTTTTCTCAGTTTGAAGCCTCTTCCGCGAAAATATCGCTGAGCCATCCTTAGCCATGAGGTGAAATGAGGTCAACAATGTCAACAGAATTCAACAGACCATATGCAGGTTCTGATGCTTCTGTTTCATGCCATTCCAAAAGCTGCAGCTAAGTCTCCGGTGGCTTCAGACATGGCATCGGTGTGCATGGAAGTCAATCTGCCAGGCAACTGGTTCCAGACTAGAACCATCACGACAAATATTGACAAATCATTACAAATCATGAAAATGCACTTAGCTCAGAGACTGCTTAGAGACTTGAGACTTTCAAGACTCTTTAGACCCTTCATAATGCTTCAGATCTGATTATGCAGCCACGGAAGGTCTTGAGAATGTAGTGGACATCATTGGATATCATTGGACTATGGATATGTCATGTCTGATATGTCGGACATGTTCCAGTGTCATATTATGTTCATCATGGATTCATCTCTTTCTCCGGTGTCTGCCAAGCTGCCCAGACTGAACAGATGCTACGACGTTCTGGCTGAGAGTGTTGTTGGGACGAATCTGGCACCCAACGCAACCAGTGCAAAAGACACTGACGCAAGTGCGCACAAACGGTCACACCCTTTCAAGATTGAAAGTGAAGTGAGTTTTGAAACAACTTGATACGATTGATACTGCTTCGACATTAAAGATATTCGAATCCGTGCCTTCAGCTGCGCATTGCGTTGCAGAAGGCAAGAGCTCTTGTGGCTGGCGGTAACCTGTGACAGCGTCACTAGGAGCTGCCGGGCTACCTCTAGCTTCTTTCCTCGGGGGAAACGTGTCATACTTTGCAGCAACAAACATTTCAAGACAGATCAATATGTTCCATACCATCAAATGACCATCAAATGCCAACCGATCCAACCGCAGCGGCCAAAATGGGCTCTTTGCGCTTTTTCCAGTGCTAGCTGGGCCTCACTCAAGCTGTAAGGCAGCTAAGCTCTGCGAGCAGAGATGTGAACCTGAGGGTCAAGCCCTCTTCAACACAGCCTACCCACAAACCCCGAAAGGAAATGAATTGTGACGATTGTCACCGAGGCAAACCTAAGCCGCTGTGAACTTGACAGCCGTGGCTCTCTACAACACAGCCGCATCGATGCCTCAAAGCAGTGGACATGAGAGAATCCAGCGTTCTAGAAGCACTTGCGGTGGACAATGGTCGGGCCAGACTCATCATACTCACCTTAGGTGTGAAACATTGCGAAATGGTTAACTGTGAAATGGTGTTAACAGGTAAAGCATTTAGCTCTGATATGGTCTGGTATGGTCTGATGCAAGGTGAAGAATATGAAGAATATGAAGAATGTGAAGAATATGAAGAATGTGAAGATCATTGAAAACCAAATCATTCCAAGATCTTCCAAGTAGCCTTTAGAGATCCACATCTGCTGGAAGGTGCTGAGAGAAGACAAAATGGAACCACCAATCCACACACTGTACTTTCGCTCAGGAGGAGCCACCACTTTGATCTTCATGGTGGAAGGTGCCAAGGCAGTCAACTCCTTGGTCATGCGCTCTCCAATTCCAGTGAACATGGTGGTACCACCGGACAGGACCACGTTGGCGTAGAGATCCTTTCGAATATCGACGTCACACCTGGGTGGTTGTTTGATGTTGGAACTGTCCTGCTTACTCCTGCTTACTCCTGCTTACTCCTGCTTAGTGTCTGGAACTACTGGGAGATACGTGGTAAATCGGCAGACCCAATGACCCATTTAACAATATTTAACACAGTTGCCGAAATCATTAGAAATCTCAACGTATGCCGCTAAAATCCGCTAAACACCACCAAGGAACTTCATAATCGATTGGAAGGTGGTGTCATGAATCCCACTGGCCTCCTTGCCCACGAAGCTTGGCTGGAACAGGACTTCTGGGCAGCGGAAACGTTCAGATCCAACGGTGATGATGTTGCCATCAGGCAACTCGTAAGTCTTCTCCTTGTCGCTGCTCTCAGATGCAGCCTTCATCTCGCTGTCAAAGTCCAAGGCGATGTAGCAAAGTTTCTCCTAGAAATTGATGAAATTGATGGATTTGGAGCAACTTGTGGCAGCGCCGCTGAAACAATGGAAAGGATAGGAAATGTAGAATCGCACAATATCACACAACATCATACAATATCCGAAGGTTGGTTCACAGTCTGACTTATCCGCTCTTTTACACCTCACATCCCCTTACTACCTCCTAATATCTCTTAATGATATTCTCCCCTCATGGGCCTTTACGTCTCGAACGATCTCGCGCTCCGCCGTGGTGGTGAAGGAATAGCCACGCTCGGTCAAGATCTTCATCATGTACTCTGTGAGGTCACGGCCAGCCAAATCCAAACGGAGGATGGCGTGTGGCAAGGCATAGCCCTCGTAGATTGGAACAGTGTGGCTGACACCATCGCCACTGTCCATGACGATTCCAGTGGTACGGCCAGATGCATACAGAGACAGCACAGCCTGAATTGCCACATACATCGCTGGTACATTGAAGGTCTCAAACATGATCTGCGTCATTCGCTCACGATTCGCCTTGGGGTTCAACGGGGCTTCCGTCAGCAAGACTGGATGCTCTTCCGGAGCCACACGCAGCTCGTTGTAGAAGGTGTGATGCCAAATCTTCTCCTTGTGACAGGCGCATGACAAAACAAGACATAAAATGAAACAACACATGTCAAATATCATGACAAAGGATCATGAAGCTGCATCTAGATAGAAGCAGCATGGAGCAACAAAATTCAGAAGACGTCTTTGGCAAGTGCTGGTCTGTGCAATCGTGCTATCCAAGCTTCCATATCATCCCAGTTGGTGACAATGCCGTGCTCAATGGGATATTTCAAGGTCAAAACACCTCGCTTGCTCTGGGCTTCATCTCCCACGTAACTGTCCTTTTGGTCCATGCCAACCATAATTCCGGGCATCTTTGGCCGGCCGACAATGCTCGGGAAAACTGCTCGAGGAGCATCATCGCCCGCAAAGCCAGCCTTGCACATGCCACTGCCGTTGTCAACGACCAGAGCTGCCACCTGCGACAACGGAAGACAACGGAAGACAACGGAAGACAACGGAAGACAACGGAAGACAACGGACAACAACGGACAACAACGGACACGAAATATCAGAAACTATCAGAAGATGGACGATACATCCAATGAAAGGTGTAGCAGCAGTATAGTATAGCAACATCTTTAGACAAATACAAACAATACAAACACTCAATGCAAAGATCTGGCGCAATGAGAACTGCCCAGTGATTTTAAACCATAACACAACGGTGCACAAAAGAAGTGGGAAGAATTGGCACACGACCACCAGGGCGCACGTGTCATCTGGTCCCTAGCCGTTGCACCTCTTCGTCACCCATGGCTGAAGTTGTTTCGCGTCGAAAGAGATTGCAAGGGCCGTTGCTTTTGAGTCAGCAAAACCGCTACAGTCAGATGCAAGCTGATGCAAGGAGATGCAAGCAGTGAAACCTACCCCCTTCATGAGATCTCGAAAGCCAACTAGCAAACAAAGAAAATCAAATAGCATCAAATAGCAATCAAGCAATTCATGATCGAATTATATCCAATAGCAATTCTCCTTAAGAATGAAACCTGAAGCCAAGCCTCAGAGAGTGCATCAGAAGGTACCGATGTACCTTGGGGATTCTCATCTAAAGAGCTCCACAGCTCGACATTCTACATCATTCAGCAAGATCTGCACAGATGTGGAAAGATGTTGTGCGGAAAGGCTGCTGGAGGCCACCAAAATGGCCGACAGGCATGCCTTGAACATGGTGCTTCAAGCTGCAAAATGCGGAACTGTCTTTGCCGATTTGCATGAAAATAAGATGGAAACATGAAATTTGCCACCTCTTCGGCTAAGAGCGGCACAAAGAATGCTGTAGCAGTAGAGGTAAGCTGCAAAGTTGTCATGGCCTCTGCCAGAACAGCTGAGTGCACTGAGTGCAAAACATGAAAAAACAAACGCATGTTTGTCATCACAATCCATCACAATCCTATCAGCACAACCTTCCCAGAGTGATGCGGGAAGCAAGGTGAAACTTGACAACAAAAATGCAGATACGGAGGACACCCGGAAGATACCAACATCAAGAAACATCAAGAAGCGGTGTCTCACTGAGTCTCACTGTCTCATATTACTCATATCATCACATTGATGGTCGCCTGTCGACCAGGATGTACTAATACCGGATACGTGGATGCTCAGGCAGCTTGAGCCCAAGGCTTTGAAAGAAAGGTGTCACACATGGTGTTACTGTAAACAGTAACAGTAGAAAGGTGTCAAGAGACGCAGATGGATTATCTGAATTCGTTGCAGTCCTATCCTTTTCTTCAGCTTCAGCTTCTGATCCAATTCAGTCCCACACTTTTGTGATGATATATGATGGGATTCGAAACCGAAGTGAAAGCAGGAGCTCAAACCTTTCTTCACAGCAGCACCACATGCAAAAAGCATTGAGTGAAATCCGGTTTTGCAAGGTAGGACACTTAGCCTTGCATCGATCCAACCCTCTGCTAAGAAGACAGTGTCTGGATGTGTCAGGAAGTGTCCAACATGCAATGAATCGTACAACTGAAAGAATGGCTTCAAAATCTCTCACTGCATGGGTTGGTTCTTTGCAACTCGTGTTTTGCCGTCTCTAAGTTAGAAAAGAGTCATGTCTGGTTGTGACTATTGCGGTGCAAAATTCCTTGCAGCATTGCACCATTCGGAAGACCAGTGGCCAAGTCTCCTTTTTGCTCAAGCGCAGCTCGAGAGCTTGCAATTCACAGCCACGCTTCCCTTGCTCCTGGAGGGGGAAAGCGTTCTTAGATCGCAAATCACATCATATTGCACCTGCGTACCCGCCTTTTCTTTGTTTATATCTCCCTTTCTTGATATTTCTTGCACAAGGATTGATGCCTTCAAATGCTTTCCCGTGTTTTTGCATCCAGCTGGGCATGTGGTGCTGCAGCATTCCAGTCAAACTCGGTAACCCCTCTAATTAGTCGGGAAAGGAGAAGTGGAAGTGAGCAAATGAATACAAATAGGCTCAAATAGGTTTGCAATCTCTCATGCTTTAGGTGTGAATTGTGTTTACCCTTTCAAATACTTTCAGGACACAGACATGTTGCATCATGTTGCCATCACAGAAGTGCCTTCCAGACTCACAGCGTTTAGAGGACTGTAACAGAATGAAAGCCATGCAAACCATTCACTATCTATGCAAACTTTGACCTGTTGAGCCTCCAAGGTGGGCGTCGCCTACCTGTGAAATAATGAGATGAGACTGGTCCCTGAAGAACCCTATTGGCAGAACATGGCAGAACAGACACCAGAGCAAAGAAGCATGCCAGAACAGACACCAGAACAGAAAGGAAAATGCCAAGATGCATCTAGATGATTTAGATTTATATAAGATTAGCCAAGACGTCTTAGGTCTACCAGGAGAAGAATTCAGGCACAAATAGCAAACGCATCCACGGGAGCCTGTGGTTCTTTAGGCTAGGAAACGATGGAAACAAAAAAACCGGAAAGTCACTGAATCCATGGAATTCACAGAGACCCCAGCCACAGAAGCCACATAAAGCCACGAAAAGCTACCAAACACCACTAGAAACCTTGAAAAACAAAGAAGAGAGAAACACATGCATATGTACACACACACACATTTACTCTTAATTACAAATCTGGTAGCATAGGCCCCGCAGTTCCACGTCTTGACTCGTTCCCCGTCGAAGACTGCCGCATTCACAATCAAAACGAATCTCAAAGGCAAAACTACAGCACTTGCTCATGACACGCCTCCTGGTAAGGCAAAAAGCTCAAGGAAATGTTGTGCATCCTAGATCTCACCAGTCTCACTTCCTAGTATCAAAACATCTTTGTCTGGCGTGCGGCGCCCGTTTACACACCATTTTTTACGTTACAAAAAGTTGCGGCCACCAGGAACTATCAAGGACAAACTGCGCAACCAGCCACCCAGCCTTGGCCCACAGGGCTTGCGTGTCATCGTCGTTTGTTCAGTTTGATGTTTTGAAGGCTGTGAGATTTTGTGGATGTGCTATGTTCAGGGGTGTTCAGGTCGCTGGGTGCTGGGTGCTACTCGAAAATGCGCATCAATTTGCACATCCACATTGCGCCACTACTTTCTATCGAGAACTTTGGCCGCCTCAGGAGTGCTTCAAGAATGAACAGAAAGGGACATTGAATTGGATAGTCAGGGATAGTTGGGGATAGTTATGGATGGTTGATTAATGTTGATTGCATCCTGACCCGTCCCATGTTCTCATGACTCTATCGCTTTGAGCCAGCAGTTTTGGCGAATCCGAGGCGGTCTAAGTCTCAGTCCCCCTTTAACATGCCGATCATGTTTGCCTTCTGGGGAAAAAATTAAACCATTCTAAAACAAGGTAAGTGATTGTAAGTGTGTTTAGACACTGTTGGCTTCAAACGATTTCAACACCCAGCTACCCATGTTCTCCTGTGGGAATTTGGATGTGCCCATGCCCTCCCCACCTCAAAGCGGCCATTTTACACTTGTAGCCATTTGTCGCTACAATGTGGGGCCACACATCCCATGTGTTTTGCAAGTTTTGTATTCTTTGGCTGTTCAAACACATTGAGTCCAGCAATATGTTGAGAAATGTCGGGAATTGGCCGCGCGATGTTGCTGCAGATTTCCCAGTTGTGGCCATGCGATGCCGAGTGATGGCACTGGCATCAACATGACCTAAGACATCTGTGACGAGGCAAATTAGGCAAACGGCACAGTCTCGCATCCATTCCCCGTTTCAGCCAGCTCCAGGCGCCGTTGAAGGACCTACAAAAAAGTACCATATTGTATCCCAAATATCTGTCTTCGCTAAAACTCATGCTGCGTCGCAGAAGTTGCGTGGTTGTGCTCTTTGAACCATCAACTAGGAAAACAAATGCTGTGCGAGTTCAGGGTTTTCAGAAAACTCTGAAGCCCTTGGGTGTAAAAACCAGCCGGAAGGATGTCTTTGATCCTTCACAATTGATCATGTTGACAAACTGCCTAGTCTGCCACGCGTGGAAATCATAGCAGCTGTGTATTTGGGAAGTTTAACGCCAACTCAGGTGCCCATTGAGATATTGCAACATGGCGGGACAGCGGTTGGACTCAAGGTGGACTCAAGTTGGACAAGTTGGATGGGGACTTGGAGGAACACGTCTTTGGCAATTTTGATACTTTTATTGCAGTTTTGAAGATCCGAAAGCGGAACATCCAATCTCTGAAATTGAACTTCGGCGTTAAAAGAACTCATAGACTCATAGACTCAACAATTGACTGCAGTGGCTGGTCCGTGGTGGAATTGCTGTACAAAGGCGCACATGCTGATGCCTTGCCAAATTTGTCAGAACCATGCTGAATTGATTGAAGCCAACAAATTGATTGAATTGAGCCAACGATAGACATTTGGAGCTGTGAGACGAGCTGTGAGATTACCAAAGCCGAGATTAGCATCGAGTCGGTGACAGAACCCGGAAGAACCCAACGGCCGTGGCCAACGTGCTATCACACACAGACATGAACGTGCCCAGAATACTTTGAATACTTTGAATTGATCTGGATATGTCTGATCTGTTTTTCTTGTGATTGATGTGATTGATCTGGATCCAGCCACCATCGTACTGTGGCAACTGTGGCAACTTGTTCTTGTGCTTGATCAATATGTTGACTTTTTTTGCTTTGCCATGCTTTGCCAATTGGCTTTCCTTATGTCCCGTTTGGTGCATTCCGCATGGAACCGTCGTTGGAAAAAGAGACTTTGTTGGATTGGCCTGGTGAGATCACCGGCCTAACAGCATTGCGACCCCTCTCAAAGAGGAGTCAAAACCCCAAGTTTCGTAAGATCCAACCGATCTGTGAACTGGAGTCCAAAATCAAAAAAGGTCTCTATAGCAACGAAAAAAATCTGGATCATAGGGTATCAAAATCTGCACACATGGACGCATGCAATGCCTGCATCCGGATTGTAACCGAAACATGTGCCGACGTTTTTTCAGAATTGCACTTCGAGTTCTTTTAATTAAGAGACCTGGTGAAACATGGAACCAGGAGTTCTGGTATGGTTTCCTGATGCAGCTGCCAGTCTACTTCATCTTAATTGCAGCTAGAACCCTCGTACCGGAAATGTGGCAACTTGGCTTGTGCTTTATCAATTTATGAATATGTTGACTTTTTTGATTTGCAAATTGGATTTCCTTATTTCTCGCTTGGTGCATTCTGCATGGATCTGTCACAGTTGGAAAAAGAGACTTTCTCGGATTTAAGGTATCAATGCTGCACACATGGACGCATGCAATGCCTGCATCCGGATTGTAACCGAAACATGTGCCGATCTTTTTTCAGAATTGCACTTCGAGTTCTTTTAATTAAGAGACCTGGTGAAACAT
>Ga0126342_10004431_pt1 | contig 23958 bp, 25 predicted proteins | sample Cyp1metagenome_FD_92528 | JGI IMG/M metagenome (GOLD analysis project Ga0126342, IMG submission 92528) | Coral microbial communities from Lord Howe Island, Old Settlement Bay, Australia - Cyphastrea 1 metagenome | ecosystem: Host-associated > Invertebrates > Cnidaria > Coral ...
ATATATATATAAATATTATATATAAATATTATATATAAATATTATATATAATCATATATATAATAGAGACCATGTATTTTGGGTTTCAGCGATCTCTTACTGCGCACCTCTTTGGGATGATCTCCGCATCCAGGTGGCATTTGGAGCCGAACTACAATGGACTCAGCGAGGAGCAGGTCGTGAACCTAGGGCCCCAGGCCCATTCCATGCAGCACGAGCGTGTCCTCGCCACCAGCTCCACGCTGGCCGCGCGACTCGCGCGCTTCGGAAAGGCCGCGAAGCGGCAACGGGGCTGGGTGGCACACCAATTTCAAGGTCCACAAGGGGTGGTTGGAGTCACTTTCCATCGGTTTTTCATGGACCCAATATTCAGAAGCACCCCCCAAGGGCTTACCATAATTGGGTGCCTGGGATTTCAACCATCCAACTGGGGGTTATGGCACTGGGTTTATCACAGAAAAATAGTTTTAAGTCTTTTACGCTTGAGATGGATTCTGGTGGTTGAAACAATTCGAATGGTTTGACATATGTTTTGTTGTCCTCCCTACCCATAGGATCCATGTATGGTATAATTATATGCTAACATTGGGGGTATATTGATGGTAAATGTTACCATATATAGCATTCATGGATCCTATGGGTTAGGATGATAGACAATGCCGAATCCACGCCCATTGTTCAAAGCCCTTGAAATCACTTGAATCAAGGGTGTTGAAACCACCAAGACAGGGAGTTAAGCAGTTGGACCGCCAGGTTGGACTACAAGAGGGCAACAAGATCAATGCTTATACTATGTCAATGGTTGCCTGTTGCATGTTAGAACTATTGTAACAAGAAAACAATGACAGGGGGGTTCTTTGTTCTTTTCAGTACTCGATGGGAGTTTTACCAGTCAGTTCGTTTGGTTATAAATTACAATTTATATCAAGTTTCATGCCATCAACTTGCTAATAACCTGGGTCAACAAGGTTGACACGTCCCCAATCCCTGGAGTTCCGTGTTTTGTCGATGTATCCACCCAAATCCCCGTGGATGTATTGCAAGGCAACCTACTTATAGTACAAATCAAACAAACACACTGCTGAGCCAATGGGGTGAAATCTAGGCTGTTTATTGCTGTAAATGTGTAAATCTTGATATCGTCAGAGATCACCATGGGCATCAGAGGCCCCCTCAGCCTCCTGTCCTGGACATATTTCGAGGTGGCTGAGAAGAACCCTGGCTATGCTGCTGATGACGTGTTTGTGGAAGAGGCTCAAGAAGGGTATCTTGGTGCTTCGTGAAGGGACGCCCGAGAAAGTCAAAAACAATTTGGGTACCCGTTTCGGATACACAAAAAGAGTGCACAGAGGTATCTTATTATTGGATCTGATACTCACTTTTCTTGACCTACGGGTCAAGTATTTTTGACATTTTTTCTTGGTTTATGACTAAGCTTGTGGTATCTTTTGGCGGTATGCACTTGGGTGAACTAAACGAAGTAAATCGATGGACCCCCTTGGCCCTGTTGTGATTCATAGATTTCAATGCTGGGTCGATGTATGCCGATCTTGTTGGCACCGATAATCGGTACAACTCCCACCCTCCAGTAAACTTGCATAGCTATGGAAAATCCCAATTTAAAGATGACTGAGCTAGCTATAAAATGGTGATTTTCGATTGCAAGATGTTGGTTTACCAGAGGGTATATCCAACTGAATGGCTGGTGCTCTCACCTGTCATCCCAGGTTGGTTCCGGGCCTGCCTGTAGTCCATGTCGACTCCAGTGAATACGCGGCCTATTTGGGGCCCAGTGACAATGGACTCCACAAAATCTGCATCCTGAAAAACGAGGAAACGCTCCGATGCCCCAGGGAGAAGATCCTTCCTTTTCCCGTAGATCCAGGGAAACCAGGTGACTGGGTCCCTTGGGACTTGAACTGAGTCAGGTGTTTTTCCGCTTCCACGATATTCCATGATCCAAAGGGTTAGATTCTGATGAAGCCTCACATCTTTGAGTTAGATTTTATGATTTTAAAATGATATCATATCATATCATATCCATGTGTTTTTCTTTGTTGATATTTTTTGGAGCCGCCCCTTAGTCAAATCAGTCAAATCTGAGGTCCTGTACGTTGATCCCCATCCTTCTCAGTTTCATTTTCTGGGTCGCTTGGGAATGTGCCTCCAACCGTGTGCTGTCGACGATCCCAAGTTCATGGGTGTTGCAGAGCATGAGAAACCTGGCGCAAGCGCTTTTGATGGGTACCCAATAAACTGTCATCAAACATTGCTGGCTGGGAAAGCCATGGAAATCCAACAACTAAATAGAGGGTGCATAAATCATCGAAGTGAATGGGGTTTTTTACAACTAATGCCATGGCAAAGTTGTGTGATTGGAAGCCTCATCATACTGTGAGAATGAGGATCCCTAGAGTATGGCTCAAAATAGAGGAATGTGGTACAGTAAACCTGCCGTAGACAACTATAATTTAGGGTTTTTAAAGTTCCATCCATTTATGGTCTTGAGGATGGTTCATGGCATTGGGTTTAGCACATTGCCAACAAACACCATCAAACACCATCAGACACCATCAACCACCAAAGTTTTAGGGATCGCTATTTCTGAGCCATACAACTATAGGGGGATGTGTCAATACCTCTGAGACCATGGGAATTTGGAATGGGGGACGAAGATCATTTCTTCAGTGCGTACGTGTGCGTACGCGTACGTACGCTCTTTTGCTGTTGCAAATGTTACAACGAGGAGTGTGAATCGACCTATCCTATCCCCATCCCCAGTTATTGTTTTTGGCATCATCACTCGACTTTTCCATGGCAATGACCCAAATTGACCAACCAATATCTCTGATGTTCTTGAGATAATTTGGCCCCCCAAAACAAAGCAAAAACACCACTTGACCATTGATTTCTTACGTGGAAATCCACGGTCAAATGATTTGCTCAATGGATTATGTTTTCAAGGAAAATCTGAACCGTCTTAACCGGCATGGATTTTCCATGCATTTTGAAATGAAATAGGGGGTGGCTCAACACGAACTCGTTTCAGTTATTTTTGCCATGATGTTCCCATATTTTGCCCATGATTTTCCCAAGGTTTTCCCATATTTTTAGCCATCCATGGAATCCATGGATCTCAGGAAAGAGCTGTACCTGGTCCTCTTCCCCAACCAGCTGAACCCTGCTGAGGAAGGCGATTTGACAGCGTTGCCGTGCCATAAACTGGTCACTCTGCCATCCAAGCCCCGAGATGATGTGGGGCCATGGGAGTTTGCCATGTCCCAGGCGGGTACCCAAGATCTGAACGGGAAGTTCCGAGTGGGATTTCGCTTGGTGAAATTTGGTGAAAAGTGATTTGTTTGTGAAAATTCATGGGATAAATGACATAATTGGTCAATGGATTGGTTAATGGATGTTAATGGGATAGTGGAATCTGAACGGGATTTGACTTGACATCCAATCTTGGATTTACAGAAGGTAACACATGGATTATTAATGGATATGTGTTGATTATTGATGGAATAGTGGAATATGAATTGGATTATGACTTAACATTAACAGTCCTGGATTTGCTGATGATTTTTGGTTGTTTTTCCCAAATGATGTGAGGTAGGTTCAAAAAGCAATTGCACATGTGCCAAATATATGACCCCTGTCCAAAACATTTATTACCCATGGATTCTCATATGTCATCCATGTTAGTTTCCTATTTACGATTACACATGTCAGTAATCTTAAGACAGTAATATAGATTTATTCCATAGGCCCCATGAAACTTACCTCAGCCCGCTATGCGCCTCTGAGACTGCCATGCCAGCGGTTTTGCCGCAGATTTGCGACAGTGCTCAGATTGAGGAAGCCGACGAAGCGTCGGATGAGGACCGCGGGCGAGATTTCGTCTGGTGCTTCCAATTTAGGGGATGGGTCAGCAGTCAAACGTTAGCGTCGGGACTGGAGATTTGGCTTTTGGAAGTAAACCAGCCCATTTTGGGGTACATGGGGTACCTAAACCATTTTCAACTGTAAAATGACCCTTAACTTTAAACCAATTCATTGAAAAGGGGTTGGTCTGAAAATGGAATACACCCCGAAGTGGTCATTTCCAGACAGAGTGATAAACCATGATAAACCAATGGATTTGGGGGGTTTTCCCTGCTACATTTTCAGGTACCGAACCCAATGTGACATGGTTGGTGAGTTATACCCGCACTGCTATCTCACGATCATCCCCATGACAAAGGTTGCTTTGATTTGCCATTTTGGATCTTCAACTTGTTTCATACCTAAACCACGGATGCCTGTTCGCTCTATGCCAATGTTATCCTTATATATCCCCCAAAAAAACAAAAACTATAGATCTTAATCTATATGGGTGTCTGAAAATGGTGCGTACCCTTAACATGGCAACTTAATGAAAGGAACATGATGATAGAAAAATAAATACTGCAATAGCCCTACAGATCTTAGTAAAATGGAGATATTCCAATCATTATCTCTATATTATCTTATATCCCCATGGAGATTCGCAGGAGATTTCGGCGGTCGCCATGGACAGTGAGGATGAATTGGGCTCCGGACCCAGGGCCTTCTTGAGCGCGGGGGAGCTGCGAGAGATTTTGCATGGTGAGAACTCGGAATCTTGATGGAATGGGCTATGGAATCGCTATATGGGATCACAGCCGGATATGGTATAATATATGGCTATGTTAAACATCATGGTTCGAAAAAATGGATACAGTATGCATGGATACATCTAATACGGATATAATATGAAGATAGAATGAAATGGCTATGGAATGGTATATTACTACTAATAGCTACATCCCAACAAAAAACATTTTGGTAATCAATCCCAATTAGTTATATCCAAATGAATGGCTTACCCTCCTGTGTCGTCAAACATGGCGTGCTGGAAAATGTTCCATTTAGTTCGAAGATTTTGACAGCTATAATCCTTCCGTAGCGTGGGAATTTCCAAGCAGGAGGGTATGGGATATGATATATGATATGGCTATACTATGGTTCGAATATGGATACAATATGTGGTTCATAGATGCTCATGTCTTCTGGGAGATGTTTTGGGAGATTAAATCTTGTACCTGGACACTCCATTGAGACCCATATGTGTTTGTATTTTTAACCATAGTTTAGTATATTTACTATTTCTACCAATTTCCATCGGTACTTTGCGTGTCTTGTTATGTATAATATGACAGATATGCACCCTGCAAATGATCTACCATTTTATGATTGTGAAGGTTGTTTCCGCGGTACCATGGTATATAGCCACTGATATGATCATCATTATTGGATGGGTCCTTAAGGAACTGCGGTTTTGCCTGCAAAATGGCCATGCAATCACGTGGAAAATTAGATCAACTTGACTTCAACTTGCAGTAACTTTCAACAAAAGTGGTGGTTCAACTCACACAAGGGGGAGGTAATCAAGATAAATGGAGCGGTTCATGTTTCCACGATATTAAACTTGAATGGTGATGAACTGTGGCTGATAGTGACATATAGTGACACCGGTTCATGGGACTCATATATTTGTGATCAGTGATTGAAATGGTGACTAGTGGTTAATGGCAAAATGGATCAACATGGTGACCTTACTTAAGCCATTTTTCAGTACCACTTAACATTAAATTAATACGTTTATGATAAGTTATGATATCATGTTTGGTAAATCTGTGCATTTCTCTTGTTTTGTGACCCTTGTGACCCTTCCCAAAAATCAACCATCCACTAAGGGTGAAGTCCTGGTCGAGATGCGCAGAGAGGTCCTGAGTCGCGTCACGTCTCGGATGAAACGACGTTTCAAGCCACGTGAAATGCTGCGGAGGGCCGTGAAGCAACGGAGGCAGAGCCTGGCTACGGATCAGTGACTGTTAAGCACCCCACAAAAAGTGGTGCTTGGAGGGTGGCCGGGGAGGGTGGCATGAAGGGTGGCGGGTAAATGTTGGATGGGGAAAGAATCTCATCTTTAAGGCGTTTGGATGTTTGACCCCCGTATCAACCACCTTTTCCATGTACCAGTAAATGTGTTTGGAACTTTTTACTTTCAGATGTGTGAAGCAACGCAGGCACAGTGAATCAACAGCAGATGCAGCCCCAGCCGCTCCCAATGATGAATCGACATTGGCAGAAGGGGGTCAAGCCAGCCCAAGCAAGCGATCAGTGGCAGCAGATGCAGCCCCAGCGAATGTGAACGACGGATCGACGCTGGTCAATGCAGCCGCAGCCGCTCATTTGGCTCCAGCCAGCCCAAGCAAGGGATCAGTGGCGGCAGCGCCAGACTCTTCCAACGATGTCTCAAAGGTGCCAGACATGGCTCTAACCACTCCAAACGATGGATCAATGGCGGCAGATGGATCGACGCTGGTAGATGCAGCCACAGCCGCTCATGTGTCTTCAGCCAGCCCAAGCAAGGGATCAGCGGCAGCAGCGCCAGACTCTTCCAACGATGCCTCAAAGGTGCCAGACATGGCTCTGACCAGTCCAAACGAGGGATCAATGGCGGCAGATGCAGCCCCAGCCAGTGTGAACGGATCGATGATGGTAGATGGCATAGCCAGTCCCAACGCGACATCCAGGTTGGCACATGTAGATAGATTTATTGTCACGAACCACTCCACTGGAAGGGAGTAAGACAGGCTTGAAATCAATGTGAAGCGCAGCCCGTCTTGGTGACTTCGAAATTCACTATTGAACAACATATCCAGATGTGTTCACCTTGCGCTCCAATGGTCCAATTGGCCCAAAGGTATTGAACCAAAGCCATACATATCCCACTCATTCAATCGATTGATTTAAGGGACATCTACAGTAGCCCCTGTTTTTGCAGGTCAAAACCATGTTTTTCCCCTAGATTTTCCTCCAAATCTACCCAGTAGTGATTCATATCTAAATACGTAATTTCTTAATATATCAATGATCTATCATTAGAATCATCCCCCTCATATTAAACACTCCATTTTATGGTCCCAAATAATTTCATTCCCTACATCCACCATTGTTTCTGGGGGTGCAACTAATAAATATTGGATGACACTATATAGCACCCACAATATAAATCTAATATAAATCTAAAAGCTGGAAAACATGAAATCGCTGGAGAAAACATCATCATATAATCTATACCATCCTGGAAACATGTTTTGGCATCTTTTTTGGGTTTGCTATTCCACAAAAAAGATAGAAATTGGTGACATCCTAATTAAAACAGGTGCATTTTGCTTTTCGGCATGTTTTTTGTGGATTACTATATTCCATGACATATCCCATAAGAATTATGCCTAATACATATCCCATAAGAATTATGCCTAATACTGTACATATCCCATAAATCCCATAATATCCAGTCATATATAGAAATGTCATTGAAATTAATCCCATCATATCCAATCATATATATATATATATAGAAATGTCTATAATATCCACAAGAACCCCTTTGGAAGTCCCCAGATTTTTTCTCATCTCCCCAGAATTCGACTTCCCCAGGAGCTGAGTCATGGACCTGGCAGACTTCGGAGGCGCAGCTTGGGTTTTTGCAAGGGTCGTTTAACCTGTGTTTATGGGTTCAAATGTGATGAAAAAATCTGATTGCTAGTGTCCGACTTTGTATTTGGGTATGGGTCAAATGGTCAATATCTCATGCGAAAACAACTCAGTTTGCTGAAGTGGTGTGTTCACTTCATGAAATCCGCCTCCGCAAACCCCACAATTTTGTGGAAACATTTGTCGGACCCGTTTCCATTCGGGTGAGTTCATTATACTACATGTTATCTTATCAGGAGCCTCATCATATTGCATCAGGTTGCTAGCTGCCCTAGCAAAAAAATAACAAGTCCAGCTACAGAAATGCCTTTACACACAACATGACATGGCAATATGGCATATTGTGGTCACTTTGAATACAGAACAGACTATTGATACTATCAAAATGTGGAGATTCAGTAATCGGATCAATGACCGGTGGAGTATCGAGCTGGAGACGCTTCAAGAAAACATGAGAGAGTGTGAAATTTCAGCACACAACTGCAGTTCTTGGTTTCAAGATGTTTCAAGTTTCAAATATCTAAGTATTTGTTTCGTGTTCCATCTCTATTCCGGTAGATGATTCCTGCCACAAACAAAACTCGTGTTTTGGGGTGGCCTTTTTGCGCCCGGAGGAGATGCCAAGGGGCCCGTGCACCTTGACACACCTCCAACCATGCCGGGCACACCTACTGAGGACGAGATGGGGCTCCAGATGTTGAACAGTTGGTCCAAAAATGACCGGGTCTCATAGTTAGCTAAGTTAGTTACTCCATAGGATTGATTAGGGGGAGTCTACAATTAGTTAAAGGGATCATATTTTTTTTGCACCAACAATCATACCTGGCCACCCTGCGTTTGTCTTGCGCTTTCCACGCCATCTGCAGTTCCACTCCGTTCCACTCCGTTGCGCTTGGGGCTGCGCGTCTCTGCATGAGCCGTCCACGCCATGTGGACGCAGCGATCCCCGTGGGAAAGGATGATGAGATCCGGAGCTACTTCCAGGAACATGGATTCGTCGTGGCCCAGCAGACATTTGGGGACGGGTTGATGCAAACAGAAAGACCAAAATCTGCTATTTTGTGGGCCTTACAGATCCATACCCCTTTGCGAGTGATCATTCTGGATGTTTTTTTCAAGAGTTTCTGTGGTGCAGTGAATTTGGAATGGTCTCAAAGCCTCACCATGCCCCATTCAAAGACACTGCAAATGGCAGGATCCAGGGACATTTGCCTCCCAGACTCCTACTTCTCATACTTTTATAGTTTTGTGTCTTGCGGAAAGGAACTTTCACTGAATTCCGGGGATGTCCTCCAAGATTGGCATCGGCACATCTACAGCCAGATTGCAGTCAACCGTAAAAATCAAATGATTCAGTAGATAGAAACATGCCTATCCAGAAGTTGAACGAAAGTCCATCGGTGATTCGGTATATGTGGTATATGTGTTTTGTTGTTTGAGATTTGAGACAGGAAGGCATGACTTTGAGCACATCCAAGCATCCGCATAGACTGTATATGGACCATATGGGGGGGTCCTAAAATCGGGGATCCCTAAGTCACTATGGTTGTTTCGATGCTAAGTCATGGTCTATGCAATGACTTGGATGATTCTGGGTACCCCATGAGTTAGGAAACCTCCATACGTTGAGATGTACACCAACTAATTCCTGGGGTCACCACTGTGTAGAATCTGACTGATCTTGTTGGTGACCTCAGCTGCAGGTAGTAGAAGGCGTCTTTAGCGATGAGGATATTGACATGTCCCTGGACCCTTGGGCTGCTGAATGATGCTTAGAAAGGAGAATCTCCTCACAAATCAAACAATCACCGATGAAGGTCGCAGAATCCAAATCATGTGCCATACATTCTGTGGCATGAATGTGGCTATTTGATGCGCCCTCTGGCCAAAACAACATGGAAATTTGGAAATGTCTCGGATTTCAGGCGCTTACACTATCATCACTTATCTACCAAAACTCCATTGGCACCAGTGGAGAACTAATCCACTACGATCCACTCGCATTTGTGATCCAATCCCATCCAGTCGCACCCACCTCGCTGATGAAATCCCTACGGTTGATGGTTGAGATCCTCATGTGAATGTTGCGCGAATCACGCAAAAAATCACCATGTTTTGATGCTTATTTTTCATAGTCTTGTTGGTTAAAGTAGATTAAAGTCATAATATCCCAGAAAATCACATGAAATCATGGTATCCCCATGGTATCCCCATGGAATCGTCGCTCAGGAGGAGCTCTGGAGCAGCCAGCGCCTCTTAGGCCGCTCTGTGGAGATCCGACGCGACGATCCAGGGACTTGGACGAAGGACGTGGCGCAGCCCTTGGACAAAGGGGTGATGAAGCATTTAATAGGGATTTAACATGATTTAACCATTTAACCAGATATCATGGGGATATAATAGCCATGAATAAGCGATATTACCCAACCTGGTTATGACATTCACAGTTCGCCATGGGATTTCGATGGCCCTAATCGAAATAGATGGTTTACCTATTAAACATGGTGATTTTCCATGGCGATGTTAGTCATAACCAGAGGGTAATAGGGATTTTACAGTACTTTACCATGAAATTAGGGATTTTATTAATCATGTAATTCATTTAGGCATGTTTACATGATTTACATGATTTAATAGTCCTTAGTTCCATAGGATGTGTCCATTCTATGTAAAAAAGCATGAATAATAGAGATATTACATGATTTTGCCATCCAAAATTGGGATGCTCATGGTATTTAACCAGGAAGAAAGATGTTTAAGATTATACCATCTACAGTATTAAATACCATGGCAACCATGGTATATACCATCCACTGTCTTGCTGGTTAGATACATGGATATTACATGTTTATAATCCATGGTATTGGGACGGTGGACTAGATGGATTATCAATTATGGATATAATACATGGACTATAATCCATATAATCTCCATTATTACATGTTTATAACCACTATTATCAATTATATACATGGATTTTTTCATGGTGATGTTTTTCTTTAAGGACGATGGTCCGTGGCAGACATGCCAGGAGAGAGGCTGGCCCCAACAGGACGGTGGAAAGAATTTCCTGGAGTCATTGGACCCCTTCCAGGACCAGCATCGATGGATATCGATGGTTTGTTGTTGGGATATCCCATAGATAGGCTTTTTTTGGGAGATACCATGCCATGGGGATGATCACATGGATTTATGGGGAATATATGGAGAATATCAGGAGATGGAGAGAATCTGGTGGGTTTTGGGATGGGGTATCCCATGGGAACCGCATCTATCAGTAGATATGACACGACACTTCAGTATATATTGCAACACTCCATCCATTTTTGGTAGTTCTATAATGTTCTATACCATCCAGTACAACTCTATTTCAAAAGCAATGTCAACCCTACAATCAAAACTTTTCTCGATGCTTGCCCCGCAAGAAGTGACAGTCTACTACCCTCCCCAACTTGAAGAGCCGGGGCTTGATCCTGGTATTCCACCCTCCATCCATGGCCATCAAACAAGTGGTATAATGGTGCTCTAGTCTCAATTGGAATTAGGTGTTTTCCTCTGAATTATCGAACAACCCCAAGATTATGGAATAATTATAACCTATAGTTGTATAGGATATTCCCTCATTAGTTAAATAGCTTAAGTAGCTTAAATAGCCATTTACAATTGCTGGCTCTCCTCCAGGATTCGAAGTGTTGGCACCTGGCGCAAAATCCAAACGTGGCGCACATCGTGGCAATGCTGTGGCGCGATGCCTTGCAAGTCACGGAACCGGAGGATTCCAAGGCAATGGCAGGGCGAGGTGGTGGTTCAGTGAGACGTTCAGCAAGGATTCTAGATCTTCAGAGGAGATATCACGATAGAGGCAGATGTCCGAAAGACCAAACAGTTGGTCAAAATACGTTCAGATAGCTTGGATAAGAAACACTATTGATATAATTCTCTAAGTATCTACATATCATATTATATATAATATATACGTAGCAAAACATCATTATAGATATACAATTATATATATATATACATGACTTATCAATTAAGTAGTCCAATAAATATTGTGATAGGTGGCATTTTCAATGGTTTTCTGAGATCCTTTTTTTCAATGCCATCCCAAGTGCAGGTGGTTTTCCTGGGGCGGACGCCACGCTGGGGCGTGATGCGACCCAGCGGAGTGAATCCTGCATGGCGGACGTTGGAGAATTGGCTTCACTGGGTTTCTGAGCAGAAAAAAGTCTTGGGGGGATGCGTCAAGATGAGGGAAGTGTTGTTGATTTTGAATATCAGATATCAGATGATATCAGATGTTTAGATCATTTTAGATCATTAAAATTCTTAATTACATGTTCAACATGATTACGGGACAAATATACTGAATATATCTGAAAACATCTGAAACAATGATTTCCTGGGACCTACGCTCAGAATTCTTGACCCTTAGCCATTTTCTGGAGCCTGTCGAGTTATGATCCGGGGACTCCGGGACTGAGCTGGGTAGCCAGCTGTGTCGTACCCGGACACTCCATGGAATCCCATAGAAAATCATAGAAATGATAGGACATGTCTATTTTACCCCATGATCATTGGAATCCCATTTTTATTAGATTTTATTAGGCACTCATATGTCTTGTTGTTTACTAAATTTCCATGGCTACTTTGAGTGCCTTGATTGTTAAAAAAAGAACTGTAGCAGTACGAAAGATCCCATTCCTCTGGCAGGATCAAAATCCTTGGGCGCAGCCTGGTTTCGGCACCTTGGAGCGGCTCATGGCCGAAAATATGACAGGCTGACAGGCGATGTATAACTGACACTGACATACCTCTATTTATAGTGGATTTACCCATTAAAAATAGTGATTTTGCGTAGCTATGTTAGTTTACCAGAGGGTAACTGACATACCTCTATGTTTTTTATTTTTTTCTGCTGGATGTAGTTGTTTTATGATGTTTTTTGGTGGTTTTCAGGCATTAAAAAACAAAAAAAAGCCTTGTCCATTCCTGTTTGGCCCCGACGCTCCAATATGTAGAGTTGCGATTCATTTGTCTTTATTCGACACTTGGATACCTTTGAATATTTTCTTGGGGCACATGTTGGTATAAAGAGTTTGTCATCCATGGAGATCAACATCTTTGGAAGCACCCTTCGCTGAGGATGGATCCAAGCTTTCGCTTGCATCACCGCGCAGACCCCAAGCAGCGGGGGTCTCCTTTGCGTGCCAGGCGCGTCGCGTTTTGGAGCGACCTGCGATGGGTCGAAACCTTGGTTTGAGGTGGGATTGGGAATTCCAACCTTGGGGTACTATGAAAATATGATAAGGATTGATAAGGTATGATGAGCCAACTTTGAAGTTGTCAGAATCCTTGGGAGGTTTTCGGAAGAATGGTAATGTCTTCCATGGTTTTTGCCCACAAGTTGACTTTGTGGATGGATGCAGCCGGGCTCCATCATCAGGCTTCCACAAGCGCTGGAAAAGCTGGGGCGAAGCTCATCCAGAAGGGAGCGTGGAGGTGGAGCTTTGGGATAGGTAGACAGCTGGGGGTGTAGGTCTAGGTGAAATGTGCAAAGTTTAGTACTAATTATAATCACTAATCCTCCTTTTCTTGATAGTTGTAAGTTTTATCAACTTGTCTCATCCCAACATGAAAATTCATATTCGGTACAGTTTCATTTGCCCTTGGTGAAAAGCCACAGATCTCAATGGCCAGGTGGGTGGCAAGACCATCACCCGCGACTTCGGGCAGGGCAATCCCTTCCCAGTGCCATTGGACGATCCGCTGCATGGTGAAGTGGTCCGCGTTTGTGCGCCGCGGGGGTCGCTGATTTTGTGGGACAGTCGTGCCTGGGCAGAAGGGATGACTTGACCGGGACAAGTTTCTGACCGTCTTTTTCCCCACCTGCCAGGTGAGGGTCTATGTCTCTAGACTTTAACAAAGGTGTACCTCACTCCTCCACTTCCTCACTTCCTCCACTTCCTCACTCCTTGCATCCTCCCTTCGTCCTTGCGCTAGCCTTGTCTGCCAGCTTGTCGTCGGGTGTCAACGGACTTGGATTTGGAACGTCATGGCGAGGTCCGCGGCAGTCTGGGCGCGCATGGACCCGAGCAGAGACCAGAAAGTAGAATGCCGATTCGATTTATCCTAGATAGAATGCCAGAATTTATATATGCCAGATAGAATGTCAGAATTTATTCCACATAGAAGGTCAGAATATATGCCAAAAAGGATACCAGATAGAACGTCAGAATAGTTGGCCAGAAAAAAAATGTCAGAATTTATGCCAGATAGGATGTCAGATTTTATGCCATATATTTATATCAGCTTCCAGATGATATGCCAGAATCTATGTCAGAATAATTTGTCATGGTGGGGATCACTTGAAGTAATTTTCTTGGAACCCGTTTTTTGACAGGAATTGTACGGTCAATTTTTGAACCATAAAAGCAACTCGGCATGCTTTGAGATACTTGTGACCGTGATAGAATCTACACCTGGCCCTTCAAGAACCGCAATGGAAAGCCCAATCTCCCCCAGAGGAAGCGTTGGAGACATGTCTAGACTCTAGTCTAGACTAGAATGGGAGAGTGACTAAAAACGTCTACCCATTTAAACAGGAGGTAAATTCAGAGAATATTCTATCCACTGATGATACAAACCATTGATGTTGGGCAATACGAACTATTTACAGTACTCAAAGCCGTTGGAGCATCAACAACTTGACTCCTGCGAGGTTTGCCACATCAGAACTATCCCAACAGCAGCGAGGATGAATGGCGGGTAGTCTTGTACATGAATTTCTGGCCCTATAATGAGCAAAGCTACAAGGAGCAGAGCAGAGGGAGCTTCGCTGTACAGCTGCGTATGTCCTCCGAGATGTTTTGGCGCCCAACACGACCTCTGAATACTGGAGGCATCTCATGTTTGGATTGTATTGGGCACATCAGAGTAGCATTGAAGATATTTTATGGTGGCGCGTCAAAAGCAAATATTGCGGACAAGCACAGTTTTAAATTGGTTCATTGCTATGCCACCAACCTCACAACTGACGCCAGCTGCCACACTACACCAGCAATTCGGACCTCACCTGCTGTTAGTTGTAGCTGGCTGATTTCACCCTCAAAGATGATCTAGATGTATCTAGCACGTACCACCTAAGTACGGATAAGATCGGATAAGACTATACACAAAGTAATGGTAATATATGGTAATTGTAGTAGGAACATAGCACAACATAGCACTGTAAATGTATCACTGGAAATGATCAACAACAGTTGTAGATAGGGCTATGATTTCACCCAAATTGACGCCTCCAAGATGACCCCATGTCGAAGAAACCAAAATACTTCGGAGATGACCAGCCTTTTCATGGGTTAAAAGCACGGAGTGTCAACCTGGAGAACAAAAAACAATTAATTTTCCCATTTCATGGTAAAGCCAACAAAGTCTCAACAAGTTAAGACACCAAAATCACCTGGAATTTCCCCCGCGCATCATTCATGGCCAAAACCGGAAGTTTCCAGTCGTCATGGGGGTACCTGGTACTCCGAAATCATCCAGTCGTCATGGATGACCATGTATTGAAACCCATGGTGACTTGGGGAATCCCAACCCCAAATATGTCATGTTGGGCCCCAAATTGACTGGTCTCCCAGATCCTCATAGCATTATGAACCAATGAGTAATTTTCATGAGTTGTACCATGTGGAAATGTGGAACCCATCTTCTGGCGGTTATAAATCACCCATGAAATCACCATTTATAGATGCTCTTCCCTCTGAAATCTCCATTTGCTGCGGGCATTTCTCCGGAAAACCTATGGATTTCCCACCTGCAAAACTCCCCAGGAGCGCCGTGCGCTGCTCCTGAAGCGCTTCCACGTCCTGCAGGCGCTGGGCGCTGACCGCGTCGACGCCACGTGGCCGCGGCGGCTGACGCCCTTGGGCCGCGCCGTGACGGCGGCGCCGGAGACGGTGGGGACGGTGGAGGAGAGCTGCAAGGAGGTGGGGATGGGGATGGGATCCAAGGCCCTAAGATGTCCTAAGGTCATTAACTATGAGTTATACATGTTAATACTATGGTTAATGATGATTAAGAATGATTCATAATGATTCATTTTGATATGATTAATGATGTGAATGGATTGAATGGATTGTTTAACTCATGGGTATCGAATGGATGAAACTAATGGTGATTTCATGAGTATTTATCCTGTCAAGTAGAGCGAATGGGTATTTCGTCATCCCAAGGTCCTAAGGGTCCTAAGTCATGTCGGGTATCTCATAATATGTGACTCTTAGTGATAATATGTACTATATGTGCCTATCAGAAAAAGGATTGTGTTTAACTATCTAACGATATCGGTAATTAAGAATCACCCATAATATCTGACTATAGACCTTCTGTTTGTACCCTTAAAGATGCTGTTTTAGCTCATAATCTGATGACTTGTACGATTTGTTTTGGGTATTTGAAGGGTCTAGGTATACATGACAATTGATAATTAAGAACCATGCGGAATATGGATTTAGACTGATATTTTGAACTGCTGCCATGATTTTGCGGGGAGAGCTATAACACTTCAATTGGGGATGGTTGAGATTGGATGTAGTAAAGCATGCTCTTCGAATTGAGGATGGGTGGGACAGGGCAGAGATTTGGGGCAAAGCAACTCATTTTCATTTATTTTAACGGAAAACTCAGTGGGGTGAATGCTGATTCTGATGATGCTGATGATGCTGATGATGCTGATGATGCTGCTGCTGCTGATGATGACGATGATGATGATGACGACGATGACGATGATGATGATGATGATGATGACGACGATGACGATGACGACGACAATGATCATTTTTCTTACCCCTGTTGCTAATCAGTTCATCAGGCCATTCGTTTGACTTTCGCCGCTGGAGAAGCAGAGTTGCGGGGAGAATTGGAAGAATCGACCCGGCTGATGCGGTGTGCCATCAAGCGCCTTGGTTGAAGATGGGTCAAGTTCTACAAAAGCTAGGGAAAAAAACGCACAGACATTGGTCAGTTTGGTTTACTACAACCCATAGGATCCATGTATGCTATATATGGTAACATTTACCATCAATATACCCCCAATGTTAGCATATATACCAGCACCATGGATCCTATGGGCAAGAATTAGGAATCACAAATCTGTGTCAGGTTTCAAGTATCAAACTAAAAAAGAATTGGATGACTGTGGTGCCCCATCCCCCCATTTCCATCGCAATGCCAACATGTTTTGTCTATTTGTCCCGGGTAGGTTGAAGGGTACAGGGACTGATGGAAGTGGGGAAAACTTTGTTGGTTGGTTGGGTTTGTTACATGGACTCCCTAGAAGAAACCGCGAGTTTTACCGGGGTGTGCTATAAATTATCCTTGAAAAATCCTAATTAGTCCAAGGGCAAGATTTTGGCAAAACTCGCAACAGGAGTGGCTAGGTAATATTGTGTTTTTGGATTCTTGGAAGTGGCTTTTGCGATGTTTGGGCTGGGCGTGGGGCAGATACCTGCAGGTTGTGGCCCGAAGTGGAAACATGGTACGATGCTATCTTCATTTGAGCAGATGTGTGATGAGCTGAGTTTGCCTCAACGGCTGGCAGAGACACCAGTCGATGGTGCAGCTTGAGCCCGCGAGATCCTTACCGAGCCTTTGTACAGATGAGCCATGTACAGCTGCATTGGGCAAAACAGGAAAATGTCTTTGGCGGGATTGAATTGTCTCAGACACATTGGTTCCCGCCCTCAAAAATTTCGGGGTTCCTGTCCTCCAACCTTGGGTCAAGATGCCTTACCCACCAAGACCCATAGATGTTGGTGATCTTCGACCAACCCTTGGAATGCAGCCCGTCAAGGAGCTTCACGATGGCCTGACGGTTGGTGAGTTGGCGCGGCAGATCAGCGCCTTTGCTCCATGTTTTGTTGAAAATTGGGTCCTTTACACGTATATAATAATATAACCCAAATGAGAGGTTCAAAGCTCCTACCTTCTACTGCAGTTACTGACGGGGTAAGGTACTGATTATGAGTCATACCCCCATGTATATACAATTACAATATATTCTTTAGGCAGTGTCTCTGTATCTCTCTCAATCTATACATACTACATAAATATTGTACATGAACGATGCTGGATGAGGCTCTAACTGCTGTGACTTATGTCAACCCGAGTTACAGAACTCTCAGATAGGCCGACAGACCATGGCTTTTCCAGGACCGTCATCCAATGGCCCTTAGTGAAACCGAAAATCATCCTGAAGTCGTTGGAGTTGTGAAGGATTTGGGAAGATCAGCCTTTCATGCCTTTTCATACTCAAACCATCTTAAAACAAACGCCATCCAACTATTTTAGAAAAAAATGCAATAGATAATGATATCACTAGATAATATCAGTATATATCAGTATGGTAAACCCAATGCCATAGTCACCATCCCCAAGTCATCACCATATGGCTGGGATTTGAACCATCCCCAGTCGTGGTATTTCTTGCTTTCTTGCGCAGGTGCCCTGCCACCCTGTGCCATACAGTTGAGCCTTCGCGAAGCTGCACAGATGTTGTTGTCTTCAGGTGGGCTTTGGGCGGATCAAAAAAGCCTGCGGGACTCATCCAATGATTTTCACGTTTTTATGGGGGGATGAAATGGCTGATTGATCGGAAAAGATTGAATAGGTTCCATTGGACAATGTTTTTTTTGGGATTGTTTGCAAAATACAAAATACTCTATAGTTTATTGGAGAACAACCAACACTGATATGAGCAACATAGAGATGGGAGTCCGGGAGGTTCTCAAATTAACATGGGGGACCCCAAGGGTACAATCCAAAGTGAAAACCCATTGGTGATATGATGACCATGATCCCCCAAGTCGTAGCATCCAAAAGATTGGAAGTCTGCAGGACTGAGGTGGATCATCTTGTGTTTCCTAAACGAGGAGTTTGACATATATAATTGATCACCAGTGATGATCATACGATGAGTCTTGTTGACTGATCAATTCATTGTTTTCTAATATGGATAACATTCATATTGTGCATATATACACGCATATATAATTATATATATGGTATATATTATATAGTTATATATTAACTATGCAATGTATACACAAAGATTTTTTGGGCATCCATAAGAAACCAGGTCAGGCAGCTGGATGCGTGGTGGACGAGCAACTTGGCCCGATGCATGAGTTGGACATGAAATCCGGAGATGGAAGGATATGGAAATCTAATGGAACTGAATGGTATATATATAATTATAGTTATATATATATTATATATCTATATTTAATATGTATCTATTTACATTTAACATCATTTAACTATATAGTTATATTCATTTACATTATCGTTTATAATCATAAATGTAACAAACTATAGTTCTTTGATGTTATTTGGGTGTTCCTGAAAATACGGGATTTAACCCCCAAAATAGATTGAGGGGTTTCGACTTAAATTGTCAGACAGATTAACCAATATCACTTTCGAGACTATTTAACCCAAAAAAACAGATTGTTCAACGCAGATGACCACTTTTGGTCGATAAAGGTACTCCGTCTTGGATCGCCAGGTGCAAATCAGCACCATCAATATCTATCTTATTTTGCCATCCAAGTATACAAAGCAACATTTTTTTCCCCAATGACATGTAATGGCTACAGTGAGGAGCGGCTCGCCAGTGGGTGTCATCACAGAAGATGACATTCTGCACAGCTTCTCGGATCTCTCGCTACAGGGGATGTCTGACAATGGAGAGATCATTAGGATATTATACATTGAATGAATTCCAGTGAGTGATCTGGACTGAACTTTGCTTGTGAATTTTGCGCCATTCAAAGAAGGAGATGTTAATTCTATTCCCACTGATGTTCGACGTATCCGCATTTGCACTCATCAATGTGCCCATCAGATCTTCGCTCGACATGGGAATTTCCTTTACTGCGAAGATTTCTGGTGGGTTTAGTGGAGATACATTCTTTTTGGTTCATCCTCCCTTTGTGGTCTTGGTTAGGTACTTGAACATGGGATGTGCATCCGAAGTACTAATTCTTGGTGAACTTGGGATGGGGAACTGCAGGAACCCAATTTTCTGACTGGGATTCGTGTGGGTTATGAGGTGAGGACGTGCCATGTAACAGACACACAGCTTCAAACAATCGACAATCACAATAGTAATAGTTAAGATTACTTTGATGTATCTCTCTAGCTAATAGCTGGGTAAGTGGATGCTGAATCTCTGCAAAACATTGTGTGTATTATATGTATAATATGTATAATATATATAATATGTATAATATGTATAATATATATTTAAAATATGTATAATATGTATAATATATATATACAATATGTAGAATATGTACAATATATATATAATGTATAATATGTATAATATATATATAATATGTATAATATGTATAATATATATATAATATGTATAATATGTATAATATATATAATATGTATAATATGTATAATATATATATATATATCTATCTTCCATTATTAACATAATAGTTGTTGATCCATACTTGGTGGTCCCCAAGACTCGTGGCTTAGTTCAGGTTACGTGCAGGGCGCTCCTTGGGACACCACCGTGGGCGAATGGTTGCGAGGAGGTCAGCCATCGATGGCAGAACCAGGGGCTCTCTAAACATGGCGGATTCAGCCCAAAATGTCGCAACAATTGGTGGGTTTTACCCAAAGATTCTATCAAAATGTGGGATATATGCATATATATGCAAATTTGGCCACTTTGAATGGGGAACATGTCATAAAATGACCCCAAGATAGCTTGAATGGGACAAATGTGGATTAGCGCCCGATTTTCGGACAAACCAAAGTGAAAAGATGAAGCAAGAAAAGCTAGAGATCTGCCACATCATGAGAAGATGAAGGAAAACACCCAAGGCGAAATGGAGATTTCAGCTGCACAAATTGGTGCCGGAACATGATTTTTCACCCTTCAGCTGCTGCTTTTCCCAGGCGGTGGCGTGCTCTTCGATGAGACGTCGGGAGCAGCATCCCCCACAGCACGGGTAGCATCAGAGCAGCCGGGTGACCTCAGATCCACAAATCCGTGGGTGGCTGAAAAATTGGGTGACAACTACTGTGGATGGTTGCGAAATCCTGCACCAGTTGATAATGGTTCATCCATGTTTATCCCATTATTTATAGTATATAGATGTATATAGGGTTTCAACATGTTTCAACCATCCGTTTGGTGGTGCAGGATTTCACAACCATCCACTGTAATTAGGACCTAAGATGAAGAACCCTCCAAAAATTGAGATGATTTGATTCGGTATCATTCAGTCAGGAATACGGTTCAAGATGTTTTGGGGATGATTTGTCTGATTAGCCAATGTTTTTGTTGCCAAGAATCGAAGAATTCCCATATATCCTGGTGCATAGCCCTGGTGCATAGCTCAGACATACAGGTTGCATCGACCCAGCTCCTTAGGCCCCTGCATGCGGCGCTGCCGGCATTGGTCTCGGGCCAACGCATCGTACCCAGTTTGGGACGTAGCAGCGGACGCAGCGCTTTGTTGGTGGAGAGGCAAGGGAACTATGCGGGCGGCGTGTTCCTGAGCTGGTTTAATGACCAGTGGAGCATGGAGGACTTAAGGTTAATAATCATATTCCCATGGTTTATAATTAATGGTTAAATAATGGTATCCCATGATTAATAGTGGTTAATAATGGTTCATCCAAGGATTCAAAATGATGGTTCGCTAAGTTACTACGAAGACGTGAGCTGTCGTGCTGTGGGTTCCAGGGTCATAAAGTTCCTGCATTGCACGGACTTTGGCCTCCAGCTGCTTTTGCATTCCCAAATCCTCATTTGCCAAGTCAGGCCTTTTGATCCCAAGATCAAGTCTGTTGGCTGAGGTTGTCAGCCCTGGACGTTGTTCAAGCGCTTGCACAGCGTGCCAGCGAAAATTTGATGCTCGCATCTTTTTTCTGTTCAGGTATAGTTGAAAAAAACATAGTCGTCCTTGCTATGTGATTTTTAGGCCATTCGCAATCTTTGAAAATGGACCCATCCCAGATGGTTTCAAAATTGTGAATCATCCATGTTTTGTGGAATTCTTTCGATACATTGAACGATCGCATGCTGTTTTTTAAATGTGTCTGGCCTTGGTTCGCGGGCCCACTTGAACAACACTGTAGGAACTGGCCGAAGTCAAATCAGGCGTCTGCAGTAGATGTCCTACAGAAACAGCCAACCCCAGTGACACTCAGAGATAGGATGCGTAAACCCTCTGTAATCCACGTGTGATGTTAGATCATATACCTTTTGATAATGGTGATGATTTGGCGATTGGCAGTACAGCAATGATTCAAGTAAAGAATGATAGGGCCCTCACCACGACTTCACTATCTACGATGGTGGGTATGGAGAATCATAGTTGTTTGCAGGTTGCAGAATGCCATTCATGAGCACTATGGGTTTCTAACCCTATTAAAAGAAATATATACGCTTGAACTCCATTTATCTCATTTACCGCAGATATTACTCAACATCATCTTATAGTTGGTATCATGTTAGTTGTCAAAAACTATAGTTCAAACTAGCTACCCTCTGGTAATTTAACGTAGCTATTGAAAATGACCATTTATAGTGGATTTTCCCATTAAGAATGGTGGTTTTCCATAGCTATGTTAAATTACCAGAGGGTATACCCTCCAAATACCCCAAGAAATGGTCAAAGGAAAGTTCCACGCCTGCCCAGGATGGGTGCATTGGCAGGGACTGTGGCAGATGTCATGGAGCCAATCGATCAGGCCTGGTGGTCCCAAGCACCAACACAAGGTAGCTGGATAAATTGCACTAACTCACTAACCTGAAATGTTCGGCCACTTTGAGATAGTTACCCCAATCCATCCCAATCCTAACCATCATTCCAGTGATGTCGCGATGTGAGGTCGCAACCACCCACTGTATCCTATTATTTTGATATATTTTGGTTTATTCTTTTAGCAATCAAAAAAGAACATGAAGAATTGGAAGCCGGAAATGATGAGGTGTTTGTGTCAATCTTTCTTGGTTATGTCTTTGAATTTCCAGGATTGGATGATCAGCTCTTGTGTCTGAAAATGGGGAAAGGGTCCGATCATCAGAATGTGTGCTCGCTCGAAAACGGACCCATGACATGGTGGGCGACGGGTTGTTGGCAAGGTGAGACGCACCCACCTGCATCTTACAGTATCTTACAATGCGACGACGTCATCCGTGTAGTTTTCACTTTGAGGACATGTTTGAACAAAGATTGAAGATGTTCCATGTGTTCCATGTGACCATCAGAACACGGTGCGTTCGTTCCGGTTGCGATCGTTGCGTTCCCCAAAGCATGTCGCCGCAGGCGCCGAGGCTCCAAGTGGGCTTCACCATGAGGGATTTGCTGAAGGACTGGGGAAACCAGCTGGAGTATGTGGTGATATGTGGTGCCCCCTCCTAGTTAGTGTAGTTGGTTTATGAAGCCTACACGGAGAATGCCCCCTGGATAAATAACTTGACTTATATCATGGGTTAATAATATGTTATAACCAGGGCTATCTCATGTTATAAATTCCATAACTTATGTTAAACGTATGTTTGAGCTATGGATTTAAAAGGTAACTTGTATCGCTTAAGTTGAAAGATACTAAACAAGTACAAACAAATTAGCAAAGTCAGTTAACTTTTTATTTTTCGATTCTTGAAAGTTAGCTCGCTTTGTTTTTTTCATGTTGATTTCCATATTTTTTGGCTGCTTTTGGCTAAGACGCATGGGTTTTGCCATTGCGCAATTTTGGAGCCACCGCCTGTTTCTTTGGCTTTTTTGCCAGGGCACAGAGGGTGCCGCCTCAAGCTGCTGCTGAGCAGTCTAGTGCCCAAATGCAAGCAAGAGTGGACACGTTTCCCTTTTGTATCTGACTCAAGTTTTTTGGGAGACATTGAGAAACTCTGAAAGACAGCTTCGTAAAGTGGAAGCAGTATTTGACTAGCCTTGGTCTCCGTCATCCATCAGAGCGTACCATAGCGACGGAACGGGGTTGCTGGCACCACAACTGAACCCGAACCGCACAGTCCAGCTGAAAAAACGCTTCGGCGGGTGAACGGACTAGATAGCAACGCAAAAAACACAAAACGCGTATGTATATTGCTGTAATCGAAGGGAAAAGCTAAAGACGCGTATGTGTTTTCTATCCATGACCCCAGAACGCGTATGTGTTTTCATACCTCTCCTTGCGTTTTTGTTTAATATGAAACTGTATTAGAGATGTGTGTTTTTCCCCACCTGCCAGGTGAGGGTTGTTAGATTTTATGTCAGTTGCCTCCTCCTGCTCCTCCGCCTCCTCCTGCCTCGTCCTCCTCTCCTCCTCCTCCTCGTCCTCCTTGTCATCCTTGTC
>Ga0126342_10004432_pt1 | contig 23957 bp, 24 predicted proteins | sample Cyp1metagenome_FD_92528 | JGI IMG/M metagenome (GOLD analysis project Ga0126342, IMG submission 92528) | Coral microbial communities from Lord Howe Island, Old Settlement Bay, Australia - Cyphastrea 1 metagenome | ecosystem: Host-associated > Invertebrates > Cnidaria > Coral ...
ATCCCAGACTGCCAAACGTCACTTTCTGAACCGACTAGAAACTAGCTCCAAACCTTGACTTTTCCCGCGCTTCTACATTGCCAACTGCCACCCTGCTCGTGTCCTTCTGGAGCCGACTTTCGTTCTGCACAAACTCTTCGCCCCTTCTGGCATCTTGTTGCTAGTAAGGCCTCCTCTGACGCGCTCCCCCTGCTGACGGCAGGGGTCGGCGGACATTGGTTTTGTTCAAACCACGGTTTAAGTTTAAACCAAAGCATGTGTGTAGACCAGGGTTTTGGAAAAGGCCATATTGAGAAAGGCTTTGGAAAAGGCCATATTTAGAAAGATTATGCGTGTAAAGGTGTTCGGCACAAAAACCAGTGAATCAAGTATTGGGTTTAAGAAGCGAGGGAGCAAACCGGTGGCAAACACAACAAAAGAACGGAAACAAGCATCGAAATGACAGCAAGATGTGCAAAACCAAGCCGGTGTTGAGCGAGCCGTGGGCAGAGTTGAGCCCACCACGACGTAAGGAAAGATGAAAACAGAAGACCTGGTGGGGAGAGGGGGGGAAGGGGGGGTGGGTTCAAGTTAGACGAGGCAAAAATCCGCGCCAAGGGGGAAGTCTAGACAAAGACAAAACAGACAGTACAAGTACGAACAAGCAAGATCCACAAGACACGCCGGCAGGCCGGCAGATTACTGACAAATGGCGTTTTTTGATGTTTTATGATGTTGTATGATGTTTTATGATGTTTTGATGCATCTCAAACGAAGCATTTTTTGGTGTACTGCTTGTTGGTAGCATATCAACCAACTTTGGATAACGTGTAGTGCCAGATGTTCAAACTGGATCGGCGGGCCACTCTCGCAGAGGTTTCATTTCAGCCTGCTGCTTTTCCCTAGTGTGTTTTGAATTTTGGAAATCGGAGACACGCAAAATGTGTGCATCCTGGTTCCCTGCCGCTGCGGCACAGGCTTTCTATTGTCGCCACGGGAAATTCAAGTGGTCCGTCACCACTTGTTGGGTGCATCGCTTATGGAAAGAAATGAAGTATTCAAGAATATAAAGACCTGATGTTTCCCACATTCTGTGCTACTCCTAGCTTTGGGAAAGTTGAAGCACTCAGTACTTTGCTTTGTGCAGTATATGGCTGATTCTCAGTGTGAGAAGATCACCAATCCTCTGCAGTTTTCTGGAGGCAGAGGCTTGGAGATGATTCCTAGAACTTCAAAAAAAAACCACACCTTTGACAGCAACCCGGCACCAATTCCTAACTTTCTTTGTCGATATCCAGACAACTCTCTGTCTTAGTCTTGCGGTTTCCTCCAAAGCCAGTTGCGCTCGCTTCTTATCCGTTGCAAGGCTTCTGAGATTGATCTCTCTTGCCCTTCGCCCACTACTCACAAGCTGCACCCAACGTGTATTCAGTGGCTGTTTGACACGGCTTGTCAGAAGATTCTTCCAGCTCGACTGTCAAAGTTCATAGCGGCATGGCCGAGTTCTGCTGACGCTGAGAGATTCCCGCAGAAAATGTGCGAGACCACTGCAGTACGGTCCATCGAGAGTGGTAACGTCCAAACCCAACAACATCGTTCAAACTGGGAATTATTGCAGGTGGCGTGGGATGATTTGGGATGGCGGAATTTTGTATAGAACTATCAAAGAGCAGGAGCATCCCAACATTTCAGGCTTTCAGGTAGGGATCTAGATCCTTTGATGACACTTGGCCAAGAGTTCCGTAGGTTTACCATACAGTAGCTGGAAGCAACTTTCAATGTGTATTTTTTCGTTGTCTTAGACTGTCTTGAACCTAAACTTTGGTTTGTTGATGGATTGATGCTTTTCACACTGGTTTTCTCGGTCCATGTCAACCAGTTGGATTCAAAGCACGTTTTGCACATGTTGGAACCATTTGTGATCGTTTTGCCCTTTACAGTTCGTGATTGGCTTGGGGGGACACCTCGGCCAACACAACGTGATGGGTGGCGAACCCAGAACATTTGTGGAAAGGGGCACTGACTGTATGTGTATTTTAGTTTTGCACAGTCTTTGTCACTTTGTCACGGCTTTTTGATGCTTTTTAGTTTGCTTTGACTTTTTGATTTGCCAGGGCCGTGGAACGGCACTCCCAAGTATGACCTACACAGAGTCGCCGAAGCCTGTTACCAGGCGACTGACCACGTGCTTTGAGAACGCTTCTCCGGATACCGTGCTAGTGGTAGTGCCTTCTTCCAGCCACATATGAGCATTATGAGCCTGCAAGATTTGGACGGGTCCAATGGACTTTATGGTCGAATCACGTCCTTTTGGATAGTCCCCGGAAGTCCCGGAGCCTTGCTCTGTCAGGGTGACCTCGATGTGCTGGATATGCTGCTCTTCACTGGTGACAGCGAGAACAAATTCCCTGGTGACATCAACACGCAACGAAGCTGAGCACATGTCTGGCCATGTCCCCTCATCCCCTCATCATCCTTATCCATCTTATCCCATATTTCTGCTTGTTGCTACTTGAATTGAAAAGGAAGCGACGGAAACGGCAGAAGTGGTGGAAGTAGTAAACTGGTATATAATAACACCAGATCGGGAAGCATGATGAGTGAAAGTTTGGTGGCAGAGACCAAATAGTGCACGAACGAACTCTTTCGGCTCTTGAAATGCAAAATAGCACTGCACTTGGCGATTTCATTAATTTCGAATTGGAGTCTTTTGGTTTCACCACAGAATCCTTTTCCAGCCAAGGCACGTAAACTTCCAGGGCAAAACGGTCAGACGCCTCAGTCTCCGAGATCCTCTAAGACCCTCAGCATCAGGTCATGTTGCTTTCAATGTTCATGAATGTTCATGAGCTTGTTCCTAGGATGGCGTGGGCACATTGGTTTTCGTTAACAAGTTTGCGCAGGTGGAACATGCAAACTTTCTGTGTTGCTAATCCCCTTGAATGTTGGCAAAATTTCCTTCATAAAAGAATGGGCGCCAAACGTGGCCAGTAGTTGCCAGGAATCAGTGCTCAAAACATCTTCAAATGGACAAGAATCAGGTCATGACGCCTCTGATGCTTGCTTGTCAGTCTGGAGCTTGATCCCGACCGTGATAGAAAGTCTGACTGACAGGGTTTTACTGGCATGATCATTGAGCAGTTTCATTTTGCAATTTTTCCTTCAGGCCAGTCTTTTGCTTCACATGCTGAGTGCTTGTTTGCATTCTGAGGACTGGCCAGATTGAATGCGTTCAACTGATGATCAAAGCGAAGGCAGATCCGCATATGAAGTGTTGACCTCAGGGAGAAAACTGTCAAAACTGCGTGCCGAACGCTCCAAAATGTTTCAGAGATCACCGTAGCATAGTGGCATAGCAGATATGATCATGACCCGACTCAGGTGCCGAGTCCCTTTTGGAAAGGCACGCCAGCTGCAGATGCTGCAGTAGGCAATGACAGCATTTTTGAAGTTTCGTCCAGCTGAGGAATCCTCTGAAGGGGAAACTGCCAAGGCACGAACTCATTTGGGATGCCCATGGATGCCCTATAGCCATTTCAAGTGGAAGAATGGTCCAGTGAAATCAGGGGTATCAAATTTTCAGACAAACCCATGTGTGTGGTCTTTTCAAGTTGTGAGCCCCTGAAGGACGGGAGTTTCTTCCTAGTTCTTTTTCCTGTAAATTTCTAATAAGCTGGCAGCGCACCGATGCTCTTGGTACATTTCAGTTGGCCTGCAAGTGGGAAGATTCTGTAGCAGGTCTGCACAAATTTCATCAATTTTCAGCACTGCTTATAACAGCATTTTACAAACGTGCTTCAAAGGCTCTGTTGAATGTGGTGCATATGCCAAAGGATATCGCGCTGAAGCATGGCTGGGATGACATCGTGCAGGTTTTAGCGAGGCTCCAAGATACATGTCCCTGAGCCTGATGGATGTTCTGAGATGTGCTGCCAAATCATTGAGGAATTACGTTGAATTGGTATAGTCGAATGAAGTCGGTCTAATATATAAAATAGGTGGAACATCGGCAGCAAATTCACTTCCTTCATCTTCCTTCTGAAACCTAGGAGAAAGCTCTGAAAGACATCCCACCGCATAAGTATGTCTGAGCCTCAGCTCGGTGCCCATGAATCTTTCAGAAACGAGATTGAGGAAGCTTCATTGTGATTCATGTGTTGACTCCGATGGTACTTTCAACCGAGAATCTGTGCAGGTGCGCTATGGCAAAGAGAACAATAGCCGGTCGCTGCCCTACAAAGTGGGTTCATTGCCCTATTCTCTCGTGACAGAATTGACAGAAGAATGTTTTTAGACCAATGCATTTCTGACATCTGATATATTCTGATGTCATTTTTTGTCTGAAGTAGATGCCTTTCAGGTACACCTTGTATCAGAGTGGGGAGACAGGCAGTGGCAAGGCAATTGGCTCGCATCAAGAGTGCGCATATGAACCAACATGATTAACATGATTACAATTCAGACAACGCAGTTTGAACAGGCTTAAATGCTTCTTGTTGACTTTTTGACCGACGTCAAGCTACAAACGCAGTGCAGTTATGATTCCGTGGCAGGATCCCTTTGAGGAGATCAAAAAGGTCACAAAGGGAAAGGTACAGCCAAGCCTAACATCGTCATTTGAGGAGCGGAGCGGTGTCAGCCAGAACGTGCAAACGAAAGCGAAACCGGAGATCCAACGTCAGATTGTATTCAATAGGCCTCGATAGGCCTTTCACACCAGTGATTCGAATCACAAGAGATCTTCCTGGCCTAGCTTGTATTTTCCACTAAATTTCCTAATCTCACACCCTTTCAGTGGATGATCTCAGTATTGTAAGATTCTTGGTTACTGAACATGTATTGTTTGCCTCAGGAAACTAATGTTGCCAAGTCTAGAATCATTCTCTCAAAGTCAAAGTCTCTGCCAGTTTACTGTCTTGCTTGTGCTGCTGTAAAGCAGGCTATAGCAACACCACCTACTGGCCCTACAACCATTGCCTTGCTATTTCCAGGCAGTTCATTTGCAGTTGCCTCATGTCCGTCAACCAGAACTGAGTCTATTTTTGCATCGCAAGATGGGACCTGTGGACACTAAGCGGAGGAGTATATCTAGAGATGTCTACAGTCTAAAGATGCCTGGAGATGTCTACTCGATGTCTAGAGATGTCTACTCGATGTCTAGAGTGTTTCAGAGTTTCCTGCCGTTTCCTGCGCATTGCGAATCAAAAGAAGACATCGATGTCCGACGTCGTTGTCCGGAAGCAGGTCAAGGCTCTCAGTATGTGAAGATGTTGGACTCTGTCAAGGCGCATCCTTTGCCGCATTGCCCAACGAAGTTTTCAGCATTTGCTAACTGCTTGCAGTAGACCGATCAACATCTGTCTGAGTCATTTCATCTCATTTCAACGTATCGGTGTTGTGCTACAAAACTTTAACAATTGGAGAATCAAACTGAGGACAAGGTGAAGGTCAAGGAAATGATTGCAACGGCGCGAGCAGTGCTTGGTTATGACATTCTGGAGGCACGACTGTCCAGACTTGGGCAGAGCGCATCAGTGTATTGCACTTGGAAAGTAATTTCCAGTAAGCATTCGGTAGAGCTGAGCGATCAATGGAAAGCTCTGCCAGATGTCAGACCGGCGATTTGACACTTGGAGTTGCATGCCTGCCAGTTTCAAGGAGATTTCCTGCATTGCTTGCTGCAACTTTTTTGGCTAGAGGTAGACTGCCCGTGATCGTTGGGACGCAATGGAAGGTGAGAAAGCAGCAGAGGGTGAGAAAGCAGCCCAGGGCGAAAAAACAGCAGAGGATGAGAAAGAAGCGGATGGTGAAGACAAGAGGCGCAGTAGCATCACCCAGGCCTTTTCCACCTGGATTCAGGATCTTGACGAGATCCAGAACAACCTATTGAAACTACCGTTCTTAGCCGTCCTGCTTCCCAGAGAACATGACAAGGAGGCACTCAAAATTTTCAAGAGTCTGTCCAAAGAAGGCGTGGGTATTGAGGTGGCAGCTCATACCACCTATCTCAACTGCCCAAGGACTCTTTGGGTGTTGGACTGGGAAACTTTGGACAAGGAGGATACAGTGACACCTGCAAAATATTTGAATCGCTTGGTGCACTTGATCAGTGAACAGACGCAAGAAATTCGTCCAGACTACGGCCCATGGATGTGGCCTCTAAACGATTCCGAAGTCTGCTCCGCAATAGCTTTGAGTCAGTTCATGGATCCAAAATCAGCATGTTGGCAAAAGGCGCTTTGGGCCATTCGAATATTGCCACCAAAACATGGATCAATCTTGGCAAGATGCATTATGGAGCACTATGGCCGGGAAACGAGCTATGTATTTGCCTGGGACAATCTTTTTGCCCGAGGCTTGTGGGCTTTGGCTTTGCCAATGTTGGTTTTTGGCCTGGCAAATGCGGGCCCGAAAACACCTGGCGTGGAGTCAATTCCTTGGTACGTCATGCAGATCTTCACCCTGATTTGGGGTCTCTGCCTCATTGCCTTTGGTAGCTCACGCCGCTCTGTAATCTCCTGCGGAGCTGGCTTGCGCCAACCGCAAAAGTTGTTGCCTCCGACACTGGACACAGCAGAACCTGCAGAACCTGCAGAAGATGTTCAGAGCACCAAGAAAGGATCTGAGGAACAAGGGGTGGCTGATGCGGCTGCTGGGGGTGTCGTTCAAGATATCTCCCTGCCCAACCAGATGGAATCTCAAGTTGTTCAAATTGCAGGTGATAGCCATCCACAGCCATCGCAAAGTGTGTCTTCCCAACCGCAAACCGATGCAAACAAGTTGAAAGGCAAGATCAAAGGAAAGCAGCTTGATCCTCGCAAAATGATGGAGGTGAAGGCAGGATACCAATCAGTTGATACAAAGCGAATGGCAGAGGTGTTTGCTGCAGGAGGTCAGGGTGAGGCTGGTGGCAGTGGCAGTGAGCCCATGCTGGATTACCGATTGAATCCAGAGTATAAGCCAGAGAATGCACCTGTCAAACGATTCATCCTAGCAGCAGCAGTCACCACGTGTGCACTCATTCTCTTTTTGAGCCTTGCAGCTCTCGTGCTGAGTTTACTCCTGCAGCTGAAGTCTTACCTCATTTTCGAGTGGGGCGAGTGCATCCGCTTGCACTGTGACAATGCTGGAAAGAAATGGGGCATCTCTGCAGTCTTTGTTGACATTTCGGTTGACATCCTCATGGCCTTGGTCTTCATCGTTGGGCTGGGTGAGGCCTGCAAAGCATTGTCCTTCCAGCTGGCACGGATTTGGAACTTCAAAAAGATGCGAAGGCGAACCACAGTTCAGACTCTGCTATCTCTGTGGATTGAGGTTATGGCTAAGGTGGGTCTATTCACTTTGCTGGCCTTCATCTTCCTTCCATCTTGGTCTGAAGACTCAGTAAATGGTTCCACACTGCTTCCAGAGGAGGTTTGCAGTGGACAGGTGGACTATGATTTCTGTAGAGCCGTTGGCAATTGCGACAAGTCTGGAGACCCCTATTGCTGTTCTGGGACTTTGAGCTGTGCACGCCAGATGCTTCCCTTTTCAGCACGCCGCAGCCTTTTCGAGAACTGGTTGGTGGGGCCCTTCGTGGTAGCCCCGTTTGTGGATTTGATTCCAGCCGTGCTGGCACCTATCTTGGCTGATCATCTTGCAGACCTGGCCGATGCAGGTGCAAAAAGCTTTTGTGCCAAATGCTGCTGTTGCGCTTGTGGCTGGCTAGCACGATTTCTGGCCTTCATCTTTGTGTTGGATGGTGAGGTCACTGGTATCCGCTATGTTTGTCTTGGGAAGACCTTCACCGAGCCCAAGGCCTTTCACACGGATGCTGAAGATGAGTCTGGGGAGGAGGAGGCAGCAGACTATTTGGAAGGTGCTTTGGAGCAGGCAGTGCTACGTCCTTGGGATGCCATGGAAGAGCTAAAAGAGCTGAAGCTGAACCTGCTCTTTGTTTTGCTCTTTGCTCCTTTGAAACCCATTCTGGTCTTGCCGACCCTGCTGGCTCGTCTCCTCGAAGTGCGCGCCAAATTGCAGAAGCTTTTTTTGGTCAAGCGCCGCAACATTCCTCGTGATGCCCGTCTTGTCCATCGCCCCCAAGAGATCTTTGCTGTTGTGGCAGTGCAGGCAGCGTGCTTTTGGCATATAGGACTGGCTCTCACAGCTTACAACAGTGAGCTCTATACATGGACCACGGCAGGCCTAACAGCAGTTTGGCTGCCTGGAGGATTAGTGGTTTCAATAGGAGTCTTTATCATCTACAGGCTCACTGACAAGGGCGACTAAGTTGCCATTCTGGGAGCAATGACAGTAACAAGCCACTGCTCCATCTACTGCAGATTTCACACTTCTGCAAAAGCAGATTTTCATGTGTTTCAAGTTTCAAGCACTTAAAAATTGGTGCAGGATTGAACAAGGAAAGTTTGGCCAAAGTGCGGACTGCTGACAGAACTTCAGCTTCGACAAATTGCTAGACCACGCCACGTGTGGAAAAATCGGCCCCTGCAAGACTTTCTGGCCTAGATCAATTTTATTCAGCCAAACCAACTATTTGGGTGGCCTCTTTGCTCTGGCTCAGGTGTGTTTAAATGGACCTGAAGAGAAACTTGAAGAGACAAGTGTCGCAGACTTAAAACTGAAATGAACAACATAAAACTGCATGTCCGCAATGAAAGGTTGCGCTCACAACTCGTTAAAGTCTTCCACTGAGTTTGCTCATTTCGAGCAAAAAAAACGGCAAAGGTGTGTCAGCCAGCAATGTTTCTGGCGGGAATGGCAGGCAGCTGGTCTGAAGTTAACTCTATAGTGGTGCAAAGTGCTCAACATCTCCGCTGTTTGTGTGGAGACGACTAGGCCTTGAAAAGCTCCGAGACTCACGACCTGAAGCAGTAGACCGGCCTGGTGCAGTAGCAGGCTCCGTTGTTTGGATTGCTGCTCCTTCAATTTCATGGCCAAAGGAATGCACATGGAATGCTGTTGCACATAGTGCGGTGGGAATGGGACCCCGGAGTGCCTGGAAGCCCATCCAAACACCAAAATCTTGGGCTTTGTTGGCTTTGTTGGCTTAGTGCAGCGATGTGCAGCACCCAAGTTTCTGCAGGCCTTTCCCTTGGAGAGTACACTGCTCTTTGTGCAGCTGGTGTCTTCACTTTCGAGCAAGGCTGGCAGACTGGAACGACCTTCCCAACAATCATGACTCACAGGAGAGTTTTCTTACAACTGCACACACAACCTATACGACTTATACGATATCATATGCACATACATGACACACACGATCATACACGTATATATCATATATCTGTCATATCATAAGATGATAACATAGGAATATAAATGCATATAATGATATATGATATATGGTAGACTTACATGAAGTTTTTCCAAACTGCACGGGTTGGCCAAAAGTGTCAGGCATGGAACTGGTCAAGGTGCGTGGTGCAGCCATGGCTGAAGCAGCCAAGAGCCGACCACAGGCTGGTCTGCCCCGCTGTCCATTGGCGCGGGCATGAAACTTTTAAGGATAAAGACACAGAACTACAGTAGAACCACAAAACGGAACAGATAGAGGTGTGGGGGAGACCATAAAGTTGGGCCAGCGCGAGTCCTGAGCAATGTGCAACTGCAGATTCAATTTTACAGGCTAAAGGCAGAACACTTTTCCTTTGCGATCTTGCAAATCTAAAAGCAAATGAAGAACATTTTAGAAACCACTCCCTACTATCATCTCTGAAAACAGTGTGTTGCGTGCGAAAGTGATAAGGCCATGCTCTCAGTCGCAGGGCTTGAGCAGTGCCTTGACTGCAGTGGTTGCCAGGTTGAGGAATAAATTCTTATATCAGTCCGACAGAGTTGAATAATATCCTTGCTGATCGTATCTGATCGTTGGTTGTGGTTTGTTTCAGCCAGTTTGGCTGTTTACCTTGACCAATCCACACTGTCAAAGGAAGTCTCGTGTAGGCCAGAGTTTTGGTAGGCAGCCTTGACAGGCAAGAGTTAGAAAACATTTGCAAGCAGCAAGCCAAAGGCGGAGAGGCCAAGAGCTACCAAGACTGATTGCCAAGTCTCTCACAACTTTGCAGAAAAGTAGAAACATGCTAATTATTGGTGTTTAGCTAGATGAAACTCCAAAAGATCCAACCATACTGTCAACGCAGACCAGCTGTAACTTTATGCCTAGTAGTGCAGTCCGTGATCAACGTCCAGTTTTGATTGTTTCAGGGCCTGCGACTACAACATTTTGCCTCGATTGCTGGGCAGGTTTGCCAAATTGCCAACATCCTTTTCCCAAAAGGATTCTCATGTGTCCTGCACTTACTCTGCATTCACGTCCCAAACGAGGAGTTGTGTTCCTTCCTTGGGGAGATGCGGTTTGAGGCTGCAATGCTTTACTCTTCTCTAGCTTTTCAATACACTCACATCAGGTGCAGTGCGACTTTGTGCAGCCAGCAAGCATCATCCTGTCGCCTGGAAACGCTAGAGGAAACATGGAGATACTACTCTAGAGGAAACATTGAGATTTATACTGCTTATTCTTGATATTTTCCTAGTATACCGCAAGCTAAACCAAACACAACCCAACTTTATTGCCAGATTGCTTCAATTGCTAAGTCTAGAGACACTCAGATGACCACAGCTCCGAATCTACAGCAACAAAGCCTTGTTTACAACAGACCATAGACCACCATAGACTGCTGCCATAGACTGCCATAGATGGGCCAAACCTCTGAGTTGGAAAAAGACTCTTGGTGCTTTTGTTTGGCTTGGCGCCATGATCACCTTCGTAGCTTCGCCCGCTCCTGCTGGCATTCACCGGGAGGCTCTGCATGATCCTATGTCCAAGACATTGATTGATGCAAGACATAGAAAATGACACGACCTCTCAAGCTATCAATTCTGCATTGGAAAGGGGGAGGAACGGGCAAAAATAAGCGAAGCTTTTGCAGGCACCATTGCGCCGGAGCCAAAGCCTGCGAAGGCAGCGACCATGCTATTCAGTTGGTGGCTGTTTTTTTGGCACATTCAAGGTATATTGCATTCAAAAGTACAAAGGTTCCAAATTCTTAACCTATCGAATAGAATCTACCGAGCCAAGCATTGGTCTCTACAGCAAAGAGCTAATTCATGATAATGAATTCGGAGAAAGAGGCTATGTCCTGCTAATTCTGGAGAATGCACATCCGGTGTGAGTTACACTGCTCCCGAAAGACATACCTGAAGTTCTTGAGAGAAAACGCGCGTATTCAATCCATAGTCCTCTCTACATCCCTTAACACCTCTTTACCTTCTTGCTGCGTGACAGTAGCGGCAGCGCTGGTCATCGTCAGAGCTGGCCTTGCGCGCTTTGGTTGGCGCCACTGACCCTGCCTCTGTTGAGAGCCGCAGCTCGCAACCGCCGATCAGTAGGCTGTCGAGCAGTGAAGGAGACACATGCTGTTTTTCACCCATTTATCAGACCTGTTTGTGGGTCTGTGTGTTACAGCATGCTGCTCAGTCACACTTCTAGATGCGTCTCTTCTTTGGTCCGGTGTTCCATGAAAAGGAGCCTCAAGTGGCCACGTCAACAGCTGACGTGGAGCGCCGCCGTGCGGAAGCTCGACGTAGCTTTCGCGAGGCTGAAGTTGCGGTGGAGATGAAACAGCAACAAATATGCCAAGAAACAGACAAATGGAATTCAAATGGACAAACATGCAATGTAAGATTTGTACACAGAGCTGGTCACAGGTGGCAGTGAGCATCCCAGAGGAACGTGAGGCTCTAAAACGCGGAATCGCTGGAATAGCTCAGCTTGGCAATAACAGAATGAAGATGTTTTGAGAGCATGCAACAGAAGCCTGGACAGTTTCAAAAAAACTTTCTCCATATTTGTGCGGCCAGATTGCAAGGAGCTCTGGCATCTTCCAGATCATGCACCCAAGGCTCTAAAGGCGTTGCGAGGTACCTATTACCTGAACGGCACCTGAGTCGCAATCTGGACCTTTTACACACAGACTGCTTTCCTCCTGGCATTCAAGAAGCTCAGGCTATTTGGAAAGAATACTTTCGCCACTAAAATGGGACTCATGGCCTTCCTTTCCTAGCACCACAGTATTCTCCCTATTTTTCTGCCACAGCCTTTCAAGATCTTTCAAGTGAACACCAGGCCTGGCAAGTTGTGATCAAGGAGGACGCTTGGTGCATCCCTTTGAAGCGCATGGCTTTATTCGCTCTTTTCAGTTCCATGGTGATGGCGCCTTGGCGCAGTGTATGCAGCGTAGCATGCGCTGAGTGCACGAGTTTGCAAAGTTTCTCATTAAAACTGGTGAGTTTGCAGACTTTGCAACTATCTATTATATATATATATAATTAATATATATATATATATATTTGTCAATTTCAGAACCGGTACTAATTACCAAGATACACAGTTGAAAAACATCACCATGTATCACCATGCACCTGTGGCCTCAGGCTCCATAACCTATCGAGGGCGTTTTGTGGAAACTCCGTGCTGTTCCATGGAGCGCGCTGCTGGACGCCCCCTTTTTAGAGGACCTGAAATGACCTGAATGACCTGAAAAACGGTCCCGAAACGGCGAAACGTGTTCCAACTGGATTCCAACTTGTGACGATTTGGTGACGATTTGGTGCAGCTAGTGCTGCTACAGGAGTTTTTTCGAACGTTGTAGATTTTGACCTCCCCCTGGGTTTGCTGAACGTAATTTGGCTGAACTTCAGAGAGGACAGGTTGATAAGGCTGAAGGCTGACAAAACTGTGGAAGAAGTATAGAATGATAATGATCAATTAATGACGGGATAGAAGCGGAAGACAATAGAGAATGGATGAGAATGGGAATGAGTAGGGGCAGAACATGATTTCAGTGGACAAGGGGGGAGAAGGGAAGGCTTGGCCTTGCTGTCAGCAAGACACGCCACATTTTTGGGTCGTTACAAAGGCCTTTTCTCCACGCACTCGGGAAACCGCGAACCTCACATGCCGTTTGTGGCCTCCTAAGCGCGGTGAAGATACTGTGTTAGTGGCCAGTGGCTTCTTGGCTTGGGAACATTTGGAACAATCTGAACAAACGAGTGAAAGATAGTGAAGGTGACATAAATTAACTGTTGTGGCGGCGACAATGACGTCCAAACCAGTGCAACCTATGTCATTGGCTGTGAGTCAAAACGACGAAGACAATCGAAATTCTTCAGGTGACAATGACACTCCCATGGCCCTGGAAACTTGCCTGAATTGCTTCACATAGTCAGCAGGATGTCAAAAGTTGGAGTGAGTTTGACCTGTAGTATGTTTTCTACCGGAGGTTCAAAATTCATATACTGTAGCTTGTATAGGTATCAGATACAAAGCTTGGGATTTGTTTTTGAACTTCACAAGTTGTAATCTTGATGGCAAACATGGATCCGCAATCTCGCTAGTTGCTTTGCAGAGCCTCCCGCGTTGGCAAATTGTCGGCCCATTCACATCGAATTGGCAAGCATTTGTTGCATTGTTGCAGCTCACTAGAATCACGGGTGGAAGTCGCGCAATTCCGAATTCCGTTGTCATTGTTTTGGCCTTTGGCGAGATATTGGTTTTGAATGAGCGCAGACGGCGACTTGGAGCAGCTCATTTCGAAGGTACAAGCAGCGAAGGGAGCTACATGACTCCATGCCATCATGCTGCAGTCCTTTTTTTTGAAACCATTAAAGATCCCATCGAACACACGATTTTGCGTCGTGTACTTACGCCGCTACTTTCGCATGACAGTTTCCTGAGGATCCAGAGACCTTGGAGACCCTTGGCCCAGCAACATTCCCTGGACTTTCTGGAGAGAAATGGCTTGCACACACACGTTATGATGCTGCGCGTCAACGTGACTCGGTGCGGAAGTGAACATTTGGAAGCTCATGGCTGTTGCTACACAATGTATCGATGAGCTGATTGAAGCTTCCAACCCTGGATGAGACCTAGATTGCCGTGATCCGTATGCAAGCTTTGTGAGTTCTGGGCAGCTTGAGGCCTGGTGTATGCTTCCACAACTTACGTCAATGACCCGGATGACTTCTTGGGCACCAAGCTGCTGTTGCCTACCTGCGGGTCAGCAATGCACTCTCCTCAACTCCCTGCAGCTGTGGCATCTCAGGTTCCATGAGTACAATGAGGCAGGCGAGCTGGTTGGAGACACTTGGCTGCCAAACTGACGGGTCTTCTAGTCCAGACTTTCGCCATTCTGGCTTGTCTGAAAAGTAGGATCACACAGTATATCTGCCGAATGGCTGTTTTTGGGCAATTGTTATGGAAAATTACGGAAAAACGGTGATTAACCATGATAAACCAATGGTTTTGGGGGCACCCCGTGTTCAGACAAACTCACATTTCTCCATCTCAACGAAGCCAAACGCTCAGGAAATCTCCCATGGAACAAGTTTCATGGTCAAGAGCTCAGCTTTGAATGGGAGTTTTTTACGGCTGATGTTTGTCTTCAATGAAAGAACCAATCGAATCGAACCTATGTTCATTTTGAAAATTGAACTACAGTACGTAATTGTTCTTGAACTTGTGCAGCAAATGCGTTGAGGTTGTCCATGACTGGATTCTGACGGAGAATTACTACGTATCTTGGTCTGTGATACGAAATATGCGACATGTTTGACAGTCAGTGATTTGGGACATGTTCGACATGTTTGACATGTTTGACATGTTTGACATGTTTCACAGAAAGCCCGGGCAGCTCAGGTAGTTCCAAAGAACCCGGCACGCTTCAATCCACCTGGATTGGCGGCATTTCTTTCTGGTCTGGCCCAGGGCACCGAAGTATTCCGGATGGCAGAGGAGAGATCCACCGATTGTCATGGCATGTCATGGCTTTGGGAGAAAGATTTGAACATGTTTGAATTTTAAGGAATTTTAAGGTTTTTTTAAGGAAAATTCAAGGAATTTAAAAGATAATTTCAACATGTTTGAAATCACCAATGGTTCAGCACCGGTTATCGTTGCTCCAATGTCTTGCCTCCAGGACACACCTTGCGCATTTCTATTGATACCTCGATCGGGCACAGGGGAGGTGAAGGAGATCCCCGTGGATCGCCCCTGGGACGCAAGACCCATCGGTCTGGCTTGATGGAGGGAAATGAATTTCGGTATAAATCATAAATATGTATATATATATATATTATCATATCATATCATATCATATCATATCATATCATTTGTATAGTATATGTATATAATACATATACTACATACATACGTGTGTGTATATATATATATGACATTGAGTATGCAGGTTTGCCAGGAGGTATTTCTCCATGTCCTAGGTTTTTTCAACGTCTTTCACATGGGACCAACCTATGAATGCCCTGGGCAGCGTATGGTGGTCCACAGCAACTTGTCAGAAGCCATTGCTTCGGAAAGTTCTGCCACGGACATCAAACACAAGACCTGCCAGTGCCATGCTGATTTGCCCACCAACCATTGAACAACATGGAGGTTTCCTAAAATGGGGGTACTCCCAAATCATCCACTTTAACAGGATTTTCCATGAACCTTTCACTTTGTACCCGACTTTATGAAGCCACCACCGCATTCATTTTGGAAATTTCTGGAATTGCAGGCGTCGCCTTTGATCGCTACCGCTTCGGTGGTGAGATGGGCTTCGATGTGGTGGATCAGGACTTTCCGTGTACCGACCACAACGGAATTATGCACAAAACCACCGCAAGAAACCAGGTTCTGTTCTCAACATGGGAAATAGAAACTGTCCTGCGAGTGGTAGTGCAAACTATATGAGTATACCAATAGGATATTGTACATAAACATATATACATATACAATACACATGAGTGTACATATATACATATATATATGATTATATGATTATATGTGTATATGTATGTGTATCTCTATATATATATAGATAGATACATATAAATATGTATATATACACATACATATCGTATATGTTATATATACTGTGTATATATACTAATCTGATACGCATGCATACACATATGTATGTGGAGAGGTATGTGCTGTTTGAATCATATCTGAACGTCATATAGCGAAATGCCACCCGAGAATTAAAGCATTGGGTACAAGGTGGTCTCCAGTCTGGCTCAAGTCTGGCAACCACAGTCCAAACAATCTGAAGGATGAGAGGGGTAGTCGTGTAAATCCAATATCAAGAGAACAGCATCATTCTCTCAAACTTTCGGTCTGACCCTTGTGGATATCCAAAACTAACACAAGATCTGCTTTGCGCGTGCGGCCGATTTTGATGTCATTGCCCGTGTCCATAATCTCTGCCATGCACCCTCCCCATTGGTTCCCGTTTGGCGACTCATTGTCTCTCTTGAAATTTGTGGACAGAGCAAACCTGTCTGAACGAGTTTGCATTTCTGAGCATGTTTTTTTGTATCCGTGCGTTCTGCCAAACATTGCAATGTGAAAGTTGAACAGGTGTGGACAGCAATGATGTTTAGAATTTTAGCATCTACCCAATTCTCAGAGTGTTTGGTTTGCCAGATCTGTTGAAACGCCCAATTCTCAGGACTTTGATCCGATTGGCTGGTCAGCTAGTGACACAAATCCGCCTCCTGGCAGCAATGCTGATCGATCTGATCACAAAATGACAGGGGTCACTTGAAAACTGCGTACTGAGTGAATTCTGTTTGATTCTGTTTGCATATCGATGATTTGATTTGCCGCACGGAGTGAATTCATTACTGTTCGTTGGACTGATCTACAAGTGCCTCCCGATGTGTTGCGTGGTTGCATTAAGAAGGTATTGAATATGCAAACCCAGCATGTTGATCAAAAGTGAGGCATCATTGTCCCCACAACAAGTCTACCAGTTCTACCATCTATTTTCCCAGAATTCTACGTCCGTTGGTCGCTAAGACCTCCTCGTCTTCACCGTTTTGAACTGGATCTCAATGAAGGGAAGATGCTGGAAAGAAGGCAAGTGCCTTTGAAAGACCAGTGACTTGTCAACAAAGAATCCATTCGTACATGTACAACACAGACAAGACATCAATGCGTAAACTGAATAAAATTATACCTACTTTTTTATCTCCATAAAACAACCATGTTTTTCAAATCAACTCAGTAGGTGTTTACCCATACAGTGTACACATATGAGTTTAACTCAGCCAAGAGGACTCAGAAGGTTGCAGGGTAAAGCATTGCTAGGACAAAACCAATTGAACCATGAACAACAACCAAAGGTCCAATTCAACCGAAACGAGGACCGTTAACTCCAGCTTGGCTGATCGCCTTTTTCTGCGCAGGAGTGAGACAATTTTGTCCCGTTAAGAGAACCGAACTTTGAGAGGAACCGATGTTATGTCTTTGGATGATGCCAAGTCACCTAGTCTCACTTGCAAATTTTCTTTGCCATCCCACTTCTTCAACGTAGCAACAGCAATGAATGCAAGTGTTTTTTTCTTCATTTGAACTCCCCCCCACACCCCACCCTTTTCGTGCACTTTCCACCCGCCTCACCCAATCCACAAGCCCCCACCAAGCTATGAAATGTGCCAGTGTGAACAAGTTTCAGACGTGAAACAAAGAAATAAAAACATAGAGGAGAGACAAGATATCAAAAATAAGCAACACATTCGGGACTGCTATGGGTGGCGTGAGCAAAAACAAACATTGAAGCTGGGACCATGAACATTCGGAATCAGAGGGCCTTCTGGGTCATGGTTCAGTGATGTCTAGTCTGTGTGCGTACTGCGGTTTTGGGACAGATCTGGTTCTAGACAATGTCATGGTGGTGGCATCAAGCGAAGTAGGATATGAAAGAACCACATGCTGTCTTGGCAGCTTGAAATGTAGAATGAAATTGGAATGCACCCCTTCTCACGTTCATGTTCCACTGCATTGACATTGTGAATCATTGTGACCAATGTTCGCTTGTCCACAACTCAGGCAGCGAGGTCAGACTCTCAGACCAGCATTTCAGTCCGACAAGGGTTGCAGTCACTGGAGTGCCAGCACCAGCACCAGCTGCAGGTGGTGTGGATGTCCCTGTTGACATGCCAACTTTTCATCCTCTGCGCGATGGCCAAGAGGCGCCCCTGTGTCAGTCCCAAACGTCCCAAACCGAACGACGTGGCAGAAGTTTCACGGTTTGTAAAAGTTGCACTGCTTGGACCAGGCAAGGTACTGCTATTTCTCGGGTGCTTGGAGACCTGAGGGTTGGTTCCCTTTCCGCTCCTTGCTGAAGGCATGGAGGGAAACGACAGAGGAGAAGGGCCATCCGGACACCTCTCCCATGGTCGCTTACTTGACGTCACAAAGATAGAACATGATTTTAGATATCCTCCGTTTCAAGAATTTGACTTTTCAATCGTGTGAACCAGGCAGATCTCCATAGCGGCTCTGTGACAAATTGGGATGCTGGCGATGGGACGCGTCCTCAGGACATTTCATCGCAGAATCTTTCCCCAAAGGCAATGAAAGATGAAACATGATAAAACATGATAAAACATGATAAAACATGATAAAACATGATAAAACCTAATGACCTAGTTTTTTCACTGTGTCCTGAAGTGTCCTGTGACAGAATGTGCACCGTCTTGTGTTCATTCTGAGGTGCATCGTGTCAGAGCCTCTTTTCCTGCCAAGCAGCCCTGGTGGAACAGAATGGCTGGGGCAATCTTCTGAGGATGATGGTTGGGTTGTCAGATGCCCGGCAGCACTTGGAGTGTGATGAGTGTGATTGATGCATGGCAGCAGACCATTGGTAGGGCTGTTGTGTTGAGTTTCATACATTCGATTGCCCCTGCAACAAGAAGACTTGCGGAAGGAGGTGAGGGACTATGATGAAGTGCAATCGATTTACATCAAGTCTGCTTTGGAATCTTCCTTATTTAAGTTGGATTACTATCTCCTTTCCTGGAAAGACAGAGTGAGACCCTTTTTCCATGTGCACAGGCGTTGTCCATGACGGAGACTCCAAACGTTGCCGATTGGTCCTGCTGGATGCGCAGAAGATGGAGAAGGGACCCGTGGTGACGCTGGATGCTGGTCCTTTGAGCCCGTGGGGTTGCTCGACTTAAAGGTGATTGGTGAGCATTGTGGATTTGGTTTGGCGTGTGCAGAAGACTGGAAAGGACATTACATATGGTCTAAGTGTAAGGCAAAGTGTAAGGCATTTCCAAATATTTCCAACAGAATGTGACCTTTGATTGAGTTTAATCCAAGGTGTTCATTCTTGCTGGGCACCGAGCTAATGAATTTAGTGGCTCTGCGACTATGCTCAGCGGAAGTGACCTCTCCGTTACTTCACGATCGTCGGTTTTCCTGGTTTCTGATTCTGGTGCTCCGAGCACGAGAGCTCCAAGAGCTTGCAGCCTCAACGTCCTGTCGGAAAGACTACCGTGCGAACCCTGTGGCCATGTGGCCTTTTGCATCCTTGTGCATAGATGGGGAAGTTCCGGAAGGATGGGGTGAAGATTTCTGAACCTCAGACTCCGTTCCACCTGCAGCGTTGCCTAATGGCGCCTGCATGCAGCAGCTTGGCATTTGGGGAAACCGTTTTCATGAGGTGAAACATGGTGAAACTGCTGTTGCCCAAGACCACGAAACTCTGCACTCTGCACCGCTCCTGGCAGAATTTATTCATCTTGACTCATTTGTTGTGTTTTGAGGCTGGTACAGAGCCGGCCATCAAGAAGTTGAAGGCTTTGGCTGAGTCCCAGGTTTTTACTGTTTACCTTGCCTGATTGCTTGCTTGTAGATGAGGTTTTATTCATTTCTGGAGTTCTAGTCTTGTCATGTCATCATGTGCCATATGTATCATGTGTGCCTTATTCCCAGACATGTAAGCATAGCCGTGTAGCACCATTCGCAAGCACGGGAGGAAGCTGCTGAAAAAGCGGGTGCGCTGCAAGCACGAATGCGGGGAGCCTGTGCTGCTGCCAATATATAATCATGCTTTTGGAAGACTGTTTGTGAGCGGTCAAGGCTGAAGACTTCTGGCGGCTTTCACACTGACTTGATGAAGTTAGCATCCCAAGCTTCGTTTGGTCAAAGCTCATTTTCTCACTTTATGCCGTGCAACGGTGCAAACTGCTTAGAGCACACTAGCGCTTTTTTCAGGAGCTTCAGACTGTGGTTGGTTGAGTGAGAGGTCAAAAGGTCAGGCAATGGGTTCAAGGTCCTGTGCTTTGCGGTTGGATATCTGGCAGTGTGCAGCGCAGCCAGAATCAGTAGACTTTTTGTACTCGAGCAGATTGTGATGAGATCAGGCCAGCTCAAGAGAAGCTGGAAGAAGCGTTGCAAAGGCCAAGATGTGAGACCTATAGATAGTATTCCTGGCACATTCCGCTGAGCCTAGAAAATGGTTTCCAACATTTTTAAGGATGTTCTACCTCACTTTACTTTCAAAATCTTTCAAGTACCTTTCTGGACTTCTACGCAACATGGTTGGCTTCAGAGTACATCCTTCGTGTGTTTTGTAGCGGGCCCTCAGGCTTTTGCCCAAGATGCAGCCACCAACGTGCAAGATCCTCGTTTTTCGGTCATAATGCTGCATGACTTGGGCACTGTGGAGACATTGACTGCGTATCACTCAATCACTCAATCACTCAATGCCCCTGATTCAAGGTGATGTCTACAGTAATTTCACCGGCAAGAAAATCAAGGACGAAAATTTTGAGAAATGCGACTTCACCGTTCCTTTTTTGAGAGAGACAGCAGTCGGCATGCTCACCGCTGACCTTCCAGCTGAAGTGTACCGTTGCTCACCGCGTTACAGGCAGGAACCCCACCAGCAGAGATTGTGCCGTTGCTGGCGAAGCAGCTTTGCTCTCCAGTGCTGTGGGAGCCCTCTGTGAGGCTGATGAAGAAGGCGCCGATGCTGGAGGGTAGGAGAAAGTGCAGGAAGGTGCCGGGAAAAATCCCTTCTATCATTCATTTGGGAAAAATCCCTTCTATCATTCATTTTTACTTGATAATTATTCAATACTAGGTATTAACCACAATAGTTACTATTCCATATCATCCAATTGATTAGTTGCTTAAACGAGCGATCTATAGGCAAAATGGAGGCTTGTGTGGGACTACCATGGAAATGGAAGTGCAATTTTGTCGGGTCCCACTGTAAAGCGCAACCGAGGGCAATATGCTAAAGGATTTTGGAATCATGTGGAGGGAAAGGTGTATTAAAAGGGATTAGGCTGATTAGGCATGTGGCATGGCAAAGCACATTGCAGGATGGGCTGACAGAGTTCTACGAAGTGGGGCCCATGAAGCAGCTGAAGGCAACGGCCATCGCAATGCTTCTTCTTCTGACCTCAGATCCCTTGATGCATCACCGGGATCACTGTTTCTTTTGGGGTCACTGGTCCTTGGTGAAATCTGTCGAGTCCTTGTGTCCTTGGCTTCAGAAGACTTCCAATTTTGACATGTTCATTCTGTTTGATTGGGGAGGCCATGATGAAGCGAATCGACCAAGACGCATGGACCTCCACCACAAATGTGGACGTGTGAATGGCGCTCATTCACTGCACAGAAACATGAGATTTAGATCCACGTGGGACACAGCAGCGTAGCACCATGTAGCACCAAGGCAGAGTCCAGATTCGATCCACAGTAGACCTGGAGATTGGGACAGACATCTCTAGCCTATCAGTTTTTACGTAAATAAGCATAGTTCTGCATGTCTTTGACATAGCTCAAATCAGAATCTGCATGGATGTCTCTCAGCAGTCAGTCTCTTCCTTTCAATAAGCCATGAAACCGTCTCAAGCATGAGACACGATGAGGCTCACTGAAGGAATTTCCAAGTTGTATATATATATATTATTATATATATATTATTATATATATATTATTATATATATATTATTATATATATATATATATTATAATATATATATATATTATTATATATATTATATATTATATTATATTATATTATATATAATATAATATATATATATATAATAATAATAATACTAATAATAATAATAGTAATAGTAATAATAATAATGATAATAATGATAATAATGATAACAATGATAATAATAATAATGATAATAATAATAATAATTATAATTAATAATAATAATAATAATACTAAAATTATATACATCTTGCAATCTCTCACAAAACACTTGGAATCTGATCTCGCCTTCAGTGAGCTTCGCCGATTCGTGCTTGATGATTTGTTGCTGCTGAGAAGTTTGGCAGAAAAAGAACATTGCATTCATCTATCTACCCAATCTATCCATTCTTTGGGTTGGAACCGAGTCAATGATTCAATGCAGAACAAATTTGTACCATTTTGTCCCTCAGGCAAAGAGAGGATGCTTGTCTTTTGAACCCATTGACGTATGGACATGACCGTCGCTGTTCAGCTGGTTGACGTGTGGGGCCGGTCATGGGCCAGTCTTTAGGCGACGATGGGGTGTGTTTGAATGACCAGATTCACCTGCAGCACCAGAGAACCCTCCCCAGATCAGTGGCATTCAAAGAGGGACTTGCTGGCAGAAAAGGCTAGCTACTGGGGGCATTAAACATCCAATCTCCTAGGAGTTTCGGATTGCCGGTCCGTGCACTTCGGTCACCGTTTCACGTCTTGAAGTGATCCTTTGACCTTTGGTGTCTGTATCTGCCTGTAGAAGCCGTTAGACCACCAACTGCAGGTTGATGTCATGGCCAGCGAATGGTGGAGCTCGCTGCTGTGGAGTCCCCAGACAAGGGACCGCATGCTGACGACTTTCCCTGTTCACACTGGTGGCAATATTTTTTTCCACATTTTTCCACTGTGTAAGCTTGGTATATTGGAAAATTGAAATGCCAATGCCACCCAGTCTCAACCTGCCAAGGAATGTTTGTTCTGGCGAGCCACAAGTCGGAGATGCCGCTGAGAACTCCGTACTGTTACGGACTCAGAGACTCCTTCGTAGTAGACAAAGCTAGAAGGCTTATTACGGTTTGAGTTCAACAACAGCCTGGCAGCAGAGTTTTTTGTTCAAATGGGCTAGTCTGATCTGGTTTGCACTTATGACATTAAACTGTAAGCTGTGTACAGTGTAGAGCTCACAAGGTCAGAATAAAAGGCGCATAAATCAGTGACTCGGTTTCTCAAGGTCCATCGAGAAGCAGCCTTATGAGGAGGAAGAAGATGAGCCAGTGATTCTGGAGCCGCCAGCTGTCAAGGCTCGGATGGTAAGCTGAGTTGAACACACGGAATACCAAGAAGCGAGGACTGTGCTGGCCAGGAGCCTCCAAATCCACCTGCGGAATCACCCGTGGTAAAAGCACCTTCGATCAATGAGATCCAAGGAGACCTGAAAGACATGGCTGGGAACATAGTCGAGAGATGAACCCACTCTCAAAGTGAAGCGCACATGGCTGGGTGATTCCTGAGGTGCGCCCAGAGATGTTACAGGACAGGAGCTGGTGTCAATATTTGATAAAAAGACACCTTGACAAGCAGAGAGTCTATCCTACTTTTCTTCCCCGATTTTTGAACTCCGTGAAAATGATACCTAGTAGAACTTGATATGGATGAGTGAAGTAGAGCCAGAGCCATGGCTAACCTTCAAGAGCAATTCATCCGATTATCCACATTTGTCCACACAGGAGTTCCGGCGGAAATCAGTCATTGAGTACAATCGCCTGATTACCGAGAGCAGGTGCGCAATAGTTTTCTTTCCCTTGTTTGCAAACATGGAAAGAACCTTTGGTGCAATAGCTGAGGCTCAAGGCAAGCAGCCAAAAAATACAACATTTACATATATAGAAATTATATGTATATATATATAACTATATATAATATATATGTAACATATATATATTATATATAGCTACATGGGAACGGCTCTGAGAGGCGCCTGGTGGTTTTAAGGGGGTTTGCGTGCACTTCCCAATGCAACTGCACATGCAGCCTTGCACGCCGGTGTTTTCCCTTCTCAAAAACTACTTCAACCATGGAACAATTTCAGCGTAACATGAACATGAACATTAACATCCCACCCCACCCCACCCCACCCCATGATCAACA
>Ga0126342_10004433_pt1 | contig 23956 bp, 28 predicted proteins | sample Cyp1metagenome_FD_92528 | JGI IMG/M metagenome (GOLD analysis project Ga0126342, IMG submission 92528) | Coral microbial communities from Lord Howe Island, Old Settlement Bay, Australia - Cyphastrea 1 metagenome | ecosystem: Host-associated > Invertebrates > Cnidaria > Coral ...
GGATGATGGGAGGGAGGGAGAGGTTTCCCAAAGGGATGAAATTTCAAGGAAATTTCATGATTCGAAAAAAAAAAAACATGAATTTGAAGGAATTTCAAGGAATTTCAGGGAAACGTCAGAAATTTGAAAGAATTTTGAAATATTATTGGAAAAAAATAGTAGCAATTTAGATCCAAATAAGGCCAAGTAAGCACTAATAAGCACCAATAAGGAGTAGAGGCACCATGAGCCTGGAAGTGATGGGAGGGAGGGAGAGGCTTGCCAAAGGGATGGAATTTCCTGGAAATTTCATGATTTGGACAAAAAAATCATGAATTTGAAGGAATTTCAAGGAAATTCAGGGAAATGTCAGAAACTTGAAAGAAATTTTGAAATATTATTATAAAAAAATAGTAGCAATTTAGATCCAAATAAGGCCAAATAATCACTAATAAGCACCAATAAGGAGTAGTGGCACCATGAGCCTGGAAGTCATGATGGGAAGGAGGGAGATGTTTGCCAAAGGGGTGGAATTTCAATGATTTTCGATTAATTTTTTTTCCAATAATTTCAATTAATGCGGCAAGCCTCTGCCTCCAGCTACCTGGCTTCCAGGATCCTTGTTACCCCAATCATTATTAGTGCTTATTAGTGCTTATTTGGTATTCTTTGACATTTCTCAAAATTCTTTCAACTTACTCAAAATTCAATTTTCAAAATTTCGAATTCCTTTGGAAAAACTGAATTGGTGAAGAAGGAATGAAAAGGCTGTAGAGGCAGGAAGGAATGGCAGGGAATGAAGGAGGAGGAAAGGAAAATGATAATTTTAAGGAATTTGAAGGAATTCTGAGGAATCTTGCGGAATATTCAGTAATTATTAAAGCAACTTGAAGGACTCTCGATAAAAATCACAAAAAATAATGTTTTTTTCAAAAAAAATAATCAGAGGGAAATCTGAAGAATCTCAAGGAAATTTATATAAGGAAATCCAAGAATCCCAAGGAATTTTAAGGACATTAAAGGAAAATTGAGGAATTCTAGGAATTCGATGTTTTTTTTAATAAGGAATGTTAAGGAATTTTCATGAACTGGAATTTTTTTTTTAATTTGAAGAATCTTCAGGAATTTGAAAGAATTTCAATGAAATGTCATTTTTTAATTTTAAATAATTCTGAAATTTTGAAGGAATGTGCATAATTTCGACTGCGTTTTTTTCAGAAATTTAAGGAATTTTGAAGAATCTTGAATGGTGTATGATTTTAAACTATTGAAAACAATTGAAAATTGCAAACTTCTCCCTCCATCCCATCATGACTCCCAGGTGACTCTGGTCCTTATTAGTGCTTATTAGCGCTTATTTGGCCTTCTGTGAATGTAGAGATCCACTATCTTTCTCAAAACATATAGTTGGCTCAATTTCAGAATTGGTCATGTGTTTGACTTTAATGTTGTTCTGCTGTCTAAAGCAGATTTGGCTCAAAACGTGGGTCCTAAATTTCTTGGCTGCAACAGGGGTACCATCTCTATCAAACGAATCATTGGGGAAAAAATCCACGGTCGCTCAAGTGGAACGATCTACCTCAGCAACACTGTGCTAGCTCACGAACGAATGTGAAAGCTCAAAAACGAATACATAATATGTATTGGCCGGGATGATGATGGCTCATTTGTTTTGCTTTTTTTTTCTGCAGCTTTTGCAGTTCCAACAAATCAAATTAGTGATTAATTCTGCCACCATGTGAGATAAAATAGAAGACTGGCAGTCTATATCTTCAAAACTGCACTTATTAGAGATTATTAGGACTTATTTGGGCTTTTGAAAACTCATGATGCCCATAATCAAAAATATATGCTGTGACATATCTTGGAATTTCGGCACGGCAATCCTCATCCCCATTGAAGCCCCCACTATGAAACAAACCAAAGCAATAATATTCACTAATAGTGTTGTTAGGTTGGCTGCAAATGGATTCTGCGTATTTTGGAACCAGCATAATATTTTGGAAATAATATTTCCGCACAAATTTGGTTGCCTTTCCAATTCCTCTCTCCCAACCACGGACCGCCTCAAGAAATCTCAAGGGGATTGTGCTGTTCTTGTGGAAAACAAAACATTCAAATACCCAATTGTAGTTGGTTGGTATTCATATTTATATAATGCTTATGACTGCACATGCCGTCCCCGGTGGCATTGGATATTTTTTTCCATTCGTTTCATGCACTCAGGATCCAGATGTCAGCGTCTGGTGTCAATGACTTCCTCCGTTGTGGAACGATCATAATACCATAACATATAGGTAGACCCTAAACAATGTCGCCGCACAAATTGTGGGAAAAAAAATCTTTTAGGAACGAACCCCAATTCCCAACCAAGGTTCATCCCCCTTCAGGGTGTTGAGAAAGTCATGAATGACAAACACGTGAGGCCGTTCTTCTTTTCGGTCTGGATTTTGAGCATTCCACCTGGCAAAGGCCCAATGCAGGCATGCTATGAGGGCTGTAGCCTCATCCGGGTTGCTGCTTGTTGGCCACTTTCTGCTCATTGATTGCTGGCCAATACGGTCACCTCAGCTGTGAGCACCACGGAAAAAGGACATTGTATCATAAATGTGTTGTATAGATTTCAAAAATGAGTATGAATGAAAGTTCATATATGGGTATGTATGAAAATTGGTAGATACCTATATAGATGATTGTCTGATACTCATGGATCTAGGTAGATTACAAATGTTTTTCATCATTTTGCTATCTCCTTCAAAGGAATCCGAAATCCCACAAACACTGAACCAAATTGTAATGAAGAGCAACTGAGTGAAGCTGGCAGCCAATTAGCTGCTAATAGCTGCTGATAGCCATTGGTGGCATTTGTTTGAGAGCATTGTTCTTGCCAAGAAACTCGTAGGGTATCGAAATTGGTATCCAAAAGTTTTTGGATTTCGCAGGATGTACACTTCACCACTATTGCCCTTGTTGGGCAAGAGCGCCTTGAGCGAGGGTGGAGTGCTGGCAATCCTCGGTTTTTTTTCGGCCGGAGCAGGATCATCGTCCTCCTTTTTTTGCTTGCCTTGGAAAGGTTTGTCTTCAATGGTAGGATCCGGTGCATTTTTTTCTGCATCAGCAGCATCCACCGGGATCGCCATTTTTTTGTCATCCTGAGTCCGAGGCAAAGTATGCCACGATCAAAAAAAATCAAGTAAAACAAAGCATAGCTGTCAACAGAAATAGTTTTTGCATGTTTTTGCAAGAGATGACACAGTCAACGGAAGTGGTTTCCTTCTTTCGAACCTTCCGCCATTATTATGCAAACAACCCTGTGGAGGAATAATAACAAAATTCCTTGATAATTCGAACTGTTTCTAAAGTCACCAAGGGTCTGCCTCAGAGCTTTTTTTTTGGTGATTTTGACAGAACCTGTTTTCTGGAAGTCAACCTCCATTCCTTCTGCTTCCAAGGCTTCCCGAACACGTTTCTTGACTTCTTCGGCCCCTTCATGTTTGTAGACTTCGGAAAGCTTCGCATTTGCCAAGTCAGCCATTCTATGAAAAGCAGCCGCGTTCTCTGGATCTAATTGCGCAATCATGGCCATGATTTCGTCATCTTGGGAAAGCGTTTCAGCAACTTTTTTCTTCGGTTTTACTGGAGGAGCCAATGCGTTGATCATGTCTTCCTTGGCTTTCTGGGTTTCACCATCTCCAAACAACAAGTCGATCAGAGCCCGGGCATGGTCCGCTTTCACAACGGAGCCGCGGGCGCCCGATCCATTCGGAAAAGTTGGCACTTTTGCCCCAACCTTCGCGGTGATAGATTTCAAATTCTCAGCCAAAATGAACACATGGGCCCGCAAAGCGGACTTGAGTAAACCATACTCTTCGTTGTCCTCATCATTTTCAACTATTTGAAGAGCTGTTCCGAGGCCCAGTTCCATGTGCATCATGCATGGCAAGAGTCTTTGCGTTGACACATGCTGCCAGTCACTGTTCGAGTTAAAAGCGTGGTTGGCCATTGGGATCATGGTCTCTGCACGAAAAACCAGGTAGTCCTGGCACCACAAGGTCGGACCAATCAGCTCCAGAGAAAGGAAAACCTTTTGGAACACTTTTTTTTTAAGTTCTTTTTTCTTCACGCCTTCCCTCCAGCAGAGGTTTTGGTGAGAGGTAGTCCAAAGGAGCACCATGTGCGAAACCCCATTGCCATCAGAAAGTTCTTGGAGTGCTTGTGCTGATAAACTTGCCCAAGAACCAACAATGAACCTGTTTGTGTCCAAGGAATATTCTTCCCCATACATGAATAATTACTAATAACTGCTATTAAAACATATTCAGACAACAGTCGATTGTAATAAAGAAATGCAAATTCAAGCCCAATCGCCTGTCCAGTGTGTTGTGATCCTTGACCAATTATTTTCAGCTTCCTCCAGCAAGTAAGCCACAGCAGCGATTGACCGCTCATCGCTCAAAACTCCAGCTTTTGCCCATTTTTTGTTCATTTTGTCAGCGTCCAAATGCGGAACTCCTGATGGCATCTCCGTAGACTGGATGCTCAAAAATTTGGCGGCTGATCCCCTGAAGTCTTTTCCAGCTTCTGAACGAATGATGTGCCAGTCATCCTTATCAGGCAGCAGCTGGTTCATGCCCGAAGCCTCTGTGTAAGGACTCAGGATGCAATAAGCATATTTTGTCCAGTCGCTCATAGTGCTGTTTCTGGTAGTGGATTGAACTTTGTAGTGTAACCATGCAAACGTGCTCTCACATATCTCCTTCGTGGTCGACGGGCCAAGAAAAGCCTGATACAGAACATGCTCCAGAGACGCAGGCAGATCCTGTATGATATATGCCATCAATTCTCGAGGGAACTGATGGTGATTCCACCCCACATCGGCCAAGCACTTTCCCAGGAAAACATGTGACACCTTGTCATTGGTGTAGATCTCTTCAGCCTTAGCAACTAAGGGTGAATGCCCTTTTGTGGCCCACATAGTGCCTATTAGTGCCTATTAGAGCCTATTAGAGCTTAATATGCTGACATTTGCCAGTAAGGTCCTGACTTTATTCAACTTTACCAATCTCTAAGAACAAACAAAAAGCTTGGTTGCGTAAATGTAAAATTTAAGCGTTCTTGATTATTGTTTGCTTTCCAAGAATCTTTGAGCAGCGTATCCACCATTTTCCTCACATCCTGGACAGCATTTTGGTATTGACGATGGTCGAGAAAGACAGCAGAAGCATGTGGCAACCGGTACTTGTGCATGGCATTGGCCCAGAAAACTGCTGAGACCAAGTGTGTTGCGAAATCCCAAGCCAAGTTCAACACCTCCACTTCTGGCACCAGTTGTTTAGGCAGCTTCTCAAACTCAAATGGAGTATCGCCTGGCAAAGTCAGCCGCAATCTCTTTGCCAGCTCAACACTCTGCAGAACTTCCAAAGTTCTGGCTATCATTCCAAACCAACTGCTGTTCGCACGATCAGCTGCCCAAGTCAATGCATATTCTGGGCTTGAAGACATAACGTTTTGATTCTCGACATACTCGTTCTCCAGAGCAGCAGACAAATCACATAAGATGACTGCCGCAGCCCGGTTCATCTCATCATGAAGAAATGTGCTGATCATGACAGCAGGTCCCTTACCAGAAAAGTATTTGTACAACTCGCTCTTTGTTGTGTAGGGCTCGTTTGGATGTGGGTCAGGTGGAGGCTCCTCCTCGTCAACCACCGGAATTTGCACATCGTTGGTATTTCCGTTAGCTTTTTGTGCCTGCTGCAAGCACCAAAAAAGGCGATCATGAAATTTCTGGGAAACCAGAGGTAGATAGTAACCATCAACTCAATTGAGACTGTTGAAAATTTTCCGGCAACACCGTTGCGAAATATACGTCTGTTGACATTGTCATCATTATTAAGTAGGTACTTGGAAAACGGTCTACTAAACCTTATTTAGGCACCTTACAAGGAAATCCCAAATAGGCACAAATAAGCACTAATAAGCATGACAGAATTGCAAAAATATGCATTCTCCAGGCCTCCAAAACATAATCCAGCATGGAATCCACAGCCACCGTTTGTATAGTCCAGTCATGCAAGAGACTGCGGAAGCTTTTTTGGGCACCAAACCAGGCCTTGTTTCTCACCTTGTGCGGCATTGTGCTGCTGTAATCCTATGAAACATACAACAATACCAGGACAAAGATCAAGCTACTTGATGAATTTTCTGCTGAGTCAGTCGAGTAGCGAAATGCCCACGGTTCTTGATGCAGTTGGCTTCCATCCACGTTTGAAAGTTCACATGAACCATGTCTGGGCTGAAGTCAATTCCACGGTCAAGAGCTATGGATTCGGACATGGTTGCGAAGAACTCTTCATTCTGAAGTTCCAGGAACGCCGTCACTGCCTCCAACTTCTGATGCAACCGATCGCCTGATAAGAAGGCTCCATGATTGAAGTTGCCTCCGCGGTGACTGGTACTTTTTTGTTGTACAAGCACTTTGAAATAGCAGCAAATATTCAAAAATCCGAATCTGAATGCAGCCAAATCTACATATCAATGTCAACTTGAGCAACTTCATGTCCATCTTGGAACGAGACACTGCCTTTTTGAAGCAGTTCCATTTGCTATGGGCGTCCTCTTGGTCCGCGAACCCTCTGGCACATAAAATGCCGAAGGCGTACTCAAATGCCTTGTTCTGGACTGTCTCACCATCAGTGACCTTGGTGAGAACATTCCATATTAGTAAATTTGTATATTGAGTAAAACTATTAATACTGCCTAATAGGTGCTAATACACTCTTCATGCTCTGAAGAAACATTTTGCAACCAAGAAGCAAGTTTGAGCAAGGGGTAGTTGTAGACAAGTGGCAAATGTACAGTTCGAAGGTTGCCGCCAAATTTCATCATTTCCGCTTGCTTTGGGATGAAGTCCAGCCAGGTTTTGTTTCCAAATGACGTGAATAGGTGATTCAGGAATTTCAGAATCACCTCAATCCACATAACACATAACAGTCGCACAGTATGTTCCTTTTTTTGTGCCCACATGCTTTGATTTCATTTTGGGAGTCTGGGTCACCGGCGAAGTAGGCCTTACATTCGGACTGCAACAGTAAGGGCCTGTGTCACCAGCGATATTTGGATTTCTTTCTCTGGGCGTGCAAATGCCTGCTACTCATTGCTATTGAGAGCTATCAGTAACTCACATGCATAATCAGCCAGTCAGGCCTCATGACAGAGGTGCCGTTGAGAGCTTCAGAAATCTGTTTGGTCAATGCCTCGGCAGTGTTTTGGGAATCATTGTCATTTAGTGTGAAAAATGCGAATTTCAAACCTTTGGAAATCTTTCAAACTTTGAGAGATTTGTGTGTAGGCAGTCCCTCGCACTTTTTTTTTACCTTGAAAGGTCGCCGCAGAATGCGAAGTAAGAGCCACATGTGTGGCAACTGGATAGAATCAGCTGACTTGGCAAAAAGGATAATGTGCATTTTCGCCAATTTGGTTCATGCAAACTGATCTTGCCAGTGAAATCTTCAGGCAGGCTCTGGTAGTCCCCACTTCTCACGCAACCTGTAGAAAATTGTGCAAAAACAGGAGGAAAATCACCTTTCAGTATCTACCATGTTTTTAGGAGAGAAAAGCAAGAAGAGCACAAATTTTGATAACTTGGTTACAGTGCAATTTGCCCTCCCCTGAAACATGCAAACAATGCAAAACAAACAGCCAACATGATTTCCCTGCCTCTTTGCAAGTTTTTCTGCCGTGCCAGAAGCTGTGAACGCATTCTCGCTAGAAAGTATACCATCAGTAGAATAAAATTTTGAATGCTTCGGCAAAGATGCGCGCTGGTAGATCCATGCCTCCCGGGCATAGCGATTGGTTCCTGGTCGTACCATGAGAACTGGGTTTGGCATTCCCAAGAAAGCTGTTGTTCCATCGCTGGGTCGCAGGAGAAAGCAACGTTTGCCCTCCATGTGCAAAACCACACGATCTCTCGGTGAAATGCTTGACAAAATTCCATTTTCTCCATACAGAGCGTCCTTGCAGAGGAACATCAGTGATCATCAAAACCAGGGGAAAATTAGAAAAGATAAGCTCAATAAAGGTACTAAATGTGATTTTGGAGAATTGGTGTGAAACAATTCTTACTGCATTGTTTTCAGAAAAATCTGCCGAGTTTCTGCGTTCTTTGGTGTGACAGAGGTTGAACCATCCGGTACACCAGTTGATACCTTTGTTGGCAAATGGGTTCATGGAGTTTGTGGAGCCCTTTTGCACAAATAGCTACTATTAATAATGGTTTTGTAGTCCTTTTGTTTGAGATGAACCCCAAAGAGAACAGAAAATACATCTAGGAATTGGACTTCACTGCTTATACACTGTTTCTTTTTTGCAACGCTCCAGGAAATTCAAACTCAGAAACCAACTTCCGACATACAAATAGCATCTATTAACAAGTAATAAGGGACCTATCAGCACATTAGAAACTTCCAAGTCACCGAATGGCGCAGTGTAGCTGAGAATGCATTTCCCACAAGACCTTGTACCTGAGTGACAGGTAGGATCTTGGAATTTTCACAAATTTGGCTCCGAACATGGACAATTCCATGGATCACAAACATTTTGAGATAATGGAGAAAATTTATCACAGTCGTAGTGTGTGTTTTCGGTTGAAATGCTAGTGCTTGAGGAAAAAGCCATTTGGATAATAAACTCTACCTTATACCTTTTACATACAATACAATTATATATATATAATTTACAGACATACATAAATGGATATCAGATTTGTTTGCTGCTTACAACGAAACCCTATCAAAACAAAATTGGTTACCAGGTTGCGTCTGTCTCTGGCATGACAGAAGAAGTGCTCTGTGCCCTCGCGGAGGATCCACCCTCATCTGGTACCGTTGTTGCGGGCTAGGTTTAGGAAGCCATACTTGCATGAGCAGGTGTTATTAATAGCTGGTATTATGTGATCCCAAGCAAAAATCATTTGAAAACCATGCCAGTGGATTGGAGTCTAAATTTAGGACATACAAATAGCATCTATTAACAAGTAATAAGGGACCTATCAGCACATTAGAAACTTCCAAGTCACCGAATGGCGCAATGTCGCTGAGAATGCATTTCCCGCAAGACCTTGTACCTGAGTGACAGGTAGGATCTTGGAATTTTCACACATTTGGCTCCGAACATGGACAAATCCAAGGATCACAAAAATTTTGAGATAATGGAGAAGATTTATCACATTCTCAGTGGCATACATATGAATAGCAGCTATTAACAACTAATAGTGGGAGTTTTAACATATGAGAACTTGCCAAGTTGCGGAACTACGCAATGTCGCTGATGATGAACTTCCGGAAAAACTTTGTACCTTAGTTGTGAGTATGATTTTGAATTTTAACAAGATTGGGTCCCTGAGGGAACGAGGGTTTCCGTAGATTGTTTTTTTTTCAAAAGCTTCAGCACTTAGAAGATGATGGCTCGGGCAATGAACCCCATTTTTGTAGATTTTTTCAGGGTATAGGGCACCTGTTTTTTGGACAAGATATGTTGCCAAACCCCTGCATTTTGTAAACTGGATAGTGTGCTCTGCCTCCTGGTATTGTTGTTAATAACTTGACATGGACATGCCCACCCATGTGTACATTAGTATGCTCATGATCTTTCAGAAATCCTGATGCAAAAAACATGGAGAAAAAGGGAACGAAGAATTCATTTCAATGCTAATAGCAGCTATTAGTCTGTTCATTATTTACAATGGAAGCGGAGCTGACTAAAAGATGCCAAGTTACTGCATTACCTTCGTGACGTTTTTGATGCCTGTCTCGGCCTTGTCCACGACTCCTGCACCGTTCATCGGCCTTAGAAAATTTGGTGTGGGAATTCTTTAGCAAAGTTGGCTATCGGCAAAACAGTCAAAACAAGTAATAGGGCTTAATAGATACTAACAAGTAGTTGCTACTTCTAGAACCTGCCAGAATGTATTTATGCAGTCAAAGAACTGGATTGCTCCTGGGCTGTGATCGGCTGGCATCTCTCTGCGTCTGCCGTGCAGGCAATTGTCTCAGGTATCGGTCCGGCAAAGTCTTGCGTTTGATTTCTGGCCGTTCTGGTCCCAAAGCCAATGGTTCGCTTGCATCAGGCCACCTTGGCAAACTATGTCCGAAGTGAAATGGAATGCGGGTTTGAATCTATATATAGTCAAAAACCTTTTCGGGCTATACGTTATTTTGGAAATCCAGAGATATACCTCAAATTCACAAACCAGGTCTCTGTGTCATCTCGGGACGCATCCGGGGTCCGCTTTCATTCGCCATCACAGGGAAATGAGCTGGATCAACTGTGCTCGATCCAGAAGCTGTGGTTCACAAAATTCATTGCGTATAAAATTGCAAAGAACGAGTCAAGCAATACATGTAGCAGTCGGGTGGTCAACTTTTTTACTCAATTCCCATGTCTTTTGACAGGAAAGGTAACTGCGGAACTTGTGTGCAGCTAGAGATCTTAGCCCTTGATCGAGATATAGGGTATTGCACCCTCATCTTGAACTTCTCCAAAAGCAACTGTACAGTGGATCAGTCAGCCTGCGTTGGTTAGCTAGCTCAAGCTCTGTCAATTTCCTTAAGTCGTGAAGAGAGAAAAATCAGGGAAGGACACTCCACTCCACACATGACACATATGAATAAGGTTGAATATGGCTGCATTGCATTATATAATGTTTCATGCTTTCAAAAGCAGAACAGCACATTTAAAAAACCAAAGTGCGGGAACTGAAGTAGGCCCTCATCATCCTCGGATCTCTTGCGCTTGCGTGTCCGCATCGTCACATCTACCTGTGGATGATCATGAGTTGTCCTTGTAGATGTATTGACCACCAACCAGAAGTAGTTCTCAAGACAGGCTTGAGACGACATAGCTTTTGGGCACAGCAAGCTAACCCGATTTTGAACTTTAAGATGTTGCAGAAACTCAGCATTGAGTTGCTCTCTGGACCTACCTGATGTTTTTTCATTTGACAGGTTAACTGTTTGGACCCTGCTGGCACATCATCAGATCATGATTTCTTAGTAGTTTGGAACTGCTGCCATGTGTTCTAGCTCAATGCTTGTTTTTTTTCTGCCGCAAATCTCGACACCTCCATCATGGTGTATGATCACTAGCCACCATGAGAAATATATATAAAACAACCAGTTATCAGTAAAGACAACACTCTAATAAGCATTAATAAGCAGTATTTGCCTTGAAATGGATTTGTTTTTTTCAAGTATTTGTGCTGCAACTAGTGGCCTGGGATCTACCACATCGATGAATCGCACACCAGCAAAATTTCGCACACATTACATGGGCACAAACGATGGATTGAATTTCCCTTTTATCAGGCTGAATGAGCAAACAAGTTGATTTTGTATGTTTTTGTTGAACTATGTTGCTGCCGGCTGGTGGCTGCGTAAATCAAAATTCTTGGCATGATGCCAATCCGAGTGCTGGGGCAAAATGTCAGGCAGGAAAGGCCTTAAGAGTGATTGTGGTATCCAGCACATTATTAGTATCTATTAGTGCCTAAGCGTACTGTTAGATAGGAATAGAATTCAAACATTCTTGATGATTCTTGAATGCTTTGCTTGGACACCAGATTGCACTGACAATCCCCGTATCAGGTTTCATATGATCACTCCCCCTGCTCAGTGGTCTCTGCATCCATTGCATCCTTCTCCTCTGTCTTCTCCGGAGAACCCGTGCCATTCTGCTCTGGTTCAGAGGGCCGTTCCTGGCGGAAAAACAGAACAAGACCCTATTTTCCGTTTTGAATTGGTTTCATTCTCATGAAACAATGATGGTTACTGGTCGTGGTTTTGCCTTCAAAACTTTCCCCCACAGCCAAATGTGCCAAACGGTAGCTGAAAAAAAAATACGCTTGAAAAATTGGTCGGGTCCCTATGTCCTTCTCATCTTCCAGTGGTGGGGCATCCACATGAGAACCTGGAGAAGTAGGAACTGTGTCCAATCCCTTCTTTGCTTTTTTGGCCTGCAAAGGCGATGCCAGAGAGCCACCCAAGGTGCGCTTCTTCAAAGGTGGCAGCAGCCATTTCTCACGATACCTGACAGAGCTTCGGCCATGATGGGTTTTCTACAAGCTGAATTATGAATATCATATGAGGATGAGGTCGCTCTTTGGTAGGTGACTATTTGGGCTGGGCCTGCGAAGGTGGAACAATAAGAAAAAATAATTTTAAAAAAAAAGGAAAAATAAGGAAAATAAGAAAAATAAGGAAAATAAGAAACAATAAGCAAAATAAGAAAAAGTGCCACAAATAACAAATAAGCACTAATAAGAACTAATAAGAAACAAAAGGAAACATAAGAAAAACATAATAAATATGTGAAAACCAGAAAAAAACATCAAGAAAACGTATCAAAACATGCAAAATACCAAACTATACAATAATTACACAAAAAAAAAAAATAATAATAAAGCACATGAGGAGAAATAAGAAAAATAAAACCAATAGGACAACATAAGAAAAATTAGAAAAATGTGGAAAATAAGATAAATAAAATCAATCACATTTTGTTTTGGGAACTCCAGTTTTTTTTTTAATATTTCATATGTTATTGAATTGGTTTTATTGGTTTAGTTGCCCTCCCAGTTGGTGCCTTACTAGATACCGCGCTGGCTCTCACATAAGAGAAATATCAAATAACATCTAAAAACTATGAATTTGCATGTCTTGCACTAAGGACATCGAAACCATACTGGATAGGGTTGTAAGAAAATAAGGACCTGACTTCTGGCACTCCTCCAAAAGCTTCTCATCGCTCACCTCCTTCGCCTTTTTGCCACTGAGAAGATGTTCTGAGTACTTGGGCTTAGATCCTTCCTGATGGGACTTGCTGTCAACCACGATCACCCACTTGTCTCCAATCTTTGACGGTTGAAGAATGGGATCAGAGTACTTCAACTCAATGAACTTGTTGTCAGCAGGGCGCACGAGCCACATCTTCTCCTCTTCGTCCATGTGAAGAAAGACCCGTTCTTCTGCATTGATCTGGCTCAAATCCGGTTCCTTGTCCTTCACCTCATTCGGTTCCTCCTTGTCATCGGAGCTCTCCTCACTGGAATCGTCAGCCTCAAGTGTGAGTGGTTGGTTTCTTCTGAAAGGAAATGAAGAAGGCTATTTTGAAAACTTGGTCTGCACAATTTCTCTTTAACTTTCGTTTTTTAGGGTTTGATGAAGCTGCTCATTTTGAAGTCTCTGATTTGGAATGGCTTATTAAGGCTTAATAAGCATTAATCAACCTTTAGGGTACAAAAAATATATGATGATCACAATTCTAAATAGTTCCTCATACAAATACGTTTGGGTAAACACAAAAAAAACTACATAAATACATTGGAAAGGGCAGGTATGCGCACTTCCATCGCATACATATCATGGTCCTGAATTGGTGGCGCTCGGTCGTCGTCCTCATCATTATCAGAGCTGCATTCCTGCATGTTCAGCATGTTTTCTTTCATCTGCTGAAAGAGATCGTTCACATACTCTGGGTCATTCTCAGAACCATCATAGACTGTGTCTCCATCCTTTGTACTGAACAATTCGGGCTCATTTTCTTCGACACGCAGCCTCGGTGTTTTGATTTGTCTGATGTGTGCTATTCAGAAAATTCAAGTTCATGTTGTGGGCTGCAAAGTATTTTGAAAAAATAAGGATTCGACACCAGTTGCACCACAGGATTCAACTCCGGATGGGTGATGACGAAGGTCTCGCCCACTTTTCGGCCTTCATACCCGTTCTTGGGGAATTCGTCAATTTCTGCAAGCGCGATCATCATGTCCTGCTCCGTCTCCGCAGCTCCAGCGCGTGAAGCTGCCTATTTGCAGGGTAGGTTAAACTAACCACACAAACATGTACTTATGTTGTTCTATCTAAAATTCTCAGCAGAGTACAAGAAAACTTGGGCTTAGTTAATTATTTATTTAAGTCTATATCTATGAGCAGTTACTAGATGCTAATAAGGTTTGTTTCAAAACATCAAAATTGCCTTGGAATGCTTCTCGGTCAATCTCTCTTCATACTCGATCACATCTGCGGGCATAGGAGATTTTTGGGTCCCACTTTCCGGCTCGGAAAAGAAGCGGGCAAAGGCTCCGATATCTTCTTCCCCCGGCCCTTTGCTCTCCCTGTTGAGGCTGTAGTCCATCCACCTTTTGATCTCTGGCAGGTTCCACCGTGTCTTCCTCAGCGGCCTGCCCCTCCTGAGGTATTCCATCTTCACGACCTGGACAAGAAACAAAGAATCTCAAAACTCAGAAACCTGCTAATATCCATGCTTCAAAACCAAGAAACAGTAAAATTATCTTCTATGGGCAAACACTCTCTACTTGTTGAATGGTCCCAAAGAAAGTTAAACTTTTCTAATTTTGCACAGACACTCTGAACATCTTTTCCGGATTTCGCCTAGGTGCCAGAACTGCCAAATAGGCGCTAATAACATCAAATAGTATTTGCTTTGAGTTGGAAAAATATCATTGTAGCAAAGTTGGAAGAAAATCATCTTCAGTGCATATTTACAGGACGGCCTTTTGAGTTCAAGCATCCCAAGAGACCTCAAACATGAGTGAATAAAATTGTGAGCTGTGACTGATTGATTCGCATCAAACTTTTGCAAACATAGATGGTGTGAAGCCGCTTTGAAATTAAATCTCAAATGCCCTTGGTTGAAAGTTGAAAGGTTCCTCATAGGCATGGGGCAGATCCCAAATGCATCGCTCTAAGGGCAGGGCTCACAAGGTGGATCTTTCGGATGAAAGCCCAGGCAGAAGGATAACATCTGGAGACACTCTTCTTTGCTGAATTTCGCCGTCACCTTGTAATTTGCATTTACACTGTCTGCGTGATGCAGCCAGTCCCTCAAGTGACACAGAGGAATGTCTTGGACTGTTTTCTGCGTGTACCGCTTTGTTGCCACACGTCGACCTCCGGGATCGCTCGCTTGCTTCTTTGGTGCGTTTTTCGCCTTTGGGGCTGCCGCTGCCTTGGGAGCTCGTGCATCTTTAGCGGCAACGACTTTGGATGGTGTTGCTTCAACCGATGGCTTCTTTCTCAATTCTCCAGGGAACCTTGGGTTGTAACATCCTAAATGGAAAAAAACAAAAAAACGGGAACATGCAAATATGGCGAAAAATTATATATTTGTTTGATGCTTTAAAGGAATCCCATCAAAATGGTTATGGTCCTATGTGGCGCTACTATATCTGGTACGCTATCCAAAATTGCAAAAAATGCCAAAAACGGGAACATGCATTTTTTTGATGTGTTCCAAGATTCCCATGAAAATGGTTGTGGCGCTATATGGCGCTATGTGGCACTATCCACAATGGCAAAAAACAATACCAAAAACGGGAAAACTGCAATGTTTTGATGTTTTCCAAGAATCTGCACTATGTACATCCCATGAACCTTTCCCTTCCTCCCTCCTGGCTTCCACGCTCCTGGAGCCTTTAATGCTTAATAGTGCTTATTAGTGCTAAGTTGGCCTTAGTTGGATCTTCCAAGACATTTTGTTTTCCTTCAGAACTTCCTCCTTCTACTGGCTCACCAAAAACAAGTGTTAATCAGGAGCCAAAAAACACGATCTGTAGATTGGTTTTCTCCTTCTGCTTCAAGGTGGAAGAAGCCATGGCTTGATGCCACACAATCGAATTTTCCAACTTGGTCAGGTCGGGAATCTTGATTCGTTGTACTCAGGCTGCGACATGAAAGCCACATGTCACAAAATTCAGGCTTTGCAAATGCAGCATGTTAGGTTGTATGGCTGTGCTACACCCAAGTTTTTTCCACCTCTGTCAGCAGCAAGGTGTAGCGTTGGGGTTCGCAGCGCCGGGGTTCGAAAACCCTATCCTTTTAGTCATCATCAACATTTCAAATTGGATTCACCACAACGAGCCTCTACTGAGTGCAATTCTACAGAATAGAACCAGCATGGAAATCACATCAAGACAACGTTATTTTGGTGTTTAACACAAGTTCTAACTTAAAAACCACACTCAGTTTGAACCTAAAAATATGGTGAACATGACACCTATGCGGGAGCCATTCCAATTCTGGCCTTGCCAAAGCTCAGGCAAACTTTGCGCCAGCTGCAGAGGTGTCAAAAAGACCCCAGTCTTTCCTCATCCTTAGGTGACAAAGAATTGGAATACTGGGGACCTATTAGCCACTATTAAGCTCTATTCACTCACTCTGATCTTAAAAAATATATAAGATAGAGGCAGTTCTAAACAAACAACCTTTTCACACATCGAAAAACACACAAAATTCAAAAAACTTGCTAAGCATAAAGCCTAGAAACATTTTGCACTTCACAAATGCTGCTCCTGTCGGAGTCTCTGTGCTGTGTCGAAGCAAACGATGAGCAAACTGTGGGTCCGCAGCCTTGCTCTTGGAGTCAATGATCACCGTTGTCCTTCCTGTCTCCTTTTGGTTCATGATGCCCAGAAACGGGTCGGGGATACTCACCAGTGCCTGCTTAAAATCATATGGCCGGACAACGAACCATGTACCAGGAGGACCTTCATGAAGAAAAACTCTGTCCATCACATCAATGGTTGACATGTCTGTCAAGCCAATCTTGATTCTCTTCTCCTTAGAACACATATGTGACAAATGATTAAAAACTGTATAAAACCAAAAATATACCTTTTTGTCGTTGTTCGCTGGTTATTTAGACACTAATATGTATATATATATAAATATACTGTTTGGGTTTTCCTATTTACATCTGCATATTCGTTTGGCAAAATTGCTACCTGAGGACATTTGTTCATGCACCAAAAGAATCATTGCTTAAATGGTAAAAACCACAGATGAGGATCATGCATAAATCTAAGCCCTGGGCTGATTTCGGAGTTGCGGATCGACTGATTTTCTTCCTCTTCTCCTGCTTCTCTTTGGGGATCATTTTCTGCTGCTCTTTGCGGCTTGCCTTCGGTGCGCTCTGTGTTGTGTCGGCTGCCTTCTCATACGCCTGCTGGTTTCTGAATGCAATGGTGTCATCATGCTCAAGGACTCGGGTTCGAAGAAACTCCATGACCTTTTGGACATACACTGGATCATCCTCATTATCTGCCTTGGCGTTCCACAAGGTGTCTCCATCTTGAGTAGGAAACACATTCCACTCATCATTCTCGTTGTCGGGAAAAAACCTCAGGATGGTGTAGATGACAAGGGGCACAAATAATGCTTAATAGTGCTTAATAGGCCCTCTTGGGTGTATGAATGTATTTTGAAAAACACAAAGGACCGGGCATCAGCGTCATTTCTTCAGGGAGTTCAGGGTGTCCGACATGAATTTCTCCACCTTCACTGTGAAGCTCATAGCCATGTAGTGGGAAGTCTGTGGTACTGAGGTCTTGGATATCGTCAGCAAAGAAGTGAAATTCAGAAGGAAGTCCAGGGATAGTGTTTTCATCTTCCTTTGCCTTATTTGGGCATGGCAGAAACACATGAAAATTTGAGACAGTGTTATCAATAAATTAAACAGATAACTTCAAATTTACCAAATCCAAAGGAACAGAAAATAAAATTTCATCAGTTTGGACTCTATTAGTGCCTATTAGACTCTATTAGTGCCAATTGTGTTTTGAATTCATTATAATACGTTACTATCTAAATTCTGAATGCGTTGGAAGTGACTGGTTTTTTCTTCTTCCCTTTCTGCTGCGCAATCTCCTCCACGTGTTGGTGATCCATTAACTCCAATATGAATTTTGGCATAGGTGCTGGCGCATCTTCATAGCCACGTGCGAACCAATTGCCGTAGGCACCCAGGTCGTCTGTGGTGCTTTTCCCTTTAAGGTAGGTTGCCATGCAAGAAGTCACTTCTTCTGGGGACCACCACGCTTTTCTCAGTGGCCGGTCACGACGCACATATTCGAGGTGGGCTGCCTGAGAAACATGATAGTACAAAATTTAAGATACAATTCGACCAATGCGAATACAGCGTCTTTTGTGGGAAAAAGGATGAACCATGCCAAAAAGTAATCCAAGATTCTTGTTTCAATTTTCCTTCTGTCTTCCTAAGCGGATGAGGATCCAAAACAAAAAACACAATCCGAGAAAAAAATGCAAGAGTTTTTTCTCAAAAAAAGTACCCATAGTGAAAAAGCGAATCAAAATAAACCTGCCGCCTAAGTTCTCAGGCTGATCATGATTAGGACTCCACCCAGTCATGAAGCACAGCATGACCAACAAAGTGTTGAAGTCCAGAGAGTCGGTCACGCCAAAGTTCGTCAGGTCAGGGTCACAGTGATCCAAGATATTCTGTATGGTTGCGAATGGTAACTCTCCAATTGTTTCACCCCTCATCTTCTTTGGCGCCATGACAAAGCTCAGTCACTAGAGCACTTGAGTTTGAGCATTCAGGAACTACCGCTTTGCAAAATCACAAGCATAAATCAATCTGAGACTCTAATGACTGCTAATAGCTGCTATTAAGGTGTGCTAATGTGGTTTTTCACGCAGCAATTGTAAGCAAAAAGCATTTTTGTTTTTTTCTCCACATTTCATTGGCACTGCAGTCAATTGAGTCAAGGCAGTCAGTCTAGGACCTAGGCTGTTTTTTGGAAACATACAAGAGCAACCAACTGCACCACCGATACTGTCGCAAAATTCATGGCATTGCCACTTATGGCAGATGCCCGGCACCAATCCCGGATGGGAAGCTCCGGAACCCCCATAGTAGAGGCAACCGAAGAAGTGACGGGAAAAGCAAGGCTGGATAGCCTTTCTCGATGAGTCATCCACCGACCCTCTGACACCCACCACATCAGTCCACCACCAGTTCGGAATGTGGGGATTCTCCTGTGGTCGCGCTAGATTTTGAGAACAGGAAGAACATGTAAACTCATCACAGGTTTGGTTCTGCCATATATTCTACTATAGAAATTGTGAAGACAATAAATGAAGTTCATGAATATCAAAATCAAAACTCATTGACAAATCAAAAAGTAAGAAATTTGAAATCTTCTCTATGGAGAGGGACATTTCTCATATAAAACTGTTTCAAAATGCACTATCAGTTGGTGTTTGCAACGCCAGAAATGTATCATGTTCTTATTTATCCAACGCGAGTCAGTAGGAACAACATGAAACAATATATTTGGAACGGCTATCATGTCCTCGATATTCCGCTCCAGGTTTTTCTGTTTCCGAAATTGTCGCCCAAAAAGACGAGCAAATCCTTGTCATGATCTGGGGACTGACCATAGATCGATTGGTATTCAGCACGTGCTTTTTGCAAGCAATCACGCTCTCGCTGTGTGAGGAGGGAGAAGTAGTCGTCCTCAGAAAAAAAAGTTTACATATGCAAAATATAATAATCTAAATAGGTGTTAATAACCCCTATTAAGGAACCCAAAATTTGCATGTTCAGGAGATGCAACCAAGAAGCACCAATTTGTTTGCCTCTCACACTCGCCAAATGCATGGCTTCATTCTGGATCTCGACAGGTGGTGCAACACAATAGTCTGAAGGTTTGGTGCAAATGTATGCCCGGATGCTTCTGCATACAGCTTTGTAGATCTCTTTCACATCAAACAGCTGAGTCGTCCGTTGCTTGTGGGCAAGAATGATGTAGAGGCGATCACGCTTTGCCCCATCATGCCCTTGATCCTCTACCCCGCACACAAGAACGTGGATGAAATAGTGCAAGCAAAACAGCCACTTGATCATCTCTAACCGAAGGCCCTGCCCAGAAAGCAGGTTTGTGAGTGGGAAAAAATCCTGAAAATAAATCGTAAATCGCTAAAATGTGAAACATTACAACATTATGGTTTGTTGAATTTAGATTCAAACAAATTTTAGTATGACCACAGAACCTGCACACACCTACATCTTCTGTATTTTTATACATCATACGCCTTGACGTTCTCAATGACCAAGAGGGGCGTCCGTTGCGATATGTGCCTCCGAGCATATGTTAGGAAGACCTTTCGGGTCTCTCCTTCTTCTTTTTTTTGATTTCCTGCTGTGCTGAAGTCCCAACAGGGAAGACCACTGCAGTTGTAATCCTCCTCTTTGCATATTGAGCACATGCTTTGATGACTGAAACACCACTGAGTTGTTTTCAGTTCACAGCTGTTCACTCGGTTGAACATGTCCATGAAATTCTCTTTTTCCCGCAAAGTTCCCTTGGGAACACACCCTGCCACATCGCCAAAGATGCATGGGAGTTGAGTCATCCGGCCCGTGACTAGGTTGCACCAAGAATGGTTGTCTCGGATAAGCTGCTGGCAGGTCTTGTTAGTCTCCTCATGACTGTTTGCGTTGCATGTTTCCCCCCCTTCATATTAGAGGTGAGTTCATATCAATACTAAACATAGAAAAAAAACTTGTTTGGATGGGGAACCAAAGCCAAACATAAAAGAAGCGGCGTGCACAGACACGATATTGAACGCCACTTTGGAGTCAAATACGCCAGAGTCGTTCACGGTTTTTTCAACAATGGACAGTGCCATGTCAGATGTGAGGGCTCCACTGCAGCAACTGCTTACCAGCCTGGTTGTAAACAGCATTGATGCCTCCCAGCGAAGCAGGCCGAAACTTATTATTAAGATTGTTTCCTTTCGCACAGAAGCAGGCCCCATTACAAAGCACCATGTGCTTGCAAATAAGTCCTAATTGGCTTTATTAAGCATCAAGCTTTTCAATTTTGAATGGGTACCTGGCCTGGAGCTTCGCATGATCCAAGACATTGCACATTTTTCGCCACGCGAGTTGTACCACTCGACCACTTTTCGCCAGCATAGTGTCATCACTTTGGACATCCTCAAAGGTTTTTTATTCCCTTGATAATATACCAGAAAATCAATCAGAATATGTTACATGCGTATGTAATGTACACCCAGGGGCTGTAATTAGGCCTTAATAGTGCAGAATACACAAGGATCTCTTCCCTAAACATGGAAATATGGAAACATATGAGTTCAGTCCTGAAACGGCTCAGAGCTGCACCTACTTGATGCTGAGTTCCAGCTATTCCATGGAGCCCCACCGCTAGCTGTATCAGATTCCATTGAGATATCTGCAAGCGAGCCCTCCATGGCTGCCACAATGAGGACGGCTCAAAGGCGATCAAACCAGTTTGTCATCTTGTATAGTAAATACAGAGAATATGCCATTCTGAGTCGTCTTGATATTCCACAATTGTTGGTTCAAGCTGCACTGTTTCTGATATGAGCCGATACCTTACAGAAACAGGCTTTGTTGTTCCAAGACCAAGTTCAGGGGCTAGGAGCAGAGTCTTCTGGGCTCCCCTGCTACCGGAGGGCCGTAGAAGCCTTTTCCCAGCTCTGGTAACCAGATGTAGGATACTTCAGTTGGTCGCTTTGCGACACTCGAGCCGTCAGCATACACCTGCAAAATAAAAGGCTAGAAATTTTAAATAAGTGTTTGCACATGAGACCTGTTTGAAGCAAAACCATATGCCAAACTGCAGAAGCATGAGAATCTAAAGCATCAGGCAAAGTTTGAAAAGTAATATTTTGAATAGTGCTTATTAGCACTTAATAAGGTCTGTTGGGCTCTGATACTTGTAATTCAGTCAAGGCACATGCCAAACTGAGCACTGCTTTGCTTCTGCCATGGCCCTTGCCATGTATACGACCTTTGTGGCATTTGTGGCAAATCTCCATTCGGAACTTCAGAGAAGTTGCAATAATATATCACACAAATCCCAGCCCAGAATTTGTGATGCTAAAACTCGAACCCCTTCATCCAAATGTCAAATACATCAGAACGGTTTCGCAATGTGATCAAGTCCCTTGTGGATGTGGAGAAGAAGGGATTGTTTCAGATATTGAGGCCCAAACAGCCAAAGAGTAGGAGAAACTACTCACCGAAGTCTTCTGCAAGTTGAACTTGTCCAAGGCTTTTCGTAATGTCATCCCGTTGTCGTCCTTATGGTGAGCAGCAGGTGGTTACAAAACCTGTACTATTCATCTTGTCGGAACACTACCAAGGCTCAAATAAGCACTATTAGTGCCTAATAGTCTCTACTTGCTATAGTATATATATATAAATATGGATGTGTAAACACACACACATATTCAAGTAGTTTATTTCAGCCAAGGTTCATTTTCAGTGAATAGAAAATCAGCACAGTTTTGTTTTCTCCGTTCCAGCGACTCTGAAAACATTTGCTTGTTCTTGTATTTGATGTTCTCCCCAAGAAGGTCTTGTTTGGTCGCCTTTCCCATTCTGTCCACCATTTTGGAAAACTGCTGAAGGACCGAGAAAGCTAATGGTTGGATGTGGTTGAAGGCCTTCCCATGAGTAGGCCACAGTAGAAACAGAAGCACTTCGATGACAGATGCACAGTTCACATCGCTCGTTCTCATCCATTGTGGCCGTGTCCGACTTGAAAACATCATTTTCCATTGTGTGTCAAGTTCCTGTCGAAACTCCGCAGTAAACATGCAATGTAAGAATGGTGCTTGAGAACTTGGATTGATCATGAAACTGAAACGTGCACCATCATGTCGCACAAGCCGACAACAGCCTTCCCTTATGACAGAAAATGTGAAAGCCCACAAAGCTATCAGATTCTCTGCGGTCTTGGCCACATCTTCCGGACCTCTCCGTAGTCTCTTGATACCCCACACGAAGTATGCAATCACAACAGATGTAGGGATCATGGCCATTGGTGTGAACATAGCTATATTCAAGTGAACTTCCTTATCCTGAGCTTCCATAGTCCCACTTCTACTGCGAGCAGTGTGTTTGGATGTCAGGATTTCGGCATCTTCCCCCCAAACCTCTTTGTACATTGCACGAACTTGCGGAAGTACTTTGTGATGTTTTGACCTGGCTTTCTCTTTGTCCTTGGTTCTGAAAATGAGGTGAAGCACTGTACTGCAGGACCATTGAACCTCAATCCCTTCTGGCGCGTTCTCTTCAGGCAGAATGCAGTATAGCTCGTGGCCGTTGAGGATGAGTCTGCCTTGGACTTTTTTCAACGGACGGATTTTTGTGAACAAATGTAAATTCTTCACTATACCAAGCAATATTTTTCTTGGTTTCCAAGGTGCTGCTGTAGAGGTTGTAATTCTCCATCAGCTTGACCTTGAGAGTCAAGAAATTCAAAGCTTGGAGTTCAAGCATCAAACGTAAAAAAAAAAACTACACTGCTTGAACAACAACGACAATAATGCAGAAAAGCTGCTCAGTGTGGATTCTCCACCGAACAACGCAGAAAGATGGCATCATTGTCACTGCTTGTGGCATTGAATGTTGGTTGAAGGCCAGCATGTGCTATTACAATTTATTCTGCGTTATTCATTCGTTGGCCAAATACGTCCACCCTTTCTGCAATGTGTTTTTTGCCTTGAATAAAACCATGCATTTGATACCCAATAGGTTGGGATAGCATTATCTATATCACTAACGCGGTGTGACTTTGCAAGGACCGACTTGCAATGGAATTGCGATTTATTGCCACACACATGCTCCATATTTTGGAGCCCTCCAGAGCAAACAAAGGAGAACGTCCACAACTCTGGTTCAACCACCAGCCCTATGCAGGTGTCTTGCTAGTTTGTTAGATGTCTCAATAGTGCTTAATAGTGCAGAATAAGACCCCTCAACGCTTTATACGGTAGGTACTCCAATTCTGAAGCCACAACCAGCCCTATGCAGGAGTCTTGGTATTGAGCATGTATGCAACTACATATATATATATATATAAATAAGGACTAATAGGTGTTAATAGTGCCTAACATTACCCTTGATACCTTGTATAGAAAGTCCACAACTCTGGTTCCCCAGCCCTATGCAGGTCTCTTGGTATTGAGCATGTGTATATATGTATATAGTTACAAATGTCTTCAAATAGTGCTTAATAGTGTCTAATATTACTAATTACTACCTCCTTATTACTCTTTTTTTGAAGATATGATATTTGAGCCTGGTTATCCACCTTTGCAAAAAA
>Ga0126342_10004434_pt1 | contig 23955 bp, 28 predicted proteins | sample Cyp1metagenome_FD_92528 | JGI IMG/M metagenome (GOLD analysis project Ga0126342, IMG submission 92528) | Coral microbial communities from Lord Howe Island, Old Settlement Bay, Australia - Cyphastrea 1 metagenome | ecosystem: Host-associated > Invertebrates > Cnidaria > Coral ...
AAAGCAACGTTAGGCAGTGGGAGCCGTTGCCCGGAGGCTCGGTCCGTCCTTCAGGGCCCTGCTGTTTTGCTCAATGGGAGATATGCCCAGGGGTCGGCGGCAGGGGGCGGAGCCCTTTAATATTTGATAGTCTATACACGCGCTATATATGTATTATATGTATATACGTATTTAAATACATATGTATATGGTATTGTGTATTTTTATATGTATATGTATCATATTTATATATAATGTATCTATTATATATTATACAGTAGCTAAAAAATTACATGTAGTATTTAATATATGTATTATCAAAGGAAGTTTTGAAGGTCTAACTTCCGTGTTACGGATTGCAATGGGTGTGCAATGGCTGTCATAGAGCAATGGATGTCATAAAGCAATGGATGTCATAGAGCAGTGGATGTCATAAAGCAATGAATGCCACAAAGCAATGGATGTCACAAAGCAATGGATGTCACAAAGGAATGGATGTCACAAAGCAATGGATGTCACAAAGCAATGGATGTCACAAAGGAATGGATGTCACAAAGCAATGGATGTCACAGAGCAATGGATGCCACAGAGCAATGGATGTCACAAAGCAATGGGTGTCACAAAGCAAGGGGCGTCACGAAGCCATGGATGTCACAGAGCAATGGACGTCACAAAGACATGAACGTCACAAGAGCAATGAACGTTACAAAAGCTATAAACGTCACACGTGCAATGAACGTCACAAGAGCAACGAATGTCACGCAACAATGGATGTCACAGAGCAATGGATGTCACAGAGCAGCGGATGTCACAGAACATTGGATGTCACAGAACAGTGGGTATCACAGGGCAACCGCTGTCACAGACCAAGGGGAGTCTCGCACGAAAGCTTCGTTTTCGCATCTTGCACTTTCACTTTTTGAGGGAAGCCTCGCACAAAAGCTTCGTTTTCACAGCTTCCACTCTCAGATTTTGAGGGAGGCGGTCTCGCAAGAAAGCTTCGTTTACACATCTTCCACTTTCACTTTTTGAGGGAAGTCTCGCACGACACGCGTTTTTGAGAGATAGCAGATGCACGAAATGCTGCGTTTTGCAGGATAAAACGTGTCCCGGAAGAAGGATGGGGAAGCTTGTCCGGCGGATGGGTGCGAGACGGGCTCTGCTATGTTCGGATCATGGTCGGATTGGCCCCCTTATTGGAACTGCGAGTTCAGGCTTCATTTTCAAACTTTGAAGTTTCAAATTTTGAAGGATGTGTCGCACGAAAGCTTCGTTTTCACATCTTCCACTTTCAGATTTTGAGGGAAGTCTCGTATGAAAGCTTCGTTTGCACATCTCCCACTTTCGCTTTTTTAGGGAAGTCTCGCACCACAGCTTCGTTTTCACATCTTCCACTTTCACTTTTTTGAGGGCAGTCTCGCATGAAATGCGTTTTGGAGCTGCAATTTCTGACGCCGTTGCGCGTAGTAGTTCTATTGTGCTTTGCAACTCAGTCTTTGCAGGTCGCATTGTGATAGCAAAGTGTCTTTTGCAGCTAGACATCGTAAAGCGTATTGGAGTGGCTGCATCAAGGCTGCGATAGTGATTTGTTAGCGGGTTTTCTCAATTTAAAAACTTGCTGTGTGTAAAATCTTCTCTGTGTAAATGCTTCTCCGTGTAAAAGCTTCTCTGTGTAAATGCTTCTCTGCGTAAAAGCTTGCTGTGTGTAAAGGCTTCTGTGTGTAAAAGCTCCTCTGTGTAAATCCTTCTCTGTGTTAGGGCTTCTCTGTGTGAAAGCTTGCTGTGTGTAAAAGCTTCTGTGCGCAAAAGTTTTTCTGCGTAAAAGCTTCTCTGTGTAAAAGTTTGCTGTGTGTGTGTGAAAGCTTCTGTGTGTAAAAGCTTCTCTTGTGTAATGGCTTCTCTGTGTAAAAGCTTCTGTGTGTAAAAGCTTCTCTGTGTAAGGGCTTCTCTGTGTGAAAGCTTCTGTGTGTAAAAGCTTCTCTGTGTAAGGGCTTCTCTGCGTAAAAGCTGGCTGTGTGTAAAAGCGTGCTGTGTGTAAAAGCTTCTGTGCGTAAAAGCTTCTCTGTGTAATGGTTTCTCTGTGTAAAAGCTTCTGTGTGTAAAAGCTTCTCTTGTGTAAGGGCTTCTCTGTGTGAAAGCTTGCTGTGTACAAAAGCTTCTCTTGTGTAAGGGCTTCTCTGTGTGAAAGCTCGCCTGCGTAAAAGCTGGCTGTGTGTGAAAGCTTGCTGTGCGCAAAAGCTTCTGTGTGTAAAATCTTCTCTGTGTGAAAGCGTCTCTGTATAAGAGCTTGCTCTGTGTAAAAGCTGGCCGTGTGTAAAGTTTACTGTGTGTAAAAGCTTCTGTGTGCAAAGGATTCTCTGTGTGAAAGCTTGCTGTGTGTAAAAGCTTCGCTGTGTAAATAGCCTTTCTGTGTAGGAGCTTCTTTGCGTGAAGGCTTGCTGTGTGCATCCCAATGCACCCACGGTTCAGACCGCGCTAACAACTACTCTGAACTTTTCGTGTCGTCTGCATGGAAAAAGCTGCTGCGGTGTCTTGTTGGGTTTGGGAAAGCGACTGAATGGCAAGTGTAAGAAAACTGATGAGAGGTCAGATGTTTTGACATGAGATAAACAACCATGAAATACCACAAGAGAGCAAGTTGATTTTGATGATTTTGCAGAAAATGAAATGACATCAAATGAGCTGAGATAAGACGACATAAGCTGCGAAGAGCTGAGATGAGGTGAAAAACTCAAAAGACATGAGATGAGTTGAGATGAGATGGGATGACACAGACTGCGGTGACAGTGGGATGCAGTGAGCAATTTCCAAGAGAAGCTGCGACGCAATGAGATCAGATGAAATGAGACAAGATTCAACATGTCAAGAGCCTGTTGCCACGAAGCACAGGAGGCTTGCCTGTCACCTATGGGCGCAGCCTTTGCTCCGCTCTATAGGCTATAAGCATTTCAAATTTGAAACTTCCGCCCCCGGCTTGCCCAGGTACTACTTGTATATTACATTCTATTTTATCATATTATATTATATCTTATTATATTATATTATATCACATCTGATATTATTTTATATTATAATTATATATATTATTATTATATATATATATGTTTGTATTTGTACGTATTATATCTAATTATGTATCACATATATTATCTGTATTATATATATATTATGATATGTATATATATATGGCATACGGTTGCCACATTTAAACTCAATGCTTGTCTATGCGCATATCATATCATATCTTATCATATCTTTCTTATGCTGTACAAACCAAAGTATTTATCTTCAATACATGTTCAATCCACAGCGGAAGATGCCAAGGCCCCAGGCTAACAAAAGGGCTGAAGCCTGATGCGACGACACGCGGCTCTTGGATCATCTCCAGCCTCACAGCTTCAGTGGAGATCACCTTGCAGGACCTTTCGGTTCAGTTTGGTTCAGTTCAGTTTGCATTTCAAGTTAAAGCAGACTTGTCGACAGACTTATCAACGTCTGTAGTCTGTCCATGTCTGTCCACTTCACCGTGGTCACTTCCCCTTACTCCCAGCCTGTGCTCAGCATTGAGGCGCAGGACCACCTGCAATGTCTGCTGCGCTGGGTGGCGTGTGGCACTCAGTTTGACTCGACTGTGAGTTTAATCTCGTAATCGCCAGACTCGCTAGTTCCACGAACCGAAGCACGGAAATTTTCTGAGGATTGATGGGGGCGAGCCTTGCGGGTGGGGGCAATAATTGTAACCAGTGGTACCCACTAACTACGTTGAGCCGAGCTCTTCCAGAAAGGGTCTTTCAATATGCGTTTCAGAAAATGACTTGAACAAAAGATCCACAGACAGATGATATGTCCACCTGCTTCGTTAGTTGTTCAGCGCCACTATGATATGTGTAGGCGAAGGCCTCGTTTTCTGACCCAACTTAAGCATGGAAAGATGTGGAAACACGTAGAAGCTCTTGAAAGGACAGCGACTCGCTTTCTGACATGTGTTATGCAGAACAAAAGTGTAATAAAAGAAAACTACCCGTCTCCACATACATCAACTGATTCAATTGTCTGCGAAAGGTCGCTTGTAAAGGGGATGCAAGGAGACAAGGGTAACATCGGAGGTTGAACAAACATGAACAAAAGACACTAGAGCCACACATCAACATTGTAATGTCTTGCTCTCAGGTCACAGCCCCATCTCCAAGGCCAGCTACAGATCGTGCCCAGATCTGCTCTTTCTGAGGCCTGAGATCTGGGCTTGGACCATGGACGCTGCCAACAGAATCTCCGCTATGGTTTGCCTTCACTATCAGTATTATCAGTCACTATCACATCTATCACTCTTAACTTCACTTGGCATCGAGATATTTCTACAGCCTTTGGACTTCGACGTGGCATGAGTGGCCCCCGTCATGGTGTCCCCAGATGTCCCCAGATGTCCCGCAGGTTCCAGGCTCCAAAGAAAGCGACTTGGTGGTGAAGACCAGCTCCGAACCCCAGAGCTCGGCCTTAGTAGAGTACACTCCAGTTTGGTCGGCCAGGGCTTGTGGCACCTCTTTGTGTCCCTGTCTAAGGCCAACACCAGAGAGACACTGGCCTCACGTGACCTTTCACCAAAAAGAAGCATGCGAATGGAAACAAAAAGCCCCAGTGGATGGAGAATCTTAGAAGATTTAAAACGTATCGCAAAAGTCCAAGGGCCCAAGGGATCTCTTGATACAACGAAGAGTGACAGCCTTTGTGCTGGTTGCACGGTGAGCGCAATCGAGGGAAAAAGTCATAGAAAGCAAGTGATAGGTGAAACAACTTCACTGAGAGAATCAGGAAGTTTAGATTGAGCGCTGAAACGACAAAAGTATATATAGTATTATATAGTATATATAGTGTATATATTACATATATATATATATATATACAATAGTGAGGTTGAAGAAGCAAAGAATATATAAGAGGAAACAGTTTCAGCCCTTGAACATCTGAACCACCTGAGTTCGAAACGGAGACTTGTCGTCTACCTTCTCCATGTTCTGACTTCGGCCCTGTCTGTATGCAATCGCAAAAAGCTTGGACCTTGGCCCGGTTCTCATCCGATTCCTATCCAGGCTTCTGCGACCAAATGCAAAGACTTTAAGGGTCAACAGATTTTCTGCATCTGCTTCTTGATGTCTACCACATATGAACAATAATTCCGCCGGAGACATGTTCTGAGGTGTGGACGAAAGAGGTGCTGCGCTAATGCGGGAGACTGCACCCTGTGCGAAATGATACTTTCCAAGCACTCGCGGCACCTCAGGTGCGCAAGGTTGCAAAGAAAGAGTCGCTCCGCATCCTCGAATCTCCTGTGTACATTGAAGATCTACGAACTGTAGCTGGCTGCTCAAATTTCGAAACGGAAATCCATTTGTTACAGCAGTAGTTGGTGTCCTCGATCTGAAAAAAAAGAAACGCATTGCTCTCAAGATCGCGATCAAAACATTGTGTGAAGGAACAGCGGCTCGACTGAGATCTGTGTGCTTCAAAAAGAGGCAGCTATGATCAAAGCAACGGGACATAGCTCTGCCAGGTCTCAGGCCATCTGCCCACCCAGTCTCCTTAGTGATTTGGGCGCCAAGCACAACTATGGCAAGTATCGAAAAATATCGAAAGATATCCTAAATTTCTCTTGCAAAAACATTCCAAACGAATACTCACCCGGTGCAAACGGGAGTCTCATCTGGCAAGATATCTGCAAGAAGGGACGTGCCAAAGTGCTCCTTAAATGCCGTCAGATCGATACAAGTTTGCCACCAAGTAAAAGGAAGGTGCATCTGCAGCATCCACTTTGTGTAGAGGTCTGGCTCGAAAGAGAACAACAAGTCCAAGTCCCCACACCCATTTTCCAGGAGCAACCTGCAGTGAAGAATCAGCTTCACTGTGGGTTTCATCAGAGATTCTGTTTGATTGTGGTTGGTTGCTTTATTGTTGGCACTGACAGGCAAGTGTAGGCCTTGTTTGGTTGATGTTCAGCGAACAGGACCACTACCCTGGACTGCGGCCTTGGTCAAGTTCCCGCAGGTTTTTAAAAAACTGAAAATTTCAGATGCAAACAGCGCAAGCGGAATGTTACGGGGTTGAGAGCCGAGCAGGGCAATAAGGGACATGCTCTGCGCCTGCGAAGTGATGAATGAAGCTACTCTGCAGCATGATTGCCACCAGGTCACAATTGATCGACTTGCAGTCCCAGGCCCAAGCTCTGCAGCATGGCGAGTCTTGATTTCCATCCAATCCCAACATTGCAGGATCCCTTGTGGAAGCAGGCTGCGACGCGAACTCATAGCAGTTTTTCCGGTGCAAAGCGTAGCTGCATATGGCATTGATAGAAAAATGGTCACAGCAAGATGGATCAGGTGCATGGTCAAAATCTGCCATGGGATCGAAGGCTGTGGGTCAAAACTGTGCCTCACATGCCAATTGTCATACCAACCATTCCAAGCTATGCACACGCTTTCTCACTCGGTTCTCCTTCTTTATTAGCTTGGGAACGGCACACCGTCACCCAAATGCCAACACCTGTTCCAAAAAGTGCATGGGGATTCTGCAGCTTGTCATACTCTGTACCTTCTTCCACGACCCTCCATTCAGATTTCCCGAGCTAGGTAAGGAAAGGTTGGTGAGTTTTCACCCAACGCACTGCCTACCAGCAGACTCTCACCGCATCAACCAGAGATCTTCTTCTTCGCCTTCTGCTTCTGTTTCACAAACTCCTTGTTGAAGGTCACACTCCAGCGGCAGCTAGAATCTTATGCACATGCTCAGCGCTCATGTCCTTCGTTCCGCAGTCCACGAAGAGATTCTCAGTAGAGGTCCATTTCAGCATCGTATTCGGTTTGCTGAGGACGCCACGGATCCAAGCCACCATGAATGCCAGAGATCTCTGAGATCCAAAGGAAGGGGTGTTTGAAGAGCCCTTGTCATAGTCACGAGCATCTGTGACTATAGAGCCAGCGGGATGCAGTCCATGACTTCTTCGGCTCGTTTGTGCTCAATGGGAAGTCCTTGCAACACAGCCCACCAGCCACGACAGAAACATCCAACATCGAATGCCTCTTTTGCTCCAAGCAATTCCGCTCCATACGTCGGGCGACATACGCGAGGAAGTCGATGGCTTCTAGCATCGAGCACAGAAAAGTTTCCTTCCTTCCCAGCCAAAAGGTCCCTATCCGCAAGGAGGACGTAGTAGGCACTCTGACTGAAAACTTTCTCCAGCACTGTTCCATCAGCTCCGCCAGCTTTGGTGACGTTTCCCAATCTGGCATCAGTCACCACCATGACTCCGGCACCTTTCAATTCCATAGGTTTGAAGGTCGAAGCAAAGTCTGGATCCTGCTTGAATCGTTTGACCAAAAGGTTTGCCTCCATCAAAGTGCTGATCTTCGGAGGCTCTCCTTGCAGTGTGCTAAGCTGGAAACCCAAATCAAAGCGAAGTTGTGCAACAAGCCATTGCAATGAACCAAGGATGGCACGAAGTTGACGTCGCTCCATCTCTGTCAGGTCAGAGTCAGGATGGGCTCTTCGATGAACTGGAATCGTCACTGTCTTCAAACTGCTGTGGTACTCTTCCATGGTAATAGTGATGTGCCCATCATCATGTTGACGGATGCGCTTGCCACAGTAGGTGATGTCTTTCTCAGACGTGCTGCCAAATTCAAGTTCTTCTCCAAATTCCTTGAGTTTCTTTGCTGCACGACGATTGCCACCCAGCAACAAATCATCAACGTGGGACATGATCACACCATCCAGTCTTGTTCGGTCTTCTGACCGAAGCAACCAACAAGCAAAATCAAGAGAAGTTCTTTCCCAACCTTGTGCCAGCAGGGACTTATTGAGGCGCAGATACCAACCTCTCGGAGCATCACTGAAACCAAAAACTCCTTTGCGGATTCGAGCAAGACCTGGAAAAGGAAGACGAGGTTCACCTAAGGCTCCTCTGATGTTCTCCATGAAAGGCTCCCTTGTTCCTTCCAGGTAAGCATCTCCCTTCATGAATGCGGACTTGATGTCTGCCGAAAGCAGTGTCCAAGCAAGGTCAGCGCCAACCACAAACACATTGAAACAGGCCGTCAAGGTCAAAGGGACATGTTGAGCAAGCCTCGACCACGTGGGAGCATCTTTACGAAGCCCACAAGAAAAGATGTCCTTAAATCCAGGGACAACAATGCGTGCCCGTGCACGTAGAGGCAGCTTGTTCTACTCAGTCCCTTCGTGTTTGTCAGTGAACGTATAGCGAGGAATGAGGATCTTTCCTTGTTGCCCTTCTCTCTTCAGCCTCTCACGAATACGTTGGGACTCTTCTAGGGAAAGCTCCTCGACTGCATCGTTTTCTTTCCACACACTCCAAGCTTGTTCGGCAGCAATTTTGAATTCAGTCTCAGCATCATTCATACAGCGCCAGTGGAAGTCCTTGCGGTTTGCCTGAACTGCCAAAACATCATTCTCAACCAGATCATCATGCCCACAAGGCCAGGGAAGTCCAAGCCGTTGGTGAGCAAGCCATTCAGTTCTCGAAGCGAAAGGCCATCTGCCGTCCCAGGAACCATGATCCTTCATGCGAACCTCAGTAGGATTGAGCCGGTCTTGGTAGGCAACATTGTAGATGTGTTGCAATGAGTGCAGTGTTGGTTCACCCAAACTAGATAAAACGTCTTCTCGAGCTGTTTGCATCACTTCACCCGCAGGTTCAGCTGAAGAAGTCGCTGGAATCACTGGAGGTTCATCAGGTTGAGGTAAAGGAGGCTCAGAGGCTTCAGCCTGCAGTCTTTCCAGGGATCAGCCGTATCAGCGGCTCTTTTGGTTCCAGCAGGGTCTGCCAAACGCTGACGTTGTGCCTTTTCCATGGTGCGTTGCAATTGTCCTGCAAAGCTAGAGGCTCGCTTTCGAAGTCCATCGCCGAGCCCACCTGAAAGCCCACCTGAAAGTCCACCTGAAAGTCCACCAGAGTGACTCGTTCAAAGGTTGCCTCGCTCAACCTCTTGAAGGCACGGTTGAAACAGGTGCTGAAGCAGGCATCAAAGCACCAGCTAGCTCTTGAGCCCGCACGGGAGGCAAATCATTTCCAACAGGAAGCACCTGTTCTGGAACTGCAGCTGCGGCAGAGGAAGGCCCGAAAGCAGGAGTGCCAGGCACAGGAATCTCAGCCGCAGGTGGTTGTTCTGCAGCTGCTTCACCGCCATCGGCCAAAGGAAGCCCACGGGCCGCTAAGTCCAAGGCGGCTGCCTCCACGGCTTCTTCAATGGCTTCACGCCAAGAGTCAGCGGCAATCTGCTCCATGGTACTAGCCACTCTGATATGTTCCAGAGCGCACTTGCCCCTTGTAGCTCAAATAGCCAGAGCTTCTTCCTTCCACTGCTAAGAGAAGTGCACGGCCATGCCAACGCTTCAAGCGCTGTGCAATCAGCATTTCTTTTGACACGGAGTGGGCGTCTTCAAGCGCATTGACAAAGGCCTGGGACAAGGGCCGCAAGGTTGTGGTGAGCACTTCATGACCCTCATCGATTTCATCATCAACATGCTCTCTCAACCACCTTGACATGCTTGCCGCCCGACTTCTCCAGGGCAGTCTTTCGTGCAAGGCCTTGTCCAGGTTTGCCACAGTCAGGATCACCTGCCCAATGCGCAATCAAAACAAGGATTCGTCGCAGTCTTCTTTGAGGTGGCCTTTGAAGGCCCATCAGAAGGCTTCATGTAGCCTCGGTCTCGCTTCACGTCCTGCAGCTTCGTTCTGGCCTCCTTCATGGTCAGGAGCGCTTCAGCTGCAGTTTCAACTGGTTCCTCAATCTCCTGTAGAGTTGAAACATCGAGGGCTTCGGCCTCGTTCTTGAGGATATCCTCCAAGCTCGGCTCAACATCTTTCTCGCCGTCCATCAGTTCAACCTCATCATCCGGCTCTGGCTCTTCAGCCTCCGAAACCATGGCCTGTCTGGCCGCAAAAGGTTTAGGAAATCTACCAAACCTGCTAGATGAACCAGAAGTTGTGGAAGTCCTGTGGGACCTAGGTGCAGAGCTGGCCATAGAGGGTGCATAGGATGAAGGCTTGCTCGAAGGACTCTGCGAAGTCAAAAACCTCTGCATCAAACAACCACCTTTGCTACCGCTATCTCCAAAAGACCTGCGAACCAACGGATCCTGTGAATGTAGATCCTTGAAAAGTCTCAACACCTCACACTCAATGGTCTCGCAGTCTTCTGCCCCTTGCAAGGCAGTGTCAAACAATTGAACTCGCAGCGAATCAAGACCAGGCTTTGTCTTGAAAAACCATCCAACTTCTCCAGAAGGTTAAAGTCACTCCTTCTGTTCTCAGGTCATCCAGAGAAACACGAAACCTGGAGCAAAACTCAGGTATGCGTTCGCCTGGTTTCCTCTTCAACTCCCGTTCACCTGGTTTCCTCTTCAGCTCCCGAGAAAAACGAGTTTCTCAGTTCCACACGTTTGTCAAGTGTCGTTTTGCCATTTATGCTTTCCAACGTTTCCGACAACTTGTTCAAGCCGCTCAGCGGGTCCTCGGGCACAATGACAACTTGTTCACCAGTTTGTGGGTCAGGCGCTTTGGTCTCATGTTGATATTCCAGCTCTTCTGGGTTGAACTCTTCACCTCTTTGGCGAACTACGCCTGACTGTCTCAGCAACCATCGGGCCGCTAGGTTGAATTTCTCTGTCGCATCTAAGTCAAGGCAGCTAGTCCACCATTTCATCTCTGAAATGCCCTCCAAATTTGAGGAGAACCATCCCAGACTGGGACACAGCTCCAAGCACCACCGTTCTGGTCCTTCTCATTGTCCCCCATGACTTCTCCCTTCAGGAGATGAAAGGGACAAAAGCAAAAATGTTGAATTCAGTCTCACCCACAGCAAACACTGATCACGCGTGCAACCAGTGAAGTTTTAGGTGATCAGGACAACACCCTAGTACTTTGAAAACGTCACCAGCAAAACCGCAAGGATCACCGGCCAAGTGGTCAAAAACCTGGGACTGGTCCAACGTGCAAAGAACCGAAGTCGCGCGGCCAAAGCAAAAGCAAAGCTGGATCTTCAAGCTCCGGTGCCACTGTGGAAGCAAGCTGTGACGCGAACTCAGCTTTTCCATCCAGTGCAAAGTGTAGCTGCATATGGCTTTAGGCCTAATAGAAAAGCATTGATAGAAAAATGGCCACAGCAAGATGCATCAGGTGCATGGTCAAAATAGGACATGGCATTGAAGGCTGTGGGTCGAAACTGTGCCTCAGTTGCCAATTATTGTCATGCCAACCGTTCCAAGCTATGCACATGCTTTCTCAGCCTTTAATCTCCTGTCAACACCCAGATATGTCCGTCTGCATTCCAGGGGGTTCCGTCCAATCACAGGTCCATGGCCTGGTAGTGTGTGAAAACGCGCGGAGGTCCAAGCTGGATTCTGTTCTCCGCATCTCGCCTGTGAGACTGGAGATGAGTGAGATGGGTATAAGTGGATCTGAGTGTTTACCCATATCGCAGCACGGTAGATCTATTAGACTACCGCGTGAGATGCTGCTCCAGCTTTGGAAATTGCAACCATAGGACATGCTGATACATGCTGGAACTGCCAAAAATCCAACGTCAGATGTGGGTACCATATGCCCTGAACATTTGCAGAATCGCCATGCTTTTGCTATCATGAACTGGCACTCCATCGCGATTCAATCCGTCCGCACAAAACCACTCCAGCTGGAACAGCCCCCAGACTATTGCAGTCCCCAAGGCTAGCCTTGCAGCCAGAAGTACACCATCGCCGCCACGATCGTCCGTCCTGGATTGGAGGCTTAGCGGCTTGGGATTCAGGTACACCGTTCCTTCAGCACTTCCGCGCCATGAAAAATAAGCACGCTCCCTGGACACGATTGGGGAAATTTGGCTGCAAGTCTTCATATAGTTCTTGAGAATGACATAAAATGATTATGCTTTGCCCATCACATCTCCTGTAAGCGATGGCCAGGTCAGAGTCCTCGTAAGCTCGCTGGATTACTCATCTGGCAGAGTGGACTAGCTTCTGAAGTTGGACCATGATCGATCTCAGACTCGCGCTAGCTCAGCCAACACAGGACCGAAAACTGCAGACCTCAGCACGGCTGGAACGGAGGACAAACCAGTCACGCCATCGCCATTTGAGCTTTGACCATGACCATCAGTGATCAGGTTGCATTCATCTTGGAATTTTGCTGTTGTCACATTCCGCAAAGAAACGCGCCAGAGATGGCTTGATACTCAGATTATTCCAAGCAACATGAATTCGAAAAGCCAAGTTTGTCTATTGATAAGCCCCCCTGCGAACTCAGAAGCGCTGGAGCGCTCCAGCCTTGGGATCAGTCGAGGGATAGATAGGATAATTGAAAGAATCTTATTTGTTTTATCCTCATATCTGCATATTGTTTGCATATTCAATTAGCCCTGTATCTGTGGACTCTCCTGTAAGATGTTCTAAGTTGCTAGCAAAATGTTCTGAACAACTCAACACAATGCAAAAGAACAAGCTTGTGCATGACTCAACTGACTCAACATGCTCATGAGGATGACACGCATGCCATTATCTTGAGCTACCCCGATGACGAGGAAGCCACGGTTTTGCCTGAGACAGCTATGCCAGCTGTGAATAAAACAAGACATCGTGCCTTGCCCTACAAAAGATGATCCAAAAGTATCCAAAACATTGCCATAAATTACCATATACGTTCAAAATCATTTAAATACATTTAAATACCATGTAAGACTGCAAGACCCTGCAAAGACCTTATCGTTTGAGCACCTGGAAGCATCGCGGAACAGCACGGCCACTGCATTGTCGCCTCACGTCCATGAAAGGGCAGGCCCCATCTCAAGAAGTTAAGCCAAGGGCCGGACGCAAGCTGGTCACATGCAAATCAGCTACCTTGCAAGTTCAATGAGTTCAAGTCAGTTTAACTGAGTTTTACTTTCCAAAGTGGAAAGTGCATGAGAATGCCAAGAATGAAGATTAGCAATGAACAATTCATGAAAAATCAATGAACCTTAGCCAATCTGCCACTTGATGCAGGATGCGGCCTGTGGCGCCTTTGACCCAGGAGCTTCGGAGATCAGCGGGTGCTCCACGAAAGAAACCGCCGGGTTGCATACAAATCCCGTCTTAGCATGGTCACAATGGAAAATGCCAAGGCTATTTAAGGCTTGATTTAAGGGCCACAGACAGACCAAGGACGTTTCAGGATCACTTGATGATCAAATCCAAATACATAAGTTCCGTAGCAAGATGTTCAAGACATTGCTTCGATTACAATCAGTCAGTAAGCCGAATCTGAGAGACCAACACCCTCGTAGCCAGCCTGAAGGACGCATTGGGCATCACCGGCTCGACCGCTCGACGGCTCGATGGCTCGACGGCTCGACGACGAATCAATCTCGCCTTGCATCTGCAACGAGCTCCTTCTTGGCTGCTCTCATCGCAAAACCCATTGCCTGCGACATCGTTGTTGGGATCTGTTCTGCGCTGTCAACAAATGGTGTTGAACACCAGCCTCCGCAAGCGAGGCCCCCGCAAGCGAGGCCCTTGCAAGAACTAGCACCTCCCAAGTGCACTGTCCCCGGGTCCCCTTTGCTGAATTCATGTTTGCCCCGAATGTCATTTGAGAAAGCTCAGATCCGAGAAATTCACAGCACTGATCTGCCCTCTCAGTCTGAGATTCGGGCCCTCTGCTTGGCCACTGAATTGTTGGAGCGTTGCGGCAAAGCTGGATGCCATCCCTGTTCACGCAGGCAGCGGAACGAATGCTCAGCTTTGCACATGAACAACTCTTACCTTTTTGTAACTGATATATAAGTCTGACAAAGTGATAAGCATTGAATAAAGGCTATGTGAAACGCGCAGTGGATCTGCAGAACATCTCAACTGCGGATATCAAATAAGATCAACTTGACCCAAGTTGACGTGGTGACCACGTGGTGAACACGTGGTGACCACGCCTTGCGCATTCTCCTCCTCCATTCGGGACTCCTCTCGAAGCTCGTAGGCTTTCTCCAGCAGAGCCTTGTCCTTGGCAGAGATGGCCTCTTGGATCGTGGATCGGGTCCTGACAAATTGGAAGACAGGAAAAACATGATGACGTATGATGACATATGATGACCATAGAAGAATTATCTGCCCAAAATCCAGAACTGTGCCTCTCTGCATCGGCTGCATCTAGAAGAGACTGCTCTGCATCTCTGTCGTGCAACCTGAAGATTTTCCAGTGAGTCTATGACTCGATGTCGTCTGTCGACAGGGAGAGGAGATTTATACACAGGAACAGCTCTGAAGAACAGGCAGCTTAGCAGAGTATCAATGTGAGCACTATAGGATGTCTCCATTCTCCTTTTTTTATGATCATGGGTTTTCCGTGCTGCCACACAAACGGGCGGTGTGAGCCTGAGAGCCAGCTGATTTCGACAAGCCCTAGGCTCAACGACTGAAGAGCGAAAGCTATGGATCTAGATGAAAACCACCGGATAAAGCAATTGCCATGTGGAAGATGATGTTGCTCCATGATGCTCCTTGTACAGCGAAATGGCTGGCGTGCATGGGATAAGATGGGATAAGTTCGTTCATACCCTTACAGTGCTCTAGTGGAAGTTGAACCTCCGGAAGGCATCAAAGCGGACTCGCTGTGGGCCGTTCGCCTGCACACGTCTCTCAGATCTCCGCCTATACTTAACCTTCAATGCAACGTCGGCAACGCTCTCGTTCAAACACCGAGACCATTCGCCACCGTTGAAGAGTCATCTCTTCTTCCCCATGGGTATAGCAGCAAGCTCTGGCTAGAGCTACCCAAACGTGAAGAGTATGCTGCCCCAGATGCATATCTCGGAACTCGTCGCGCATATGAGCAAAGTCTTCGCTAAAGGCTCCCATGATCTGTTGCAAATGCAGTGGCTGTGTTCGGTGTGATACAAGTCCAAGCAGGAACCGAAGCGCCTCCAAGCTGCCAGCAGAAGTTTCTGGATAGTCAACGTTGTTCAATTGTGGTCTTAGGGGCAAAAGAATGTCGGCATTTTTCAACATCGATGACTTGTTTGATACATACAGGCAGTTCACCTCCAAAGGAATCTGGACTTCGTATCTGTCAAAGTCAATCAAAAGCATCTGTTCTGAATCCAAAGCTTGAATGGCTCGCAATGCTTTGACACCAGCTTCATCCAACTTCCCAACTTCCATATTTGTCTCGTCCAAAATCAGCAGTGTGCCAGGTGCTAGTTGCAACTGACCCGTCTGCAAGCGATTCGCCTCAAAGTCTTTTCGCGGTTTCCATTGCTCAGTGCTTAAAGATTGAGCCGTCACTGGTAGATGTACCACCCGTGGTAGCAAGTTGGAAATCGCCTCAACCAGAGCAGCAACAGACAGGTCTTCGGGCCACCCGCTAATGTTCAAAGACCAGTGCCCTAGTGATCTGTTCCCATTGTTGCCATAGACTCGAGCCACAGACAAAGCGAGGATGTACTCTGCCGCCAGCACATCGCCAGCCAAACACTTCTGCAAAGATTTGATGGCCAAACCACGCAGCTTGCCAATGGCACTAGAAGCAAAACGCCTTTGTACGGTACACACCAGCCGACCTTCAGAAAGCCAGCGCGGGCTAAAAGGCAACATGGGGTGGAAAAACGGCAGCTTCCGAACGAAGAGGCCGTGAAGCCTTGGCAGGTTGTCGCCCTCATCACACAGATCTGCAGGTGGCTGATTGCAATCCATGCAAAACACACCCAGTATCTCCACCGTCTCGCAGAGTCTCAAAATCTCCTCGTCTGCATCATAGAGTTTCACGACACAGGATACGAAGCCAGCGGAAAATTTAGAGGATTTGAAGCTACACAGAGCCTGAGGCTCCGCAGACTCGGCAAGCTGGTCACAGGGGTCAATGTCTGAGCACAGAATCTTTGTACCACCGGCACCTCTGCGCTGCTTTGGTGGCCTTTCACACGTCTCTGGTTCCACAGATTTAGCCGTCAGTACACTCGATCTGCCTGGAGCGTGTGCCCAAACGCTTTCTCCTGGCATCGGAACGCAGTAGTAGACTCCTCGGGTCCCAAGCCCTTGGTTTCCCAAATCGCTCACATTTTCCGCACTGCAAATCTCACGGTACTTGGTTGTCAGGAGCTTTGCCTTACCATATGAATCTGTCTGAACCAGCAAAGAGGAAAAAACTTCTGGTTCCAGCACATCCTGTACCATACATCGATATCGCACAAGGCTTTGGTGTGCAACGCTCTCAAGTTCCTCCTCGTTGAGATCGTTGAGGCAAGGAATGTGTCGGAAGTTGTCCTCGTCTTGAAGTTGCAGAAAGCGAATGAAGTGGGCCTTCTCTCGCCATTCACGTGGAGGAAGCGTGCCAGCCAGGCCAGTGTTATAAGAGTCTGCATATGGTGCAAACAGATCGTCGATCACCTCCAAAGGTTTGGAGATTTCCCTGCATGATTTCATCAAATGATTCAAAATGTTTATAGTTTGGAAGAAGGGGCTCAACCAAAAAATCTGAGCCAAGACTGCGAACGTCCGATGCTCTTCGGATATATATAAATATAAATATGATTAAATATGTATACAGTATACAGATAGTACAAGTATGTGGTAGGTGGTCGACTAGGAACTGACCCTCAGGCAACTGACCCTCAGGCAGTTCAAACTCAACATGAGCTTTGGACTGCTGCAGCAAGCTCGAGAAGCGGCTTGCTACATCAGAGACCTTGGCCGGATGACCGAACCTTTAAAAGAAAGTTCAAAAAATAGAGAAAAGGACAAAGGCCAAAGGCATCTACGTCGAGGAATAACTTGTCTTCGCGAATGAGAATGCATGTGGCGGGACAAGGCCTTGCCTCCATCTCCCGAAGAAACTTTTATAAACTCCGTGGCTGCGGCTACAACAAACCCAACCAGATTCTAGTCTGAGGCTCCAAGGCCCGTGCGACGTTTGCCGAAGAAACCTGACAAATGTTTGCTCGTGGCTCACACGCCGAAGTGAATGCCAGTGCTGAAGCTTTCTACTGCAGATAGGACTCAGTGATTTGCATGCAACCCTTCACCATCCTAATGTTGAGCTGCATTGAGATGCCATGTGAAACGGACGCACACTGGGCTCTCTGGCAGAATTTCTTCGCAAAGCATGGTTTACGTCTAAGCCTTAGTGACTTAGTGAAAGTCTTGTCTGGAGCCACGGCCCTGCTGCATCTTTCTGAAACGTTGTTTTTGTACCACACAGCTTGATGTGACGTGGGTCAAGTGCAGCAATCTGCACTGGCAATAGTGAAGTGCTCCAAAGACTTCAAGCCATGATAGCTTTGATCAGTTTGAAGTCTCTACCAATGTGATTCGTCCCAATCAGACTGTGCAAAAAGCTGCTCTACAATTGGGTCATAAAAATTATAGATATATATGAATATATATGTATATATTATCATATACAGAATTATACATTATGAAGATGTATCTATCTATACACATACATAAACATAAACATACATATGCAGTAAGTATCAGTAAGCCATGTTTGGATGATCCTCTGAAGCCCTTTGTGTATCGACCGCATCTGTAGTTTTCGACTTCGCTCCTCTCACCGATGTGTAGGGAAAAGGATGGAGGCAATCAGTGTTTCACCAACTCACTGCTGCCTCTTCTTTTCACCAGTGCTACGTCATACATGCATCTTGTATCTGTGTGGGCCAGTTTCTGTGATACATCATTCGACAAACAGTTTGTCGTCATTCTTCTTCGTTGGAGCTGAAAGTCCAAACTCAGATCCAAGCTCTGGCTAGCATGGATGAGAAGTGCAAGCCTTGGCAAATCAAGTTTACTCGGAACTAAGAAAAGTTTGCCCTCTTTGTGCAACCAAGGTTCGTTGTCAGAGACAAACCTATGTTCACTACCGTATCCTGACAGCTGTCATGATTCAAAAAAGCAAACATCCTGCACGAAACCCTGACGCTCCCAGTGGCCAGCCTGGTTGGCTCTCATGGAGCGGTAAGGCCCGGCCTTTGGCTATGGATATTGAGCCAAATGCTGAGGCGTAAAATCAGAACCGAGATGGAATGAAGATGAAACGATGACGCAAGATAAGGGAGCATAATGGAACGATGGACCTTCAGCGTCCAGCTTGACAACAAGCAAACTGTTTAGGTCTCGTCACGGATTCCGCAACAGACATCTTGCGAAGAGTCAGAGGGTCGGCCATCAGTACTTCCGAAAATTTGCTGATACATTACATTCATTCATAGATATTCATAGATATTCATGAACTTAAACACGAGATAACACGAGTTGGTCAGAAAGCATCGACCCTCCAATAACTAGTCCTTGGGCACGACGGCCTAAGCTCTTGACGGCTCCGACGGCGATTGCTAAGCAAGACTTTCTTTGTACAAGCTACGGAGGGATGCCTCACAAACTCACCTGGAGTTTCCCATGGAAACAAAAACAGCACTATGCATGGGAAACTCACTATGCATCACTGATCCATACAGCATCTTGCAGCATCTTACCGAAGAAAATATTGGTCACCACGTCACAATATGTCATTATGTCAATGGTTTCTCCACTGAAGTCGCAAGTGGGAGCTGTTCACCGGTTGCTTGCCTTTTGCTTGACCACCTTCTCTGCCCTCGGGTGCCTCTTGCGAACTGGACTGACACTTCAGCATTAAAAGCTGAAAGCCACGGAAGCTACAGAATATATACCTTGTCAAAATATATCAAAATCCATGAAATCCATGTGCCAGTTCCACAAGACACTTGGCTGTTCGGAAAAGCCAGCCATGCCAGCCTGTGATCACCACGGAGATTCCATGGATGCCCACCTCACAGGACAACGATATCAACGATGTCAATATGAAAAAAAAATCAACTAGTGGAGTGGAGATAGTGGAGTGATCAAACTCTTATCTATCTGCAGATCTATGTTGGAGCAGCAAATTCAGTCACCAAAAAACACTGAAAACACTGATGATCGCTGCAAGTGGTTTAAGTCGTTCTTGAACGCGACAATCCTGTGATTATATGTGATTATAATAGTTACTGTCGTCGTCATGTCCGTCAGCTCCAGCACCTCCAGTCGGATGGTCCAGCTCTCCCCAGTGCTTCCGGCAATTCGCCAGAACTTTCCAGAGCCCTCGGAGTCTGGACCACACACCTCAAATATCTGCAGTGGAAATATTGCGAGATTGTCAAGCAATCCATTGCAAAGGTCAAGCGACTAGTATGCACTAGTAAAATCTTGGCAAAGGTTGAAAAGTCTGCTGCTGATGCAATTGTTTGCAAGGGCTCTCAGAACATAAATTGCCATATTTCCACAGAATCAAACGCAAAGCATCTCCAGTCGTTTCTTCGGTTTATACACTGAACTTATCATGTGTCGGAGGCGGCGCACTGGTGCACTTCCACCACCCTTCTCTGCTGGATAGATCGCCTGGTCAAATGTGGCCACCACGGGTCACAACGTGCGATATGCCGCACAGGCTGCACAGGGCTCCTGGAGCACATCCGCATCCCGCATGAACTGAAACTCCTCCATGTCCTGGATGCCTATCCTGGCACCGAGCGGGCGGAGCGGCCATAGAGCGGCCAAGCCGGCGAAGCGTTTCGTTTTGAAACTTCGAAGTCACGACATCTGTTCCAACACATCCAAAGAGTATCAAAGAGTCATGAGTTTCATCCGTTTCATCCGTCTCATCGGTTTCATCGGTTTCATCGGTTTCATCGGTTTCGCTGTAAAATCTATTTACTCTCCTCACAGTGGCTTCGTAAAGCTCACCCTTGCGCACGGCAACCATTTCAAAAGGCCTGAGAAGCAATCGATTTCACCTTCAACACCACAAAGCAATGAAAAGATACAAAAAGTGCTTCAAGCTGCACGGCTTGAGCTGTAAGAGGCCAACTTGTAGGCCGTCCATGAAGCCACTATGTAGTAGCTGTGTCTGACTACCTGTGCACATCTTGTAGCCTAGCTCAACGACCAATTCTGATCTACGTTTCGTCCACGACATACAAAAAGGAGTTCATCACAAACACTCGTATCACGGAGACACTCGTGTGGAGACTCGTGTGGAGACTCAGGATTTTAAAATGTCTTGTCGCCTTGATGGGCAGATCTGATGCCTCCACTGGCTCCCAGAAGACCCTGCAGTGATCAGCTTTTCCATGGTTCTTCAGTCTCTCGCAGCATCCCCCTTAAAGAGCTTCCATTCCGAGTATGTCAGAATTTCTGTCAATGTCTGAGCAACCTGACACTGATTTATCTGATTTCACTCCTTTGTTTTCCGAGACTTGCGAGGCTCTTTGGCCGGCCTACAAGAAACAAACACAGCCCTGGATCTTGCAATCAAAACATCGCAGGCCAAAACCAACAGTTTTCAGCTTACGGGACCGTCGCGTCCACGACTTGTCCACGCTGGGGATCTCTGCCATGACTGAGGTGCCCGTGAGGATCTTTGGGTAGAAGTCAACTCGTGTCCCCAATAGCTTTACCACCGCCAAGGTGTATTCAACTTGAGACAACAAGCCTTCCATACTCCAATGAGACTTGTAGGTGTCAGCTGGCTTGTGGTACTCTGTCTTGATGTATCGACCAACTACCTCTTCGTAGTAGGTGCCTGGCTTGCCAATGAAGTCTTGGCCAAAGAAAAACCAGCATCCGGGAATTCCGGAACGCACGAAACTCCAGTGGTCGCTCCTGTAGAATAGGCCCATTTTAGGCTGTTGATCAGGGATAATTCGGAGGCCTCGCGATGCAGCCGCTTCTTGAAGGATAGGATCTAAGGAACTCTTCCCATAGCCAAGAACGGCAATATCCTCTGTCTTCCCCCAAACATTGCCAACATCAAATGCAAAAGCAGCAATGGGATGAAGTTTTTTACCATCTACAGGTAAGGGGTCAGCTGCATAGAACTTTGACCCCAGAAGACCACATTCCTCTGCAGTGGGAGCCATAAAGAGCACAGACCTGCTCAAGGCAGCAGAATTTTTCACTAGGCGAGCCGTTGCTAACATCATTGCCTGATTGCTTGCATGCGGAATGAAACACAGTGTGCAAACAGGGTCACCGCTAGGGTCACCTGCTTAGTCAAAATACATCATACTTCTATCAATGGGCTTAAGAATATAGAAAGATATAGAAAGTATTTGCAAAATTGTGACAAATGAAACAGCATGAAACAGCGAAGTCACAACCCCAGTGCAGTTATCAACTGCACCGTTGTAGATTTCCCCTTGCCGCTCACCAAGGTGATCGTGATGACCTGCAATGACGATGATTTCTTGGCAGTGCTTTTGGCTGGCACCAGGAATTATTCCAAGCACATTTCGGCCCTGGAAGTGTCGCATGTCATACTCTGCTTCATGTGATATACTGCCAACAGTGAAGGGTCGAAACTCCGGATCTTTCGCAGCTGACAGCCATATCTCAAGCGTACTTCCATAGGCCTGGGCCAATTTCTCTCCGAGTTCTCGGTTTAACCAGCCATGCACTGCCAAAGGGTTGACCTCTTCTTTCTCCAAAGAAACTTTCTCGCCAGTATATCCAGTGCGAGTAACACTCCAAGGATAGCCAGCAAACTCCTCACTGGAGTGGAGAATGAAGCACCCGGCTGCACCTCGTCTCCTTGCTTCTTCAAATTTGTATGTCCACCGACCATAGTAAAGCATATCTTCTGCTGGAAATGGCTCCACTTGTGGCTGATTGACTATTACTAGTAGGACCTTACCTGTTAGTTCTTCACCTTTAAAGTCATCCCACTCCAGTTCTGGGGCACTGACACCATGCCCTACAAATACTAGATCCAAGTTGTCCAAGCTTGCAAATTCGTCTCCACAACTGACAGGATCCATTGAATGAACATAGTCATCTCCGAACTTGCCAGTCAATTGGAAGTCCTTCACCTTGAAAGCAAGTTTTGATGTACCCTCCTTGGCAGTCATACCCACCATCTTGATGGTCTGAAAATATGTTCCATCTTCACCCGCAGGCAAGCAACCAATTTCTTCCATTTGACTAGCCACAAAAGCGGCTGCGACCTCTTCTCCAAATGTCCCTGGCTGCCGGCCTTTTAATGAGTCGTCAGCCAAGAACTGAATGTTCTGCCGTATCTGTCTTTCCACCACTGTCTCATCTCTCTTCAAACGCTTCGAGAAATCGGTTGAAAAACTCATGGCTTCAAAGCATTCTCGGAAGGCATGGGATCAAACAAGCCGCCACAGCTATTGGTTGGATCAAGAGCAGCCTTCCCAACACATGCCTTGCATATCTCATTTGCACAACTCAGCACCGTGACGAACTAGACATCTTAGACTTAGACATCTTCGCACCTACGCGTTCATGCAATGTGTCTTCAGTTGCTGTCTGTTCCGCTACAGATGATACATGATGTTGCAGTGTTTTTCAACGAATACTCGGTGCACCTCTTCCTCCGCAGCTCCTCACTCCACTGCAAGGTGATGCGATAGAGCGTGTGGGGTTTGGCCTTGTCGACGGAAACCAGAACCGAGGATACCCAGGGCATTTTCAAAGGCCTTTGGAAAATTGCAAGTTCCAAATGTTCAATTGGATTGATCACTGTTGGTTTAAGGCAAAATCTGCAGCAATCCATGGTTTTATCAGCCAAACATGAGGCTTTTCCATAATGTGGAGCTGCAAGAAACTCTGCAGCAACAGGAACCAGGCCTGGTCCTTCCGGCCATCTATCAGCCAGGTATGACCTTTGTGCCAAAAGGTGCTGCAAGTTCTCCGAATTTCGAGTCACGCAATGCCAGGAGAGGTTTGCTAGGAAGCATTTTGTCACAACTCGGTTCTCTACTCCAAAGTGGCTGAGAAAGTGTTCAGTCTGAGTCCTTCACCTGACGGAGCTGCACCAGGTCCCAGCACGATTGCCTCTGGGTCTGCCAGCCGCTTGGCCGGAAAAATTTTGAGGTCGTCAAACCTGGACGTTGCGCAGTGGATCGTTTAACGCATGGGGCAGCAATGGACCCACTGGTGATTTTGGTACTAAGCCATTAAACCATATCAACTCATATCACACCATCCGTAACTACCCCGTTTGGGGTCAATCATTTTAAACCATTTTCAACTCATCCTTTCCACCGCGTTCTTGTTCGAACCCGGCTCGCAGGGCGCCCCCACCCATCGCAGGAGATCTGGAATTGTTCGCGGAGCGCCTTTACCAGAGCGATATTCGTGTTACTGAATACTAAGAATAACTAATAAGTAAGTATAAATAACAAGATCTATACTACAGTAAATGTTAATAGTTATTGAATACTCATATCAAGACCATTAATTGGTATCACAAATACCATATTAGACTTATTAGACCAACAACAACAACACTGCCGGAAAGGCCAATACCACCGCCTCTCACTAAGCGCCTCTACACTGCAGATCTTGCCTCCCCCATCATGATGGCATAGCAATGAGCCTTCAAAGATGCGTCCCAAGTCCTGGGAAAGGTATGATCTGCCAATGATCTGGTGAGTTGAAGACTCTGTCTGAAACAAACCACTCTTGACACCACCATTCTTTTGTCAAACCTGCTGAGATCTGTGCATTTTGCCATAGGACCAACCATTGGCACTGCTCACAACAAAGTACCTTCAAATCCGGACCCAAATCTGTTGTGTATCACTATACATATATATATATATATACACTGTATAAACTATATACATATACTGTATAGACTATGTCTATATTACTCTATCTATATATATATAGTGCCTTAGAGATAGCGAGAGAGAGAGAGTGTGTGTGTGTATATAAATATAATATATATGTACATGGCATATGTACCAGTAGTACCGCACAAGGCGGTGGCGGAAGTTTCAAAAATAGGAAACCTATAGGAGGAGTTGGTTGTTGTGAATCAGGGATGGCAAAGCGAATCCACTGATGGATTGAAAGGTGCTTGATCTCTCTCACTCTTTCTCTCTCTTTCTCTGCCTATCTACCTACCTACCTACTTACCTACCT
>Ga0126342_10004435_pt1 | contig 23953 bp, 12 predicted proteins | sample Cyp1metagenome_FD_92528 | JGI IMG/M metagenome (GOLD analysis project Ga0126342, IMG submission 92528) | Coral microbial communities from Lord Howe Island, Old Settlement Bay, Australia - Cyphastrea 1 metagenome | ecosystem: Host-associated > Invertebrates > Cnidaria > Coral ...
CCACATTTCCCATTATCCTCATGTTATCCTCATTTTATCCTCGTTATCTCATCAAATCCTCATTTTTATCATCATTTTATCTTCATTTCCTTATCAAATCCTCATTAAATCCTCATTAAATCTTCATTTTATCATCATTTCCTCATCAAATCACCATTAAATCCTCATTTTATCCGCGTTTTATTATCATTTCCTCATAAAATCCTCATTTTATCTTAATTTTATCCTCATTTTCTCATCAAATCCTCATTAAATCCTGATTAAATCTTCATTTTATTTTCATTTTATCTTTATTTTATCATCATTTCCTCATCAAATCCTCATTTTATCCTCGTTTCCTCATCAAATCTTCATTTTATCTGCATGTTTTCTTCATTTCCTCATCAAATCCTCATTACATCCTCATTAAATCTTCATTTTATAGATTGTATATGTACAAATATGCAGTAAATATCATGTTTAATGCCAGAAATTAAAGATCGGAGCCAGGAGTAATTTAATTATAGAGCGGGGAAATTTAATTATAGAACGGGGAAATTTAATTATAGAACGGATCCCCGTTCTATAATTAAATTTCCGGACTCCGCGCGGAATCGGAACCCGGAGGGGTACAAAGGTACGGTATTTTACCGTACTTTTGTACTCCTGGCTCCGTTCTATAATTCTGGCACCACCTGTAAATATATATATATGTATATACATACATATTTGAGAGTATTCATGTAAGCTAAAATTGCTACAAATACCTTGAACCAATTGAGTAAACTGCATCAGCACAAGATGATGTTCAATCCTGGGTCATACTGAATCAACATCTCTCCAGATGCATCCACAAAATGGAAAATCCATGAAAATCCCCTATCAATGGAGGTTTACAGCGGAGAAAACAACATGTTTCAATGGAACAGTTAGTTCCAGTTAGCAAGCTAACTGACCACACTAGGTATAACATGGTACAATGTGCTTCACACAATAACAAACCATCCCCAAATCACCACAGTCATAGGTGGTTTATTATTGTTTTACCCACATTACTGCATCAATACTGCAGTAAATGATTGAAGTGGTTGGCAATTGATGTGCTTGCTTGCGCCACTCCTTGAGGTGATGTGGGTGGTTTCCCGGGTGAGTTTCTTGGGGTCATATCAAGCTGTAATGCCCTGCCGCAAAATGGGTATAAAGAGGTGCCATTGAAATATATCACCCAAATGTTTGTATATTTTGTACATGCTCCATGTGAGGAATAGGTCGATAGGTATCTACATGTGGGCTAAATGTAGATAACTCTTCCAGCACCATGTTTCGTATCTGTGTAAAACCCCAGGATCAACGACAGACATGACACCGTCTGCTTCCAATGCGTCGGCGGAGAGCCTGGGTCCGTCTTCAGGATCACCTCGTGGCCTCAAAATCGACGATTTTCAGGGGGGTTGCGAAGGAAGGAAAGGATCTACCCTCCGGCAATGGAGGTTTATAGCTGGGAAAATCATCTAGAAATGGATGGTTTTAATGAGAAAATTGTGGTTCTAATGATTTCTAATGGGACATGGCCAAGCTAAATGGAGGTTTATAGCTGGGAAATCATCGAACTCCGGGGGAATTTTCCAGCACACTGTCACCTTTGACATCTAGCCACTGCTAGGGCGGGGTGACCTGTCAAGTGGTTGCCCATAGTTAGCTTAAGTTGGTAAAGTTGGTTAAACACTAGGCTAACTTAGAATTATGATGATTTATGGTGGATATGAATCATCTACAGTTTTTTTTTGCTATTTGCTGTGCGTCAAAGAGTTGATCTCTTGCTGCAAATGCAAAGCGCACCCCTTCGCACGCTAATTGGATACAAAAGACATGTTGCTACCAATCTAGCACTACACCTCGATGTTCCAGTCATCATCGCCCCTGAAAGTCAGGCCTGTACGTAGGAAAGTCATAAATGGGCGAGCTCTCAGTGGCTGCTTCATGCAGCCATTGATGCAAGGACAAATCGTCCACTGTACAGTTGATGACCTGATGGGAACGCATCGAGGTTTCGAATTGATCTGTGAAAGCCCGTGCTAACGCACGGCAAAATAAGGGAGGATACTCTTTGCATGCCGCAGTATTGAAGCGCCCCTGCTCATCTACACCTTGTGCAACTTTGACAGGGTATTTCAGCGTTGGATCTACACACACGTACATGGACTTTGCCAACGACGGTAGTCGGATGCTCAACAGCCCTGTCGGTTTGGGGGTGGCACTCCCCCATCTCCATTGCGCAAAGGTTTGTAACTTGCAGTCAGGATCTTTACGCAGCAATTCAACTAGCGCAGAGCGCCAGATGCTTGCCTTCTCTTCATCCTCCGGGCATGCTGGGTGTTCACTCAGGAATACACCGCCTGTGGCTAAATGAAGCACCGCAATGAACAGGGTTTGCAACGAAAATTCCGTTCCTTGTCTACACTGGCGGAGTTCTTTGACGGTCAGCATGGCGAGCCCAAAGAGTCGGCTGGCTGACCGGAGCGGTCTGGGCCAACTTCTGTGCTCGTTTTGTTCAGGCGGGGGCAAGTGTCTGGCAGCAGAGAATGTTTCACACGGTGCCCCAGCCAATGTGGCTGAGACTGCTCCACTCTCATAAAGTGCCACCAATTTCTGCCAGGAGATAGCCTTGACATGCAAGTTTCCATAGGCTTGAGACACCGCCGTATCCATCGAGAGGATAGTAATCCTCGCACCTCTGTGGTTGGCCCATTGTGCAAGCCAATAGTGGACGTCCTGCTGACGTCTTCGTCCACTGAAAAGGTGTACCACGAGGAAATGTGGCTCACCACCTCGCAGCAATATAGGGATGGGCTGAGTGGGCAAACATTGGTCCCACTCCAGTGTTCTCAGCCGTTCATGCCAAGCAGTTTGATCTTCAAATCTCATCACCACGTGCCCCGCTGCAATTTGAGGCCGGGTCCCTGCAGGCGGTTTCACAACCCGATGTGGGTGATCGGGACCCTGTGCTAGGAGAACCTGGATGCGCTGGCGCAGAAAACTTACTCTTCTCCGATCAGCCGTGGTGGAGAAGTCCTGTGCAATCTCTGCAAAGGCCTCATCAGCAATGTACTCAGCTTCGCCATCATCAAAGCTGGCAATCACGTCACCCAAGTCTGTTTGTCCCCACGCCAGAAAACATCGCTCAATCCATGTGTCAAAGCAGGCTTCCCAATGTTCCTCTGGCTTGGCCAGGTGGGCCTCCAATGTCAGCATGACTACTTCCATCCATCGCTCTGGCAGAGCCACAATTGCCTCAGCATCGAAACCTGCTGCTTGGAAATCAGTCAACCAGCGTTGGGTACATGCGCGCAGGTTTGCATAAAACTCAGCACGTATCTGTTCCCCTTGCTGGGGTTCAACCGCCGTTGCAAGTCTCTGCTCAATTTGCATGATCTCTTCTTCACATCTCACAATATCTGCCGTGCGCTGGTCTTTGTACAAGGGCTGAGGTCCCTGCGCTTGGATCCAGTTGGCACGATTCAGCCCTGCCAATGAGTTTGGCATTGTAATCCTGTGATAGTCAGCCTTGAAACCTGCACTCATGAGTGCTTGGAAGCATTCATTGCGTCCTGTGCGTCTTGAAACATATGCCAAATGTTGCTGCAGACGCTGTGTGGACCAAAAATGCTTCATGCACGCTGGGCAGGTGGCCCCTTCTAAAAGATCATGCTCTACTGAGAAAACTTGATGTGTTTTCCGCTGATGCGTAGCAAGGCCAACGGCAGTGGTGAATGCCCTGCCGCAACTGCATTGGTGATCTGCATGCCCAAACTCAAAATTCAGTTCATGTGGCTTAGGGGTCAGTACCCCTCCCGCTCGTTCAATGGCCTGAAAAATTCTGCGGTGCCATCCGTGAACTTCAATCATCATTGCCTCCTGCATGACATGCCGCTTGCTGAGTCTTTTTAAAGGGCTTTCCAACCTGGTCCTCCCTGCTGCCAATGGTCAATGAGGGTTGTCAAATCTCTTGTCCATATGTCCGGGACAGCTTTGGCATCAAGCTTGTGAAGCCACTCAAGGTCAGCAAAAACACCATGGAGCCAAGAATTAGGGACATCACTAAATTCTCTATGGAGCATGTGGTGCAAAAAGGCTGGCCCATGTTGAAAAACCTTCTGCGCAAAAAGGAGTCGATCTTGTGCAATGCGTGCTCGTGCATCCAAACATTGTGCAATGGCAAAAACCTGAGCATTGGTCGTATGTGATGAATCCTGGTGGTGAGTCAAGCCCAAAATTTTGCGCAAGCATTTGGTCACAACTGCATTCAATTTCTCAATCTGACGAGGGCTAGGCGTAGGCCAGGCACCGAGGCCAAAGAATAATTTTGTGCCTACCAGTGCATGAAATAAGCGGAAGCGCGTTTTCACTGCAATGTGGCGGTTGCAAAGCACTGTGCGGGATAACTGAGTGAAAGCAGTGTGAGCTTGACCGATACGATGCTTCATTTCAACTTGGAAACTACCATCTGCAGCATAAAATGTGCCTGACCAGTGGCTACCGTCAGCTGGTACTGTCTTCTCATCTCTGGTGCACCTGGTCCTCTGAAAGTCACTACAGCTGTCGTTTTCCCTTTTTGCATGTTCAGTTCGAACCCTCTCCTTTGGAACGTCTTGTGTATTTGTTGGAGGAGACGTTCAATTGCACCAGGCATCTCATCCGCATGGACAGTAAGCCACGGTATGGCAAGGTCGTCGCTCCAGACAATTGCTTCCATTTGGACATCCAGCTTGTGCAGCAGTCCTTGGTATTGCTCTTGTTGACATACCCAATCGTTGAGTTCGATGGTGATATCTAGCATTGCCACATGAAATACTACGTCCGCCAAGGGGCTCCCTGGACGGGTCCCTCTTCGGGTGCGTGTCATCCCGGGATGTGCTGACAGCACATGCCATGTGTGGGCATGCACATCTTTCAACAGATTGACAAGTCTCGCCGGTGCGCCCAAACGTTGGAGCAGGCAAGGAAATTCAAGCCATCTGTTCACCCCTAATGAAGAGCACCCGTTGCTCTCGAGTGAGTGCAGTAGAGCATCAACATCGTCAGTTCTTGCAATACCACAGACCAGTTCACGGATCAATCTATGGAAAGCGTTTGCCAGATCCACAAAGACTACTCCCATGCTGAGGTTGTGTTGCTGTGCGATACGGCTAAAGCATTGCAAACTCATGCGCCCGAATTGGACTTGCTGACCTCCAAATCCCCCAATCTGTCCAGCTGGCTTCAGGGGTGCAATGACTTCAATCACTTTCTCACGCAATAACGCATGCAGTCTTTTGTAGATGGTAGGCAAAAGCATGATGCCCCTGAAATGGGCTGCCCTGGAATGGTCGTTCTTCTTTGGGATCACTGCCAAAATGCCTCCCTTCGCTTGTATGGGTTCTTTCTGCCAAATAAAGATTTTGAGGAAAAGGTCCCAACAGAACATGGCCAATTGTACTGGGAACCTATGCAGAAGGCCCGATGGCAGCGGATCAAGCCCGGTTGCCTTGTGTGGCTGGGTGGCGCGAAATGCATTAATGAGCTGAGCACGAGAAGGCAGAGCATTTAGCTCACACAACGTTGTGTCACATGGCTGCGTGCTTTGGAAGGCGGCACATTCCTGGACCAACTCGTCAGGAGTGATCGAAACTCCAACTTCAAGATCCTGGAAATATGGGTGCCACTGCTCTTCTAAATGCTCAAGCTGCATAGGGGAAATTTGAGTTTTCCGTGCTCTCATTTTAGGCAATGATCTTCGAATGACTGTCCAAAATTCCCGTGCCTGATGTGGGCTCGTGAGCTCACTTGCCTGATGTGCCAACCGGTCAAAGAAAATGGAATCATCTTTGCGGCATGCAGCAACTACCTGTTTACCCAATTGGCGAAACATGGCAAATGCAGTGGCGCATAGGTGGTCCTGCTGCTTCTGAAGAGTGCGAACTTCAGCATCGTTCACTTCGTTATCTGGTCGTGTCCACGCATTGAAACACAGCCTCAACCATGTCAGTTTCTGGACACGCGTGCTCTCCCACATTTGGTTTCTCCAATGTTTTTTCTCTTTGACCAAATTCCACGTGGCAGCTGACATCGTGGTCTTCAACGGTGACCATGTTCGCTTGCGTCCAGGGATTTGCTTGAGAAGCTGTGCCTGGAGCATGTGTGCGTGTGTGTGAACATCAACTTCCCATGAGACCTGCAAGGGCTGAAGGAATTCTAAATGGGATGCTTGGTCAAGATCTCGTTCATTCCTCTTGTTCAGCTTGACACTTCGTGGTTTGGCAAAAGGGATAATGTTCTTGGTCAGGGTGACAACTGCCAGTGCATGATCTTCTTTTACTGTTGACAAGTCGACCTGATCACTGACATATGCCGTCAATGAATGACACTGCCAAGTCATGGGAAGTGCTATAAAATAATTCCGCAGCCATTTGCCTTGGTTGTGTCTCCATGTACCACCTTCTCCCTCTTGGCAATGCTCAAATGTGGCAGGAAGCCACAGCGCATTCTGCTGCAGAAACTGTAGGAAATATTCTGATTTCTCAGTATCAATTTCAGCTTGCCATGGTCCAACATGTGGGGACGGATAAGTGCCTACACGGGCATTGGCATCGGCGAGAAGGATCCTGTCCCATGTGGCGTACTTGCGTGGGATGCTGGCATCCACTTGGAGCCACCAGGCTTCAATCTCTTTTTCTGCTGCTCCCGTGTGAGGTGCGTGGGCCGCAATCACAATACAGCGTAGCACAGGTGTACGCACCCGGACAATAAGGAATCTGGGGTCTCGTGCAATCAGTGAAAAATGGCAGGAATGGAACACTACACCATTGTCATCTTTATTGTCCTCCTTGGTCCATCCGTGTGGGTGCTGTGTATTGAATCCTACAATGATACCGTAATGACCGGCATCCGTGGCGGCACTTCCAAACAAAAAGAAATTTTGGGTCATGAGCAGCATGGATTTTTCGCAAGCGTGTTTCTTGTAAGGCAAAGATATGTACACCTACATCGTGCAGCTGCTGCAAGATCGTTGCTTGTCTGGTTGGTCCAGCAATGGATTCGTTCTTTGACTGATTGGTTCCTTTCAATGTGAGAACATTTCCTGTCGCTAGAACAAGTTGGAGTCTGCCTTCACCTCCGCTGATATCTGCCTCTGGTGGAAGAGCATTCTGCAGAATTGAGGGCGTTGGTTGGGTGCAGGATTTCGTCGGGAGCTGAATACGTGTTTCCAACCATTTGTCTGCATACTCATCGGCAAACAGGAGCCACATCCATTCGCCGGCATCAATGGTAGCCTTGCAGAGGATTTGTTGGAAGAATGGAGCTAAATCGTGGGTAACATGGCCATGTGCCGCAAAATGTGCCAATCCATCAACAAGCTCATTGCCTGGCTCTCCACGATGGCTCCTTACATGCCATCCTTTGCATTTGACATGAAATCTGGTTTCTACAAGCTCCACCAGCGTTCGTGCACTCCGACCTAATAGCGGGTGTTGCATACATTTCCAGTTCCCCAGAAGTTGATTTCCTACTGTTTGGGAATCATAGCAGAACCAAATTTCAGGCATTGCAAAATGGCTGCAAGCAAACAACTTGAGGATATCATGAGCGACCTTGGCAGCACCAATACTCGCATGCAGTTCCGCTGTATATGATCAGTGGGCGGCACTTGAGCGGACAGAATCCCCGCCTGGTACCATCGATGTCCACTTTTAATGAAAACAGCAATTGCAAGGCCTGCGTGATCAACATTGTTCTGAAAGGAGCCATCAAAGTAGATCCACATTTCTTGTCCGCCTTGGTCAATGTCCCAGACGGGCAGCTCCATCCAATGAAGACTCTCATACGGAATAACTACTTCTGCTGGTGGCATGAAAGACATGAGCATGAAATGAGTGTCAATCCATTCAAACGCATCAATGGCTGGCTTCATTTCAATCTGAATCATGTCCGGGTCTGCTGTGTCGTTTTCATCCAATGTTGGATCACTTGGTTTTTGTCGGACAGTCGCACTTCTCTGCAGGAATTGTATGCCTTCCATGCCTGGCCTCACGGGAAGAAACGATGGATTCCAATCCGGTTCAATCCTGTCTCTTTTGATCAGTACCACAATGTGGTCTCCATCGCTGCCAGGCACTCGTGTACCGATAGGGATGGTAAAGGAAGCATGTTGAAACGTACAATGAATGTGTTCGCCAAATCGTCGGATCTCTTCACTGTATCCTACTCTCTCAAGGACTTCCTCTCTGGTGATGTGTTCATGTGTAACAATTGCAGTCCGAAACGGGTGTCCATTGTGTACTGCATCATCAAACATCGTGATCAAGCTAGCAACTTGCGTTTCCGTCGGCTCTTGTACCAGCAAAATGTGCGCAGCGACATCATGTTCCAGTGCAATTGGCGTCGGTTGGACAACAAAGAAGAAAACTGGCTTATTGGGTGCAATAACATCCTGCCATGTTTGAGTCATCAAACGTTCCCATTGCATGAAATCTTCTTGCAAATGAACTTTCCGACAGTATCCGCATCTCAGTCGATTCAAGCCAGGACTCAGGTACCATGTCTGTACACTCGAGGTACGCTCTTCACCTTCTGCCCTCGCAGATGCGTGTTGATCCCTCGCAGATGCGTGTTGATCCCTCGGTCTTGCATGTGTTCTGGCAAGGTAGCAATAGGTGGGCGACCTGGTGTAAACTCAGCTGCATTCGCATTGAAGGCAAATGCATTGCAAGCAGAGCTCATGGTGTTCTGTTGCATGAAAGCGTTCTCATCCGTTTCTTCTCCATCTGATGTCCATGCTGGTAGTTGATGACGATAAATGTGGAGTTGCATGTTCCTTCCAGTTTCCAAATTAACTTGAGACAACAGACTCACCTCCTGTTGTTCGAGCCATAACCTGCATTGAACTCCGGGGTATGCACAGTCATCAGATTGGCCCAACATCTCAAGCACAACATCTTTTGTCACAGGGTTCGCACATGCAATTGCTGTTGAGAAGGGTGCGCCTTGACGTACAGCATTATCATACTTGGTCACAATAAGGCCAACTTGCGTCGGGTTCAGATGTTGATGCAGGAGAATATGCACTGCATTCAATGGGCTGCCTGGCGGCGTAGGGTGTACAATTGCAAAGTTGATGTCTTCGCCAGCATCTTCAAGATCATGCCAGACTTTGCGCAAGTCTTGTTCCCATGTTGTGAAATCTCCTCCCAGTAGGACATTCCTTTGTTGGTCATTAAATGGGACATATATACCATCAATGTACCAAGTATGAACTTCCAACATACGCTCCTGTGAAATCTCAACTCGCTGTCCCTGTTGTTGCCAGATGGGATGTAACCTCTGGATGAAGAGTGATTGATCTTCAAGGCGCATGGACAAGGTTGACATCGGCTGTACCAGTGGTCCAAGGTCAACTAACACCACAGATCCAAGTCCCCAATGCAGCTCATCGTCTGCTCGTTCTCCCGGTGATGGGATGACCATTTTGATCCCCTCTCCAGACCTGAAGGGTTCATACCACCTCTTGCCAGGGACGCCCCGATGAAGTGTGCATCTTCGACCTCTGCAGACTCTGTCAAGGTTTGCTCTACGAGTCAGATCCTCTGGTGAAATACCATGTGGAACAACGGCAACAGCATGAGCAGTGCCATCGAGGGTGAGTGCACGAAATTGGAAGTTCAGCAAGATCGGTGCTCTGATCTCATTAGGGTTCTGGTATACAATCAAATGCCCTATGGTCTGTTCAGTTGGCGCAGCAAGTGGCTTGGGAAAGACCCATGCAAAATGAACTGGCACATCACGCTGAATTTTGTCTCTCCATGCATGCTGAATGTCTTGTACCCAAAGATTGATGTGGGCATCCACCCGAACAACTCTCGAAACTTCACTGACACTTTCCGTGGAGCAATCTGCATACCAGGTAGTTAGATATGCTACTGGTCCTTCATCATTATTTTCAATCCATGCCCCATCACCAAAGAAAGTACCCATAGCACGCAACCAATGTGGCCATGGAATAACGCTTGGGTTGAAATTCAAAACGCAAGACTCATTGGTAATCTGCTGTGTGGTGTTAACAACGTCACTGCTGGATGCAGACTGGTTGGCTGCTGCGATTGGGCGTTGCATCAAATCTACCACATCAGAGTCATGATCGTCCGGCCTGCCAAATTCATTACGGATTTCATCTGAGTCAATGAGACTGGGTGAGACATCAGTCTCGGATTCAGCAGATTCCTCAGGTGCCTCCGGTGGGGTCGGAACATAATATCGGCTCCAAAAGGTTTCAACATCTAGATTGCGGCTTGCTTCAATCATGTCACGTGTGGGTATCTCGCAGTGCTGAGGCGGTGGAACAACCACTTGTAGATAGTTGCCATGCTGCATTCTGCGTGGGAGGACTTCTTGTAAGGGCCATGTCATGCCTTCATGCTTGACCAAACATCTGTTATGTTCGAATCGGCAATATTCAAAAAGCTGAATCTGGATCAAGAGGGCTTGCCGTACCAACCATGCTGGGACAGGGATCACATGCCTACGGACTCTTGGTGCCGTTTCGAAATGTGCCTCTTGTGCCTGGCCACGTGTGACAACATCAATCATGACAAGAAAAGAGGGTTCACCGACCGGAATGTCTCTGGCAAATTGCACGATGAGAGGAACGATTCCGTCTGGTATGTCACTGGGTTGGGTTGTCATGTCATGGCAATCCAGCAACTCTACACGGTCCATCGCAAAATGGTGTGCCACCTCCCGCATCATTACATGGAAATCAACCCAGTTCAGCATGGTGTGGATCGGAATGTCATCTAAATGATACAGCAAAACTGATTGTCTGTTGTGGTCACTTGATGGCGGTTGAGTATTTGGGTCATCTGGTGGTGTATCGCCAGAGTCCTCAGGATCTTCATCATGATCTTGGGAAGCATCTGGGTCACCTTCTGTTGTGGGTTCGTCATCTTCATCCATTCCACCTGCAACACGTCCGAAGTCCCATGGTGGTGCTTCCATCTCATTATGATGGACAATGCGAGGTGGCTTTTGCATGCTTGCAAAATGATCGGCTTCCTGTTCGTCTTCCTTGGAGCTCAACACGGCCAGCGGGACTGACAGCGGAGCACACTCAAGGTTGACACTGCGGCGGAGTTGGTCTATGGTGCATTGGACTTGTCCATGAAAGCAATGTGCAAGGGCGATCAAGGGCGCATGTTTGTTTGGCTGCATTTGTGCATAGAACATCAACTACATCCAAAAAACGTGGCTTCTGAGAAGACTTTTGTGGCCGCCTGTGCTCACGGGAACTGGCCTGAGTCGCATTTTCCCCCATTGTCCCACACTCCAAAGAAAGGCTCAGCGCTCTTGTCTGGGCTTCCCATTCGCTACAAAATGTTGGTTCTTGTAGGATGGAGTGGGTCCATTTCAATACGATCAGGTGAGCATCTCCAGCCAAAGGCTCACGCCCTAGGCACCAGCACTCTGAGGTCGCTTGATGCCGGGCTGGGCAAAAGGCTCCAATTGCCCAGAGCCAGGTAAGCCCGCAACGTCGGCTTGGCCATCTAGACGCGCCTTTTTGGATGCCTGTTCGCTGGCATGGATTGCCTCTGCCGCTTGGTGCAACTGCTCCAAGGTGGTCGTGAGGTTCTTCATCCCATCTTGCATCTTCTGAGCGCTGTCCATTGCCTTTGATGTGTCGTCTTCTGAGACCAGATCCACTTCTGCTGTCCCACTTTCCCCATGTGATGTCGCAGCAAGGTCTGCAATCTCCTTGGAGGAGGCCAACTGTGCCTTTGCCTCTTGCAAAAGTTGTTGCGCCTCTGTAATCCTCGTCATTGCAGCATGTTCCTGGGCTTGGAATTGGCTCGTAAAGCCTTGCCATTGTGTCACGCTCAATGAAAGGAAGCTGCGCCATTGTAAATGCAATTGCGATCTGGCTTCGAAAGAGTCTTGCAATTCCTTTCGGGCCTTTCTCAAATCTTTTAATGCAAGGTTCAATTCTTTGTTCTGTTCTTTCTCTTCCTTCACCTGAATGTTTTTCATTTCTTGCTGGACGTCTTCCGGTAGTGTGCCCTTGGATTGGTTCTTCCGCAGAGTGTCGATCAATGCCTTGTACTCCATCGGAATGGGTGCAGCCGGATTGTCCACTGGAACATTTGGGGCAGGCGTTTGGATGGTCTGTGCTGCCTGCATCCACGAAAGTCCCGATGCAATGGTTGGAACTGTGACCGCCGCCTCCGGTGGCGGGGGTGGCTGTGCAAATTCCCCCCTTGGTGTCTGCGGCTTCTTGGGTCGTGGGCTTTTCCCTTTCCCCTTCTTCTTCCCCTTGCCTCCTGTCCTCGGCGAGGGGTGACGTGGCGATTTGGGCCACTGCTGATACTGCGCATTGTCTTGTCCTTGTTCTTGGTGCCATGACCTGTAAGAGACATTGTATCCATCTCCTACTTCCTGCCAATGTCCTCCACAACTGTGACAGTGGTTGGCATGTTTTCCGTTCATGACCCTGCACCATGCGCATCTCCATCCTGCATTGTGTTTTCCACTTTCCGCCATTGCTAATTGTAGCCGGCGATTGATCACTTGACCAAAATTGGGGTCGCGTGAATGGTGTGTTTGCAATGTTTTCTTCACCCAACGAAGAGTTGCAATACCTCCTGTTCTCTGACCCCCTTTGATCTGCCACCACAGGAATCGCGCAAGAGCACGAGCCCTTCTCTGTCTTCTCCTCCACGTGGAAACCAATGCCGTCTTGACAAATCAATGAAAATAAAGCCACAAGGAAAACCAAAATACGCATCAAAATTGTGGGAACTGTCAATCGGTGTATGGCCACCGCAGAACCGTAAAAGTGAGGGTTGCAGGGCAAATCCAGTTCACAACCACCCACTAATTAGATCGTGAAATCCAAATAAATGTTCAAATTGCAAATGAGGTAGCGATTGCAGGGCGCACCAGTTAACAACCGAACCTAAGCCCAACCGGTATGTAGTGGAGAGTTACAGGATGAAATCAACTGCAGTGCTCAAGCAATACAACACCGATGTGCAGCAATGAGAAACCAGGCTCCCACAAAGCGCTAGTCAGCGCAGATGAGGGGTAAAAAAAAAACAAATTGTAGGCATCAGGTACGACTTTGTAGTAGCTTCCCCGTGTCTTGTTGATGTTTATTTCCCTTGATTTCCCTTCAATTCAATTCTACTATTGAAAACCCAGCATGGTGTAACCCCCGATGGGGTATGTACCATGAAGAGGGTAGGTAAGTGAGCGATCCATCGTCCAAACAATTTTAGGGGAATAGAATGGAATAATTCACCCATTTACGAAGCCGCAACTGGAGTGATAATCAGAATCATCCACTATGGCCGCAACTGGGGAGATCAGCACTCTTGAAGGCGGGCCAACAGTTATAGATCCACAGAACAGTTGGCTTATCCCATCTCCCCCTCGGATTTCCATGCAAGGAGCCAGTTTTACGCCTGAAAAAACATGTTTTTTGATGGTCTAATCACTATAATTACATTGGTTGGTGAAACGAGGAAAAAAACACCATGTCCCAGAGAGTTCACCCATAGCTGGTTAAATCACCATGTTGTTCCATGTTTCATTGGTGAAATTCTTATTTTGTACACGTAATGTTTCTCTACAAGTACCGTTTTGTTATCCTAATGTTCATCACGCATTCCATATTTTCATAATTACCCTATGGTAAACTAACGTAGCTATGGAAATAACAATTTTTAATCGGTAAATCATCAAACTATTCATTGGCCATGGCTTCCATTTTGCACACTGTTGGTTTGCTCTCATTGTTTATGACCTTTGAGAGCCTATTCACGGTGGTGCCCCCCAGTGATAAGTTGGTTTATAATCCCCTCATAGTCCTGTCTCCCTAATCAACCCTAGTTATTGGAGCTGTTTCAACCAACTTCGCTAACGAATTGGGCCCCCTGCCTGTGAAACAGGGGTTGGTAAATGTTCTAATAGAACATCACCCAACTATTGGAGATGCAATCTCCAACCAATACTTCAACTTGTGATGTTCAAAATCCCCTAAGCAGGAGATTTACCAACTTCAATGCTATTTTGAGCCCCTCCAAAATCCCAGCTTGGGAGTGCATAACACTTATAGAAATGGGTCAAAAAAACAAAAAGATTATATAATGGAATTTCCCCACTGAATTGAAAACCACAAATCCTAAGTAGAACACACACACACATTTATACATATATACAGTACATATATATATATATATGTAAAATCATGAATATGGGTGATAATCCATGTGTTAATGTATCAGCCATATCCAGGATATATACTCCATAATCTCCATATATAATCCACCAGGGCGCCAAAGGAGACGTCGAACCAGAAAGCCACGCCCGCAGCATGGCCCCGACGCCAGGCACGAAAGCAAAGCTGCGCCTGAAAAAATCGGCCCTGGCCTTTTGGGAGGACCATTTTTTGGCCCAAAAAAACGTGGGTTTTGACGGATAGATCATAGGTTTGACCGGGGTTGAATGGATTGGATTTCATGGAACTTTGAATGGACTTTTGATGGGTATAAAACATGGTTGAATGTGTATTTTTCTTGAAAAAAGTTGCACTCTTAATTAAAGTATACATTGATTTTTGTCGAATCCCATCCCTCAACATTAAACAGACACCCATTGTATGGCCTCAAATATCTGTAAATCATGATGTAAATCAACTACTACATGATTTCTGCGGGGAGATGTCTAACAAAAGGATTATGCATCCTTCTATTTTATCCTTTTTCCCCTTGGGTAAACTGACATAGTCAAAGGGTCCATGGCTTGGCCATATTCAATCCATATTGCGACTAAAACAAAAAACGGTGGACTAAAAAAAACACCACGATGCACATTGAACAAGCAAGGATCAGTTCCAACCAACTGAAAATGTGTGTGACCAGTCAAAGTGCTACTTGTTTTTTGCCAGAAACATGACCAAACTTTGGTCTGGAATCAAGAAAATTCAAGAAACAACATATAAAAATCGCCGCATTTTTGCCCTCCTTCCTGCGATGTTCATCCGGAAAATACCTACAACCTCATCATATTACCATCAACGTTGTTAAATGTTGGAGTAACAAAAACTAATCAATAAATGAAACCATATCAATCTATATATATATATGATATATATGTATATGATATATATGATATATATGTATATGATATATATATATGAGATTTTACCCAACAGCTCCACGCAAAGCTCAAAGAAGTCAGGGTGAGAGGCCCCTTGTGCGAGTCAACCCATCTAGTCTGAATGGTCCTACTGGGTCAGAGCATGGCACCCCATGCTGTAGAAAGTGTGTCCCCACATCCAAGTTCGTGTCAAAGTTTCGTCAAACCCACAGCTGTGAAACATCATGTGGTAGCAACACTGCAGCTTTCCACCTCAGAACGCTGGAATTAGCTCTGTTCTTTGTCGTTCTCTCACGGAAAAATCGGTCGCACCGCCGTGTGTTCTCTGAGGCCTGCAGTTCACGTGTTCCTTCCACAGGCAACTGGAGCAAATCACCCAGATCCATGGCCAGAATGGGCTCAGCCAATAACCTCCTGCGACGCCACGGTCATGTCACGTGACAGGTGGACAGGTCAACTGGGACAATAAAATAATGAACTCAAAAAGGGGCCACCAGTTGTTTCCAAAAATCTATGGTGAAGCTATCTTCACTAAAGTCTGGGTATGGATCAAACTTGAGTACACCAATCATTAGATGGGTAATACTACAAATGGACTAAAACCTGTGCTCCCCTGTTACCGTCTTAAATTTTCACCCCCATTTCAAGATGCCCGAAGCAAACAGCCAGAGGCCAGGCTGCAAACCGGAACATGTCCAGCAGCTAAGTCATGGCTGACTAATAGATGAGAAATCAAACTAGGATATACCCTTTGGTAATTTAACATAGCTATGCAGCTATGGAAAATCACAAGTTTTAATGCGTACATCAACCATAAATTGCCATTTCAATAGCTATGTTAGTTTACCAGAGAGAGTATATGAATATATATATATAACCCGTATCATATTTGGCTGGAATGGTAGAACAAAGTAATCTTGGCTACCTGGAAGTTGTCGTAGATATGCATGTTTTAATTTTACACATAATCATATATGTGTCATATATATGTAATATGATATAATACCCAATATATAACACATATATATGTATAAATAATGTATAAAACATGTATAATATATAATAATAAATGTGTATATATATATATATATATGCGTGAGCTTGGGCAATGTATGCATTATATATCCCCAGTTTGAAGGACAAAAGTCATGCGCTGGAGAAGCAATCAAGAGTATCTGCAGTTTTCAAAGATAGATCCAACCCAGCAGCTGCTCGCAGAAGCCCCAAGCAAATGATTGTCCAGCTGAACGCCTGGGTTCTGAAGAAATTTCAAGTGGCCTCTAATTTTACCATATTCTCTTGTTTCAAACAAAGCTTTCAAACTAGGGGATTTATATGGATTTACCGGATCCATCATACATCTCATGTTTCAAAGAGAGTCACGCGCCACGTTCACAACTGGTTGGTTGTTTCAACCCCTCTGAAGAATCATGGAGTTCGTCAGTTGGGATGATGACATTCCCCATATTATGGGAAAAATAAATTTCATGTTCCAAACCACCAACCAGACAAGATCTTTTATCTCCGACATTGAAACGTGAATCCTGCCGGGCTCTGCCGGCGATCCGAAAAATCCGGCTGCCAATGCTTCTGAACGGCCGGTGCCACCACAAGAGATTTGTGTTTTATGGTTGGTTTATAACTCCAATAACTATGGTTTACGATACTTACACCATTATAACTATAGTTAATAAACCAACTTATAATGCCCTAAAGAACCAAAAGTCCTTTGCTTCATCAGGCCTTAAGGTCAATCAGTATCGGTGCAAGCTGGAAACACCGACCCCGCTTCCAGACAAAGTGCCAGTGACCATTGGCCAGCCAAAAAAATGCATCTCTGAATTTCTCCAAGTGAGCCCCATTGCTTCTTGCAGCGGCTCTGTCTCAGCTGCTGTGTCTGCTCAAGGTCGAGTATCTCGCATTGTGCATGCAAGTCTAATAACTCAACATGGCAATGAAACACACTTATTGCGTAGTTTTTTTCCAGTGGTGCCACGCTTTTCCACATTGGTCCCTGTATGCTTCGGCTGCATCCCATCCCCAATTTCCGCTGAAGAGCTTGCTGGTTATGCACAGGATCCAAACTGCTTCCCTGGTGAAGAATATCTCAAGTGTGACATGTACATCAACATGCTTACACTCGAACAGTTTGCGTTTTGGTGCGAATGGGAGCATTCACTATTTTAAGATATCTTCAGATGTTCATCTGCGCATTTTCAGGGTCTTTAATTTTGACTGGTCTTGCTCCATCCCTGTGTTCCTCAACATATGAGGTTGGATACAGCTGCTGATACTTACTATATCTTACTATAATCCATGGGACATCTGTTAATAATTATAAATCTAAAAACCAACGTGCGGAAATGTTGTCATCTGTTGTCGTTTGTTGTCAAACCTTGGCACAAACGCAAAGCTTGACGACCCTTTGGCCCCAGCAATGAAACGCATCGCTGCCGCTGTACTGTGTGAGACCACTCGCGGCTGCTGTTTTCGCGCGCTGAGTTGTCTGTTGAAACTTGGTCACAGCGGAACCCGATGCGTGGCCAGGGGCGGCCAAAGAGGTAGCCCGGGGGGGCTGTGCACACCCTTTCTGAATCTGTCCTTCAAAGCTTTGAATAAACGACTAGATACGACTAGATGGTTACAAAACGAAAATCATCGAAAATCACCACTGCGTTTTCTTTTGGAGGCTTATCAGTTCAACCCTCCCTGAAGCAACTTAAGATACTTAGTATAGCACAGTGGGACAATGCTGCTGAGGCGGTCATACTTTAGCAATGAGTAACCTTTGCACACGCGTGCGCAATGCCTTTCGACGTAGGGAACCTTCTCACCAAGAAACCTGACTGAAATCCCTTAGAACAACCGTCCAGCATCAGAGTGTGCTCACAACCCGCTGACTCCCCCAGAAAAAAACAGGTCTTCCTGCTACGCCTGAAACCAACCGGCAACTACGCCTGAAACCAGCCAGCAAACTGCCAAGTGCCCGTTCGTGGCCTGGTTTTTGCCTCTAGAGTATGATGATTATGATGACAGTCCTGGCAGATCACCGTTTTCAGGCTGACTCACTGGTTTGAAACCACCCGGCGAGCTGCATTTCTTTTTGAAGGTGTGTACTAGTGACACACACATCCGACTAAAGCGCTCCCAGACCCGCCGAATTTGACATTTAAATCCAGCAGTTGCAACGTGTTCAGGTGCCCCGTTTCACCTGGCAAAGATCCTGGAAACAGGGAAACCTCGTCTGCTGAACCAAATCACTACTTAAATTGGGCGTCGATCTGCACACTGAATGTGAGCATTGGTTCTTACATCAATAAGCGACAAACATGTGCCCAAAATCTAGGCTGTAGACTTTGGATGATTTTGGCATCTTGTCACATCAAAAGCTAATTGCAGGGCTCTTAACAAATGGGTACTGCACTATTCCGATCATTTAATGATTTCTCAAGGGGTAGCGGAGGATCATCATTCCCAACTAACTAACAGTGCTGGTTTAACTAAATTGAAGAAAGAGGGGTACCTTTGGAGGAGTATGGAAACCATTTCATTTCTTTTCTAGAAATCTCGATTGCTGTCAAACTGCCCGTCATGACACGTCTCTCCCAGTGTGCAAGAACTTGCCGCTTGGACCCGCTTGGCTACAAATCTGAGTGCTGACCTTCTTCAAAAATCCCTTCTAAGCGTTTCGGGTGTTTTACGCTTCGAAAGTAAACCATATTCCAAATCCCAAAGATGTGCATCCTTTAAGCAAGTGCCAGGCAACTTTAGGTCTCACCCAGAAAGCCAATATGGTCATCCCGCACGATGGGCTCCACCCATGTTGGAAAACGGGTCGTCCCGACAGCTGGAGATTCGGACGTCCAGTTTCTGGTGAAGGTGGACGTCCGGAGGTTGACTGCAAGTCCAGACCTTGCCAAAATCGGAAAAATCCATGCGATAAATATATATATATATACATATATTTATTTATGTGTGTATACATAATATATTATATAATAAGTACCTATAGGTCATCTATACATTATGTTTGCACATCATGACTAAGTTTCCATGCGCGTTGCCCTGTTCATCAGGAATATGTTGTTCATGGATGTTCATGCTGACGCGTGACAAAAATATGGCATGCATGCATCCATGATCTGATCTCATTCTAGAGCAGTTTATATGGAGACACACACGCACACATATCATATTTGGGGCTGAATCGCAATGATATGATTTTGTCCGCAAATCGTGTACCCCGAATCGCATGGTCAAGAAACACATGTTGCTTGAGACATAAATTGAGGTATCCTCCAGTCTTGGACAGAACCACATATCACATTGTTGGTGATATAGTCAATTTTTTTGATGAATGCCCAGCCATTCAATACAAATGTATACAAATGTGTGCAAATGTTTTTGTGTCCAACTAGAGGCGTGGTAGCCACGGATCCTGTGGGTCCTTCAGTTGACACCAAAAAAATACACGGTTGACATATACATGGTTGCATGTACGTCCATACTCAGGGACTTGGCAATGATATGCAATGATCCAGGGGGATAATTCGGACACACACACACATAATTATATATATATGCATAATATCTTAAGCCAAGTTGGATGTGATGATCTTAAATATCTTAAACATATATGTTTAATGAGAAAAACACCTTCCTTGACGAAGAACTTCCACCTAGTCCTTTCCTTGCAGCCCTGCAGTACGCAGCGCTCGGGCGATCGGCCCATCCAGTTTCACAATCGCTCGAGCCTCAGAGCCTCAGGCACCAACGCATTGGAGGTTGCTTACTTTGTATCAGTGTAGCGTATGCAAGTATGGATGACATGGGGTGGGTGGATGGGTAGGGGGGTTCATGGATGGATGGATACACAAGTGATACACATATATATATATATTTAAATAACGTACTGTATACCTGTAAATAAATACAAATTGTATATATGATTGTATATATACACCGTGAGAATATATATATATATATATATAGAATTGTATATATGTATAAACTTATTACCACATGATAAAGTATGTTCATAGAATATAACACAATTCAATGTAATATATGATCATATCATATCAAATAATCAAATATAGTATCATAAAAAAAATCCAATATAATAAAATATACCAATATACAAAATAAGAAAATATCAAATCGTATCATTTACTGTAAGAGGAAATTAAATCGAAATAATACTATCAAAAAATGACATAATCAAATATAAGAAATCAACATATAATTTAATACAATGCAATACAATAAAACAATAATGTAATGTAATGAAATAAATTCCAGTAAAGATAAACATAAAACAATTTTGCCCAAAATCGCTTTGAGGTGTGTAAGGCTTGGGGTAATAAGAATTAGGGATTAGGGTTTCCCATGGGTGTTACGGTGTTAGTCTGGATGACCTGCTCAATGACATGTCCCCTACGTGAACTCTTCAACTTCATGAATGCCAGAATGACCTGTTATTTACAATGTTTTGAAAGCGCCTCGGGCAACTTGAGTTGCTTGGCCTATATATATATATGTATGCATAATTAATTTAATACATATATAAATTAAATATATAAATGAGAAAAAATATGTATATATATATATATATTTATTTATTTAAACATACAAGGCACTGATACTATGTAATATTGATCCCTCTCTCTCTCTCTTTCCATTATATATATATATGTTATTTGGAGTTCAATGGAAACATTCACAGGATTCGCAGGGATGAAGCATACATTGAATGCTGGGATGCCCAGGAAACTGATCAGCTGGCTGTGTGCTGAGGTACCTAAGCTTGTATGCCCGCCCCAACCACATATACAAGATATCTGCCGACCCCAGGGAACCAGGGGAGCGCGCCAGAGAAGCAATGTCAGACGGAGAGTCTCAGTGAAGGGGAAGAACACAAAATATTTGAAGGCATGGAGAGCAAGAAGAAGCAAGAATAAGCAAGAGGCAAAAGGAAAAGCAAACGAAAGAAGAAAGCCCGCTGCAAGAGCAAGCCAGATAGCAAGCAAGATGTGGAAGAAAACAAGCAGAAAGAGAGGGAAGCAAACGAAAGAAGAAAAGTTCGCAAGGTAGCAAGCAACAGCAAGCAGGTTGCAAGCAAGAAGTAGCAAGTGGCAAGAGAAAGAAGCAAACAAAAAAAGAAAGCCAGTCGCAAAAGGAAGCAATAGAAGAAGGAAGAACAAGAACATATGTGAAAGAAAGCAAGCTGCAAGACAGCAAGCAAGGCATGGAAGAAGAAAGCAACCGGAAAAGCAAGAAGCAGCAGATTTGAAGTTTAAAGATGCACTTTCCTGCAGTTTCAGAAAGCAACGTTAGGCACGAGCAGCTGCCAGCCGCAAGCACGATCTGTCCTTCACTGCCATGCTGTTTCAGTGTGGCGGAGCCCGCGTTTTGGAGGCTTGGGAAACGCATTGTGGAGAGAGATTTGAAGCTCGCTTCTTGTAGTTTCAGAACCCAGAACTTCAACGCGCACCAAAAACTCACCCAGTCACAACGCCAAGGTTTAAGGTAGCCTTTGTGAAGCTGGTCAACTTTGATGAAATTACAACTTATTATGATGAAACGTGGAAAGGCCGTGAAAAGTGAGCGAAAAGGCCATAAAAAGCCCGTGAAAATATGGCTCCGGATGTTTTCCATAATTTCCTGTAACATGGGTAAATTGTAGCCTTTAGTCAAACCTGTCCTTTGTGATAACGGACTGGGGAAAGCAACGGAGGCCAAAAGTAACAAACACACAACCTATTTCACGATGTTCAGGGACAAACAAATCAGAAACAAACATCTGTGGTAAGATGGTGCGCGCGCAGAGAGCACAACATGATCAACACTTGCACTCACTCTACCCACGAAACCTTTATGGCATCGCCGGTGTGCGAAGCTCTACAATTAATCTATGCACATATATATATATATACATAACACATATACATTTTAAAGGTGTGTTCCCCCTACGGCTAGATTGAATCATTCCACCCAACAAAGTTTTCCTTCGAACGTGCCTTCTCACATCCCCATGTCGAGACTTGGCAGGTTTTACGGGGTGGGTTTTCAACCCTGCAAATAGCCAATTAATCAACATAATCCCGAGAAAATGAATGCATGAAAACTGGAACAAAGCAACATTTCTTGGCTGAAATAATTAGCAATAAATATCTTTACAAACCATGAACTCGGGACAGTCGTCCATCAACACCCATGTATTCCCGGTATATGGACATCCTATGTGCGAAGGATGACCCACTGAGCCAAGAGACCAAGAATTTGACGCTTGAACGCCCCAAGGGAGGCTGCCGGCAGAGGTCAGGGCGCGGTGATTGTGAAATCACAGGTCACGATGATTGGTCATCAAATAACAGGAAAAATGATGATGAACCATGATTAACCATAATTAATCATTGGATATCGGGCTATTCATTCTCAAATTCACGTCTTCCGGCCACATCTTAGGCCTTGATTGTTTCTTTCCGCGACCCGATGCCCTTTGGGGTGACATTTTTTGGGATTTCAATCTTTTTTACCTTTATAGACCAAGAGAGGTAAAAACATCCGACTACAAAAGCAGCAACTTACGTTTCACTCATTTTCTATGGGTTAGTTTGGATGAATCGTGAGTGATCCCTCTAATGCCAAGCGGTGATGATCCAGCATCGGGCTCAAGACAAATCTATACAAATCCACCCTGACCTCAGTCTAAGGCCGCGCAATGAATTCGTTTGAAAGTCAACTTCCAGAATCTTCCAGATTATTTTTATGCCAAATGAATTGCAGTTTGAGCGATGACGGCGCGATGGTGTGTTTAAAAACACAAGTGGCGCGGCGTTCGTCCAGAAGCTATGGAAATGACTGATGGGCTGTTCCTGACTAACTGGCCTGAGGTAGGGGCGAGGAGCTACTCGGATTGTCAATCCAGTTTTCCAAGGAGTTGTTTTTTTCAAAAGTGAATCGTCTATGAGCCCATGGATTCAAACAATGAGTGGTGTCATGGGTGCCCAAAAAGAATGGACTCATGTGCAATGAAATCATGCCCCCACTTTGATCCAGAACGCATGTATATTTTTTACAAATCATGGTATGATCCTGAAGCGAGAACGATCAAAACATGAACATGTTTTTGCATGTTGATGATTGATGCACCATTTCCGCAATCAATTTCTCTAAATCAAGCTAGCAAGATCAACAAGATTGAGCTAAAACTGGACAGTTGCAGAACCCACTTGTGCAAAACGACTGCGTGATCATTCCGCGTCCAGCCATCTTCCAGAGTAAGACTGGCAGTCGGAACATCAGCCCGCAGCCGCAACCCAAAAGATGATTCCAGCTTTCCCACTGTGAAGTTTCCTCCAGGATACCCGGCGGTGAGGCCCGATGAGGGCCGGAAATGGTCCGGAACTCGGAAAAGTCGGTTTTTTGTAGCCCCTATGGAATGGGGTGAAGTGCAAAGTGTGGAGTGTAAAGATAGTGGAGTGTTGGGTGCGGAAAATGTAGTGTGTAATGTCATCATCGGATTAATAACCCCCCCCACAAGGTCAGATTGACCTTGGAAGGTCCGGTCTTTCCCAGTTTCCCCTCTAAATAAACGCCCCCTTGGAAGGGGTTGATTAATAAGGGGAACCGTCTGGTTATTATTAATGGGGGACATGGGCTCATGTGTTAAGTTGCTAAGTTGGGGTTGTCCAGACCGAGACGGTATATCAAAACCAAAGAAGTGTTTTGGGAGTGCTCCAAGAGTCGTAAAACACATATAAGTGTTTTGGCCCAAAATTAGGTGAAC
>Ga0126342_10004436_pt1 | contig 23953 bp, 20 predicted proteins | sample Cyp1metagenome_FD_92528 | JGI IMG/M metagenome (GOLD analysis project Ga0126342, IMG submission 92528) | Coral microbial communities from Lord Howe Island, Old Settlement Bay, Australia - Cyphastrea 1 metagenome | ecosystem: Host-associated > Invertebrates > Cnidaria > Coral ...
AGATAGACAGATAGACAGATAGACAGATAGACAGATAGACAGATAGACAGCCTGACACTCCAACCACCTTTCGATCCATCAGTGAGTTCCATCCATGATTCACAACAACCAGCCTCTCCTGTAGGTGTCCTATTTTTGAAACTTCCGCCACCGCCTTGTGCGGTACTTACTGGTATAGAAAAATATGCTTGGAACGCAGGTGGATTCCGAATTTTTTTTGCCGGATTTTACATCGAGGATAATATTTCAAAACATTTTATAAAAGTATAAAAGTCGGGGTTTTATATTTGTAAGATATCTTGATTTTTTGCCGACATATTCATATGATGGTTCATAATATCAAAATATTTGTATTTCTTCGGATTTGGATATAATCGCAAGGATTATGATTTAACAGTCATCGCAATCATAATTCCTTGCGAGGACCTGTAGATCACTATGCATCTAAGCCCCAAGCAAGAAAACATAGATCAAATATCAGAGCTCTTGACGATAAATACTTCTTGGCTGGCCAGCTTTTCATTGTAATAGCTGCGGCTACTTTTTCCTTTCAAAAGGCAGTGGTAACTGAGAAGTCCTTGTCATCTCCAGCGTACCTCTTTTTGAATTCGATCTGCTTTGCAAGGCAGCGTTCCTGCAAACGCAATGCTCCAGCATCATCCAAGGGTGGTAGTGTGAATTCGCCAGGATCTTTCGCCCCAAGGGTGCGCAAAAAGAAATAGGTTTGTGCGTACTGAACTGCCTTGACTGACATATCATATGACACGCACTTGAGAAATATTCGTTCAAATGTGTTAATTTCGTTCAGACTGTACAGGTTGAACTTCTCAGCAAACTCAACATTTTCGTATGACTCATCGTACCATACCTTCGATGCGAGCATCATTGCGGTAATTGTTAGACGCTGCCAATTGTCCGGTGTAAAGGAAACACCACTCATTCCGCAAAAGCGTTCCAAATACACAAGTGTGACAACACTCACCTCTGCATCCACTTCAAGGCAGCGAATGACAAGCTCCAAGAAGTCATAAATGTCCCACTTGTTGGGGATGCGCCTGATGGCGATAGCATTGAACGGATGGGAAGGCAAACGAGGTTTGCTTGACGAATCGGCTGTCACTCTTTGTTTTGAGGAGCACAGGGATAGACTTGGTGACAAAGCATCCAGTTCGCTCTCCATGCTTTCAAAACCGGGCCATCCTCTTTCCAGGATCTGCTTGCAAGCCGGCTCCAGAAAAATGGAGCACGCTGCAAGACATTCCACGGAAGCAGCATGTGGCCGTGGCTTTCCAACTGACAAAATGATTTTGTTGTGCAAGGCTGTTGCGAGGCATCTGATCAAGTTGTCCACCTCCAGATTGGAAGGGATCTCCATGGATTTTGCCAACTTTGACCGGGCACTTTGGCCCGGAGTGCTGAGAGCAAATGACCGGATGGATGGCGGGCAGTAGCCACTGGGAGCATGACTAAATACTTCTTGGGAGCTTGAAAATGGGCTGTCCAGTAAAGAATCTGAATTACAGCGAATTCGATTTCCAGCTTGTCCCCTCGGCCCATCTTGAAAGGATCCCTCTCTGGAAAGGTGGGGGGCACTTTGCCAGTCTTCGCTATCCACACTGCAGCGACCTGTGCCGTTCCGAAAGGAATCAAAGAGCTGAGAAACCCGCTCAGGGCCCCCTGCCTCAGCCATTGCGTGCAGTTGGCTGGCGAGAAACTGCACCTGCTCTGTCTGGGTCCGAACCAAATCCTCCAAGTCCATAACTCGGTCGCGCTCTTTTTGCAGTTGCGCAGCCTGTTTATGAACAAGTTCTAGCAAACGACGGTTTTCTTCTTGGCAACGCTTGCTTTCATTTTCTGCCTCGGCCTTCTCTCTACAAAGTTCCTCCCTTTGTGAGTTTAGTCTCTGCAACGCAGCATCGTCTTCGAGCATCTGAGCTGCATCTCGTCTGTCTGCGCCTACAGCATGCCTCAAGCATTCTACTGCCCGAAGCAGCCGAAGCTTATGACCAGGATAGATCCTGAGCTGTTCCAAGAAGTCGAGAGCCTCTGTCTCAGAAAGCTTACTGATGGCATCTAGCTCACTTAAGCCAGCTGCAGCAAAAGCACGGGCATACTGATTCAGTCCATACACCTTCAAATAAGCAAAGACAGGAGTTTTGGTAACTTCAACACTCCCTTGCCGTGAAGTAGGCGCTCGGCCTGCACTGGGCCCACTGGAAGCGGCTCTCACCGGCTTTGTACTTACAGCACCCGCTGCTCCTAAGGGTCCACGGGGCACCGGGCGACGAGCCAAGCAATGCTGCGCGTCCCGGGCATTGCTGACGTTGTAAACGTGGTCCGGCGATGGTCCCGCCCGGCTCTCCCGAGTCTCCGTGGACGTCTCCACACGGGACGGTGGGCGGGGCACTGCTGGAGTCTTTCGGGGCACACTGCCACTCCGCCCGCTGCCGTTTCTCTGGGGCCTTCCATTGGAAACCCGGCCATCTCGCATCTTTCAGGCTTCGACACCTAATCTTTCATGCCGAAGACACCAGCCATCTCTCACCCCAGCTGAAGCCTCTACCTTTACACACTTTACACTGACTAAACACTCTGGTGGTTCGAGCCATGACAGTAGCACAAGAAAATAAACATGCGTTACCGTATGGCCCTCAAGTTTTGAGCGGCAGCCTGCCAGCACATGTGATGCAATTACTGTGGCAAATCTTTGACAAGTTCCTTTGATCACTGAAGAACATGGCAAATTAGCTCATGCCCGAAGGATCAGCAAAGCTAAAGATTTGGTACCGTTTAGGCCGTTCAGCAACTCGTTTTAAAACTTCAGACAAGGAACTGAAAAGTTGTTTTACAGCGGAATCCACGGCGTCACTGCAAGCTTTGGCTTCGAGACACTAGGGCAGCTATTGAATCTCCACCTGCCCTAGACTCTAGGCCACAATCAGCCAAGTTCAATCGTTGCAAATTCATCTTTGGCAACTGAGAAGTGAAACCTTGCAACCCAAGTGGGCCTATCTCCGTGTTTCCACTCATGTCCAGCGAGGTAAGGTGAGGACTCCTGAGCAACGCCAGGTTCAAACGCACATTGGCAGAAATCCCGCAGCTGCCAAAGCTCAGGGAGGAAATCTGTGTGTTGCAAAGGACATGCTCCAAAATTGGAGCGACATGAGGGCCCAGGCCAGGGTTGCTGGAAACAGCCAGCGCGTCTAGCTCCGGAAGATGCTGGAGCATTGCAAGGACTGCAACCTTGCCCTCCTCACCAGAAAGGGAGCAACAACTCAAATCAATTTCGACCAGTGAATGTCCACGTGCTTCTTCTCTGAGTCTGTTGGCAAAAGCTTGCACGCCAGCCTGGGTTCAACCCATCCCAATTGCACCCCAAAAAACAAAAATGGAATCGAATTAATGAGAATCATCATCCCAGGCGGGATGAAAATAATTGTACGTGTAAACAAATATCTTGAAAAATGCAAATGCAGGTCAGCAGCGTTTTCGAGCCGATAGTTCCTGGCCAAAGACAAACCGCGAAGTCCCGGTAAGGCCTGGAGCAGTTCCGCCAGCATGCTCCCTGCATCAGCATGAAGACCACACTCACTTAGATCTATTGATTTCAGAGACGTCAATTGAATCCTGGGGATCGTCAGCTGGGACCCATCCGGTCTTTCTCGACCAATCCCACTCTCCGACCGCAAGCTTTCGATCAAAACCTGTCCAACACCAAGAGTCCATGCAACACCTAGGCGAGAAGCATTGAAGCTCAGATGCTCGATACTTGACATTGCATCCAGGACCTTGACAAGAACAATTCCTCCCTCTATGCCACCCAAATTTCCTGGAAGGCTATGAAAACTGTGGTTGAGGCTGTTGAGGTTGAATGAGCGAAGCTTCTGTAGCTGTTGCAAGCTCAGTCCAGTCAAACGCTTGAAGTCTGTCGCGACCAAAGGATGATCAAGCACAAGCTGAGAGATGTCTAGCAGCTCAATCTGATCATGAACTTCGCCAGGTGTTCGGATAAGTTCCATGCGAGACAAAATCTCATTGAATTGTGGTGGTCCGTCAAAAGTGTGGCCCTCACTCTCCACAAGCTTTAAGCCAGGGCACTTTTCAAGGAGAAGTCTGAAAAAATCGGCCTCCTGCAGGCCAAGTTTGCACGGCAAGCCAATGTTGCAAGCATCCAATCTCGAGATGCAGGTGGTATCAGGCATCGTTTTCACCAGAGCTTGAAGGCCTGCTGGCAGCAACAGGTTGTTGGAGATGTTCAAACTCGTCAGGAAGGGGATTTGGTGGAGCAAAATTCCAGCCGAGTCTCCCCCCTCCTCTCCTTCCAGGCCGGTATCTTCCAGCGTCATTCCGGTCAGCTTTAGTGGACGCCTCAATGCGGACAAAGCACTGGACAGTGCCAGCATTCCAGTAGATCCCAAATTGTTGTTGCTGTGTACATCCAGGCGCTGCAAATTCGGAGTCTTGTAGAGCAAACACGCCAGCTGTTGGCCTCCCAAAAACCCTTCCAAGCTGCAATCGGCCAAAGTGACATGAACCAAGGAGTAACAACTATGGATCTCAGCCGCTAAGGCCTTCAGGTCAATACCAGTGTCACCAAGAGACACAGCTCCAAAACCGTTGTTTCCACTCAGGTCCAGAAACTCGAGACCAGGAGAGGCTTTCATTAGCTTTGCCACAGCTCGACCCCCTGCCTTTCCACACAGCCCACTTCTCAATAAAGATACTCTTTGAAGGGGTCCTGGCAGACCTTCAACTAGAGCTTCAAGCCCGGTATCCCCCAGGTTGTTGTCACTGACATCGAGGTTGAGGCAAGGCTGGGACAAGACAAGCTGTAGCTCACTACCATCGGACACTCCGGTCTCACTCAAACAAGTGCCTCCTTCCAGCAAGGAGGTGCCAAGGAGCAAACGAGGGCATCCAGTTGAAATCACTCCACGTCGGTGCAGCGAGGATATGACATCATTGCAAGTTGCGGTCAGTGACACCTTGAGCTGGATCACAGAGCCGTCCATCCAAATCAATTTCAACTCCACTTTGTTGGCAGCCTGAGGCGGCGAATACTTAATGTGTGAAGGACCACTGGATTTAGAATTACCAAGTGCTGCCATAATGGAAAACTGCCACATACCAAGATATCTGATTGAACAAGAATGAGTTTGGAAGTCAGCTTCCAATTTGAAGCATAAAGATTCTGCAGTATGTGCAGTCAAGAAGCCGAGTCATGCTGCGGACTCAGCGCGGGACTTTCCAATTGGTCAAAGTCTGCCTCGTCGGGAGAACTGCGCCCCACTGGCAGCGTTGGGAAATCCTCCGTTCTTTCGGCGACATCGAGTCTTCTGTTGGAAGCTTCAAAGTCACGTTCAAGAGCAGCAAAACCCTTGTCGAGCAACGCAGAGCTCGATCTTCGTTCTGAAAAAGCTGGGGCACTAAAGGCCTGGATAGATCCGGTGGACCATGCACCTCCCATTGAAACTTTGGCCTTTCACAGCGCTAAGTTTTGACTAAGCTGGTCCAGAACAGGGCTGATTTAATGGTAGGATATGATAAGATGAAAGAATTTTGTGCACATGAATCAAAAAAAAACAGCTGGGATTGGAGACTTCAGTGATTGAGTATCATCTCTGCATTTGTTTCGAACTCGGGCCGGCATGCTGACGGAAAACACTGCAATTGCTCGCTTTCAAGGATTGACGCCTGTCTGCTGTCTGTATCAATCGAGCCCATGTCATATGAAAATGGCACCAAAAGAAGTTCTGGATCTATTTTCGTCTGATGATGTCTTATGGTTTTCCGAGACTTTGGTGCCAAAGCCGTAAGCAGTTTGTTTTCATTCGAAGGCATTTATATATATATATGAAGCCTACAAGAATCGGAATTGCCCTCGGTCAACACGGCCGGGATGGAACCCTGTCTGAGAGAAACTGTTTGGGGAATGTTTTTGTCACTGTCAGAGACTGTACTGCATGATGATGATCATTATGATTACAGCAAAAAAATGTAGTATCTTGTCATTGTTTTTCCTCTTGTCGTTTCACATGCCGCAACTTCAGCTGGAATCTGATGCGCAATGCCTAATTTAGAACAAAATCAGGGGTGTTGTTACACTGTCCCGCATGCACGTACATGAATCCGGGAAAATTACCTTGTGGTGAAATCGTTGTCGCTCTACACAAAGAATCAACCACCTTGGTTTGCTGTGGCCGGTGAAGGCGCAAGCACTGCCTAAAAGCTTCCACATTTTCTTCCCAAGAGCCTTCCACTTTTTCTTCTTAAGAGCGAGGCAGTTTGCTACAATTCCAGATCCTGTCTGATGCGTCCGTGGTTTCCCGTCAGACCCAGCTTTTGACTCCAGACAATAAGCGTTTCTTTGCTGGCGTCCAGCTGTGCCAAGTGGGCGACTGAGGCTCTGGAAAGTTCATTGCATCTCAAAACCCCTCATGCACATAGCTTATGTACAGAATGGTAGGACTGGCATCACAGCCACAGTGGGAAACGCCGAGATCAAACAGAGCAAGGCTTCCAACCGGCATGGAAGGTTGGATGTGCGCGAGTCTCTGCATCCATCCAGAAACGTCTGTCGGCAATTGGCCAATGAGATCCGGGTAGAAAGTCAGTGGTTCCATTTCTTGAAGCGACAATGACCAATGGCACAGCGCTCACCAGTCCAACCTCAAATGATTCGATGGCCAGAGTTGTCAAGCTACGTTTATATGACCTATGCCCAAACTAGCCAACACGATGAAGGGTGCATAATGCGGGTTTTTTTCAGATTCCTGTTTGCCTTATATTTGCAATATTTAAAACGTGCCAAATTACCTAAGGTTTTCACCATGTTGAAATTTTGCGCAGTATTTGACACATTTGGCAGCTAGAGCAATCGATACCGCAAGGTATTTGGAGCACTTCGGGGCTAGAGGCTAGGGAACTAAAACTTTCCAAATTTCGTAAGGTTTCCACCATGTTCTTCTCACCTTGTGCAGTATTTGCAACATTTGGGAGCTAGAAAATTTCAGGTAGCATGGCATTTGCAGCACCTACGGTTGTTATTAATTTGTTGTTGGTTTGTTTCTGGTTTGTTGTTTATTTGTTGTTGGTTTGTGTCTGGTTTGTTGTTGGTTTGTTGTTGGTTTGTTGTTGATGTGTTGCTGATTTATTGTTGGTCTGTTGTTGACTTTTTGTTGATTTTTCCCCAACAGCATAAGCTAATGGGGTCTTCAGCCCAGAATACCTGCACTGGTGCACGCTGGTGCAGGCGCCGGGTCAAGTTCAACGAGGTTCTGGAGAAGGTTCCGAAGGTTCCGGAGAAGGTCTGGGAAGCTTTGGTGCAGGAGCCAGGTCAAGTTTTCCAGAGAAGGTTCCGGAGAAGGTCTGGGAGGCTTTGGTGCAGAGCCAGGTCAGGTTCAACAGGGTTCCGAAGAAGGTTCCGGAGAAGGTTCCTGGAAGCCTTGGTGACAAGCCCAAGTCAAGTTCAACAGGGTTCCGGAGAAAGTTCTGAAGGTTCCGGAGGGTCAGGTTCAACAGGGTTCCGGAGAAGGTTATGGAGAAAGTTGCAGAGAAGGTCTGGGAGGCTTCGGTGCAGAGCCGGGTCAGGTTCAACAGGGTTCCGGAAAAGGTTCCGAAGGTTCCGGAGCAGGTCTGGGAGGCTTTAGTGCGGAGCCAGGTCAAGTTCAACAGCGTTCCGGAGAAGGTTCCAGAGAAGGTTCTGGAGAAGGTTCCGGGAGGCTTTGGTGCAGAGCCAGGTCAGTTCAACAGGGTTCCGGAGAAGGTCTGGGAGGCTTTGGTGAAGAGCCAGGTCAGGTTCAGCAGGTTTTGCGGCCATTTAATTTAATTCACGGAAACCCGGCTGAGGTGTTTCCAGCGCTTGGCTTCGCAGCACGCTTCAGAAAGATTTGTAAAAATAAAACGTTGCGGCTGTTGGGGATACCACCAAAGTTTTTGTTGTTGTTTTATGTGTTGCTGATTTGTTGTTAGTTTGTTGTTGGTTCGTTGATGGTTTGTTGTTGGTGTGTTTGTTGATGTGTTGTTGATGTGTTGTTAATTTGTTGTTGTTCTTTTTGTTCTTGTAGTACTTTTGCTGTTATGTAGGGATTCTCGGGATTTATATATTTAGCAGGATTCTTAGGGCTGGTTTAGGGTTTATGAAGAGTTGGTTTAAAACCTATTTGCTGTTGCTTTATTGTCGGTTGGTTTTGACGTTCTTTAAGGGTTTGTTGGTGTGGGAAAACGGTTTTGTTTAGGGTTAGGTTGTTTCTGAGTTTAAGGTTTATTTATATAGGGCTGACTGGCTTATTCAAGGTTAGTTTAGGATCTATTTAGGGTTGGTTTAAAATCTATTTATGGCTGGCTTAAGGTCTAACTTAAGGTGGGCCAAGGTTAGAAAAACAAAAAGTCAAAGAATCAAAAAAACACAAAAGCAGAGAGACAAAAAAAAGGCAGAGAATCGAAAGTACCAAAGAACAAACAAGCAGAGAAGCAAACAAAACAAAGAATTACAAAAAAAAAGAAAAGAAGCAAAATAAGCAAAAAAACAGAAAAGCGGAAAAAAAAAACAAAAACAAAGAGGCAAACAAGCAGAGAAGCAAAAAAGCACAAATCACCCAACCACTTCAACGGCTTCAAAGGCTTCAGCTGAGGACTCTTCTATTCGGGAATCTCCTTTGACAGCGCTGCTAAAGAAGTGGCCAAGTTGTTAAGCAATTCTGGCTCATGAGTCCACTAGACAGCAGCAGCTGTAAAAATGCCTTGCTTCGGGCGAAACTCCAAAGGCTATGAGAGTTGACAAGTTTGGAAAGCAATCACACTGCCGGCTTATGTTGCATAGAAGGAACAAGCTGCTTGATGTGTATCGCCTGCCTGGGACATGCCAGCTCAATGAATGGTGACGTCTTAAGTTGTCACAGGTCTTGTTGACCCTTTCTACAATCTGAAAGTGTCTTCAACGATTGAGTCCCTAGCTGTTAGCGCAGCAGTTCCCTTTGCGACAGCTGCATCTGCACTTTCCGAACTGCAACCATCTATGTCAAGCGGCAACAGCAACCGGTGGGCGAGTCCGGGCTGTGCCAAAGTTGCCCAAAGAATCATGGGCAGCGCATGTTTTGTTCAAATTGTCCAACCGACACTGAAACAGCATTGATTTCGGGTGAGGAAAAAAATATGAGTAGATTCATGAAGCTGGTGATTCTCACACCGAAGCGCTACTTCCAACAACCTGATGATCTATATCCTTGTGGATTTCTGGTGGCAAGAGCTCATACCCCAAGCTGCCAGTTGAAGTGCTGCTCTGCAACCCTGGGCCAGAAAAGCTCTGCAAGTTCCAAGTGTACCAGAATCTGCCCGACCAAGATTGGTAGAGTTCAGCGCTTTGTGCAAAGCACTCGCAAGCACTCGCTATTTTTCCAACGACAGGGAGACAACAGAGGAACTCCCAAGCTTCGCCAACAGTTGCAAGCGTTGCTTGGGGCCACTGGCTTCAATCGCAGAACCCATGGAAGTGGCCCAAGCGCCACCACCATCCCACAGTTGAAGCAACACCAAACTCAGAGGCCAACTGGATGCCTGAGCGGCTGCAATGGCTGCCTCACTGCATGAAACCTCCGTGGCGATCTGCTGGAGGTGAAGTTGAACCATGAAAAACAGTGACCACTGCCATGCGCGGACATTCTGACAAGCAGTGATGGCAGCATTGAAACCAATGCTCCCGGGGCGGCCTTCACGCTGTCGCATACCATGAATGACTGACAGGGCACCCTGCCAATTGCAAGCCTTCTCACAAGAACTTGCCGCAGAATTGCAGCAAATGTCAGAAGTTCTGGCTTTGGAGCTGCGTGTCCGGGTCAGGAAGTGCAAAGAGTGCTGCCACCTGGCCACCTGTTCAAAGCTGCCCACAGCTGTTCCCCAACTCACTTCATCTGGAACCAGGGCACTCTCTGCGATGGTCTGAACCAACTTCAGAACAGTTGCCCATGCATTCCCCTCCCCACAGGCAGCTAGCGCTGCATTAGTCGGAACGCAGCCCAAGTGGTGGCAATCCCTATTGTGAATCCAAAGCAAAGACAGCGGCAAAGACCAACGCCTGGCCTTCAACACAGCATGTATGCTGGCAACCAAGGCCTTGCAATCGAAAGTATCATCTGCCTGAAGTCTGCTGATATGCTGTAAGGAAGAAGCCCATTGATTGCACATGCCGCATGCACCCACAATGGAATGGCCCAGGACTGCATTCATCCTCAATGATCCGCTTCTCACGACTTCTATCAGATTCGTGGCTATCTGCCACTTTGAGGCACAAACCTTTACAGCTGCCCCACAGCTTGTTTCATTCATCTGTAGACCCTTCCTTTTGATCAGTTCCAACAGCAGCAGACCTTTGGCCCAAGCCATTTGACCCAACGCATTGCTTGTCGAATTGAAGGTGATAACATCTGACCGAACGGACCGCACGTGTCGCATTCTCAGCAACGCAACACTTCGAAGCCACATGCCACTGGCAAATGAATTGGATGCAGAGTTGTAGCTGATGGCATCCAAGGTGGCTCGCACGTAGGATGCCCAAAGCAACATGCTGGCTGCCACCTGCCACTCGCCACAGTTGGAACAAACACCTATGGCCGGATTAAGCTGCACAGTTGCCCAATGCCGATCACCGCATGGTTCCCCACCAGTTTTCCATTGTTTCTGCTGCAGAAAAGTGATAGCGGTTGCCCATCTGTCGGATGTGCTGGAACCGTTACTTTTCTCAAAGGAATGCACTGCTGCGGCAAGGACCAGATCATCAGGTGCCACAGCCCATGTTTTCATCTTGGAAACGAAATCAAGTGCGTGTGACCATCCATCAGCATAATGAAACGCTTTGATTGCTGCACTGCAGTGGAAAATGTTCAGTTGCAAGCTGGCGCCCTGCAACTCCAAGAGGATCGCAGCCATTCCTTCTGAAGATCGAAACTTTTGGGATGCTGCATTGGATGTGAGTGAGCCAATGAAGGAGGTAACTGCTTTCGGATCAATGCTCGTGGTCTGAAGCATTGTGCTGTTGACTCCCGCATACGCATGCCATGTAAGGCTGCGGCCCCAACTCTTGTCAACTGACCATCATGAAATGCCGGTCACAATTTGCCCTTTGCCAGAGGTCCAGGCCATATGTTTCCAGTCTCAACCTCGGAATCGTGTCTACTACATCCCATCTTTGGCACATAGGCAAAAGATGGCTAAAGTGGGCATCAGCACCCCTCCCGGCAAATCCATTCGCAGTGGCTTGCGGCTTGAGAGACACGGATTGAAACATGAACAGCGTAAATCAAACCCAACCATCAAAAACTATCAAAAACTGCCATGAATGACACGTCAGAATGAATAACGCAGCGGAAAACCAAGGAATTTTGAACAAAGTTCAACCTTTTTTTGCGCGGGGCGTCTTTTGCGCACGGAGTCTCGCTTCACATTGACAAGGAATGACAGAATGCAATTTCGACGGTACGGCATTGTTACCGGCATCACAAGTCTTCCTCATCAACTTTTCGTTCCTTCCTCACAGCCCCAGCCTGTCCGAAGGTCGGTGAACCAAGCTCACATCAAAAATAGCCATGTTGCACGAGCCTTCTCCGCTTGTGGCACCTTTTCCTGACTAGTTCCAGTGGAAAACTACCCAAAACTTGCCCGGAGCTGGTGCAGGGCAATGTCATAAAACCATCAAGGGCTCCTTGTGCTTGGCGCCTTTCTCTTTCTTCGACTTGGGCTCTTTGGTTTCCTGGAGTGACATTCCCAATGACGGGCATCACAAGGGCCTGTGTGTGGTGATAAACTCTCGTCCTTCATTGGCTTCATGACCTGGACTTCCTTTCCAGCCTGGGCAGAGCCCAGCTCTCTGAGTCTGCGAGTTGTCAGCTTCCACACATGATCTGCACCGATCACCGAAGCACTACCGACACCTTCTTGCTCTTGTCCTTTTCCTGCAAGACTCAGCAAAAATCAATCTGATTCAACTGGTTGTCGGCTTTGCAGGCTGCCAAATCTGCATTGCCGGTTCGGCAATGGGCCTCTTTGCGTTCTTTGGTCTTCTTTGAGCGTTTCTCTTTTTGCATGCCATATGGATCCATCATCATTGCCATCTGTGGATGGAACTGAGGGACCTGCCTCAGCAAACAAAGGCATAACTCAGAACGCACTAAATCTATCAACAGCACGCCCTAGGTCCCTAGGTTAGTGTTGATTTACAAAAAAGTTGAAGTCGTCAGTCAGGGCATAAGAGCTCGGCATATGAATCATCTCCGGTGGCACCACCACGAAAGGCCCAGCTCCCATCCTTACCAGGGCCAGAGTGTGGATCTCGTGTCATGAAATCACTAAACTGAGGGCCGTACATCATGGGATCCATCATGGGCGGCATTCCCATCATTGGCTGCGATGGAGCCACACCTCTCGACCGAGCCTTGGGAAAGCCGCCAAGATCACCACAAGTACCACAAAGATTGGTAGCAATGTGCAAAGTTTGGGGCCCAAGCTTTGTCTTGGGGCCAGGCACGCATCCTCAACAGGATTTGTGGAAAGGAAAAATCATCTCGCAATCATCAAACACTCACGTTGATCATATTTCACAATCATCCTAATATTGGGTTCACCATCTATTTCCGCATCTCAACTTGTCTATTCGTGTCTCCCTTTTTCATTGGCTCCTGTTGGAAGGAACTTGCGAAGCAGGCTCTCGAACTCCTGTGACCCCAAATCTTGCAATCTTTTCCCAAAGGATGGCGACCACGACACTGCCAAGGCCACACATGGACAAATAAAACTCTGCATGTGGAATGACAAGTGTGTATATATATATATGTGTGTGTAATTATATTCCAGCTCTATGGACCTTGGCCAGGATGCTTTGCTCTGGCCCGGAGTTTGTCTCGATAATCTGAAGCTGCCTCAAACAGGCATCAACCTCCCCTGGAAATTGAACCCACTGCATGCCCAACAAGGTTGGAAAGTTCTAGCGCAATGAGCCTCCCCAGGCTTCAAAAGCTCACTTTCGGAGTGGGCAAGCGTACATAAGTTTCCTGGCACACTTTCTCAGGCAGGGGAGAGATTTTCAAAAAACAGCGTACGGCTTGGTCATGCAGTCCTTTGTGACATTGACCCTTCAAAAAAGCGGGGCAGTATTTAGTCCTCAGTTTCATGCACATCAGAAAGAAACCATCAATCCAATAGCTGGAGTCCCAGACTTGTACTCGTGTGAGGGAGGTGCCTTGCGCCAAAGTGATACAACCGTCACCAGCTTCAAATCGTCACAACGGGAGCCTCCATGCTGTCGCCAGAGTCTGATGACCGCAGCTCGGTCACTTTTGCCTTCTGACTCTCTCCAGCCTTGACGGCCCCCCTCTCAAGCATACAATGTTATCAGTTATCACTGTCATCACTGAGTGTACTGAAACAGTTCTTAATCACATCCCACAAAGAATCTTCGAAGCACTTCTTCCCTAGTTCTGCCTGGGTGCATAGCATGCATGGCAACAATAAACCTCGGTATGCTTGCCGGGAGCTCACCTGCAAGCTCTCCCCCTCCAGCTTCCGCTTTTCTTTCTTTTCCTTTTTTGTCTTCTCTCCTTCTTTCTTCTCTTTTCGCTCCTTTTTGTCTTTCGTCTTCTCCTTTTTGTTGTCGGTATTTGCCAGCGGACCCGCCGACGGCACTTCTCGCAATGAATCATTCTTTTGGGACTCCACCTGCAAACAAGCAAAGAAAATGAAAAGATGAACGCGCCACCCCAAACGTTCGCCCACCGCCAAGTCTTACACCGCAACAGAACACTGGCGATACACAGTGATTGTAACTTTAAGCGTCTAGCAGTCTAGCATCTCCAGTTTTGGGTTTTTTTTTAGGTTTTAGTTGTATTTTGAGGTTTTTTTTGGAGATCCAAATTCTGGCCCTTCGCAGGGAGCATGTCAAAGGACATGTGGGATCTCTGTCCGGCAAATGTCTGTTGAAGCTCAAGTCGCTCTTGTCCATGAACCAATACATTCTTAAATGTTCATCCCACCCCCTGGACACCTCAATCTCCTGTGTCTTTGGCGGGCTATCCTGCTCCTGAGCTTTCCGATTTTCTGGCTCCGTGGGCTCCATGGGCCCATTGCTGAAGCCACCTGAAACACCCGAGGTCCCATTATGCCAGGTGCTTGGCTCCTTTGTCTGACCAGGAAACAGCCTGAGGGCTCAGCCAAGCCCATCTGATTGATGTGCTGAAATTGCTGACAACTCAGCTGAGGAAGGAGCAACCTCAGCAAAGGGGACAGAAAGAGAAAGCGAGACACCAGGCCCACTGCAAACAACGTGTAGACACATGCAACCATATATGCAGCCATTTACATCTACATTATCCATTTGTATGATGTATCATGATGTATCTACATGAATGTATGCAGCATACATTTACATGCATTTACATACAAGAGTTTTCGGTCGGAAATTGAGAGCATCACATCCACGGCCTGGAGATCGCTTTCACCCCCAGTTTCAGGCTTTCCTGCCTGATTGCCATCAAGCTCCTTGCAGGAATTTGAAGGCTTGGGTCACCTGGGTCTCCCTATGCCAGTCACGTCAGGCTTGTCACTCGATCCATGGGACTCGTCAAATTTCTCCTCATCTGATGTGGGCAAGTCAATTTGGACGCGGTCCTCCTGAATGAAACGTCGCAGGCGCACGTTTCAAAAGAGACGATGGAAACGGCTGTCCTCACCCTCTGCTTTGTACAAAAGAGGCTGCGCCCAATCCTGATGACACCGACCAGCAGGATCCGCCAGTCATGATAAGCTCCCACGCATGCTGAGAATTAACACGAGTTCAAGTACAAGCCACAAAAAGCATCCAACATTCTCCCAAAGCTCATTTTTCATTTTGATGTTGAAAGAAGGCGGCAAGTCCTTGCCGCTTGTTTGATAAAGGTTGACTTCCACAAACTCAACCAGGACCTGACGCCAAGTACGTGGCAAAAGGTAGGATGTTGATGCCTACTTTTTGAAGAGATTGCTTTTCCAGCCTGTCTGGGAGGTTTTTGCGCTGAAGAGAAAGTCGGCGCAACTTCTCTTTTTTCACACAACCTAAGCATATCTGAGCATCTGTGGAGATCCGTCGCCTGACTTTGTCTCCCTCTCCCTCTCTCTGTCTGACTCTCTCTCTCTCTCTCGCACTACGTTTGGCCCCTGACTCTTCCCAGCTTTTCTTCCATCCTTCATCTCCAGCCTTCAGTCCAAGCCTGACCTGTCATCGAAGCAGAAATTTGCCATGTGAAAAAACCCGCACGTATTATTTATATATATATCTCTCTCTCTCTCTATCTATCTATCTATCTATCTATCTATCTATCTATCTATATCTACTTTGTCCTAAAGAAGCAAGGCTGGCCAATTGCTCGAGAAATCTCGTGTCATTCCAGTCAATAGACCTGATCCAGGCTCGGCAAGAACTTTGTCTATACATTAAGTGCAGGAAGCTTCTTAGCCACGGGCCGGCGCACCATTTTAGGGGCTTCCCCACTGCTTTCCTGCACGCATCACACTCAAGGCGGAGTGAGTATACTGGGTACGCTGCTCTGGTAGACTGGCCACACTTGCAGCAACACCCATCCTTTCGCACATCTTGTGCAATGCGAAGGCCGGCGGCACCCCTTCCCCTTGCTGCGAACTCGAAGCCTCTGAAGCTCTGGGTGGCAGTTAGAAAGGTCAAGTGAAGCAATCAAAGCACCCAACATGCATGCCATTGCATGCCCATACATACCCAACACATCAGGCTAGGTATGGTCCAGTTGATCCGACGCCGTCCTTGAGACCGACCGTTTGTTGCTCTGAGAGCTGTGCCTAAGGCTTGTGGCTCTCGTGCTGGACTACCTCCAAGGAGTCTCTGCACAACAAATCTCTGGAAAAAACTATCCAAAATCCCTGACCTGATGAAGGTGTGGGTCCTGTCTTTGACTTGGCCCCACCACCTCCAAAGGATAGAACCTCGGAAGATGCAGCGGTTGAAATCCAAGATGCTTGGCATATAAGACTCCGTAGTGGGGTGGCAGGGTTTGCAGTCTGAACAACACAGCAACGCCACTCTTGCAGCGTGACCGGGATTCAAACCGTGCGCTGGGATGGAGCCGAACCAGATTCAGCAGCCACCTGGCAAGACTCTGCAACGGTGAGGATGGATGGGAAGACCCAGTACCCATTCCAAGCCGCAACCTCGTTCGAAATGATCTCAGCGTTGGGGCTTGCCTCTGGCAAACCTGTTGCGCATTGCCACTGTCATGCATTGTCGATTCCAGACCCACACAACGTGATGCAAAATCACAGCAAGCAGAGCCTTCATCCGCATCAAGTTCGATTCTAGCAGAGGTGGACAAACATAACTGCCTCAGAAAAGATTACATAAGATAGTGGCATAGCGGCTTGCAGGAAAAACTGAATAGAAGCGCTGATGTGCCTACAGCTCATTTCGAAACTGGCTAAGCTGCACACGTCGGTTCGTTGGACGCATCAACGTTGAATGCATCCAACTGCTGGCAGAGTCTCAGAATGACCGCAGGCCGCAGAGTGTGGTCCTTGTTGCGATGGCACTTGATTGATATCTCTGGCTCCAGCATGCCAAATTAGCCCATTAGTCCACAAAGCAACCTGGTCGCTCAGGGCAGGACTGGGCAATGGGAAACATTCAAATGACCCACAGCGGCTGGTTGACACTTCTCTCGCGCAAAATCTACGAACCTGAAATCAAAGGTGATCACCAAAAATGGCAGTCAGATCTGTCCACTGGTTGCACGACATCTTTGCTTGGGGCAGCCACTCACGTGTGACAGGACAGCTGGCCATAGGCCACGCTGACAGTCTGGTTGAAGGCAGCTCACCTTCCAGCATCAAACACACACAGAGGCCAAGCAAAGCTTCTCCGCAACTAATAAAGCTGAGCAGAAGGATTCCAAAGTATGGCTCATGTCTGCGCCTTGGCTCAAGGTTTTGGCCGCCCTGGAATGCCTGCTGGTGGCCACGGGTCCCAGTAAGCGACTTCAAAATGTGTCTCCCGTGTCTCCCCATTGCGGGTAAAAGAAGCCGCACCGAGCAAGCGCTTTGGCTAGGCGGTCTTGCAGTTCCTGGGCGCCATCACTCACAGCTAGTCACTAACACTACTAACACTATTCATTCCTGTTTTACATTGTCAAGAAGGTGCTTGACAGCAAAGTCTCCTCTTTCAGGTGCTTGACAGCAAAGTCTGCAGCCGCTTGCCACACAACGCAATAGCCTTCTAGCCTTGCATCATGCCATTTTGTAAGTACCTGCGCTTCGAGTGCGGGCGGGTACAAATCTGTTGGACATTCAGCTCAGCGCCAGGGCACCTGATCGTTACGCACTGTAAAGAACACACCTGAGGGATGGGGCCAGGCAAGTGGTGGATATCATATCATAAGATATCTATGTACCATGGGACTGGAATTGCCATCCGGCCGCCCCACCGAAAGATACGATGACGATCACATCAGCACAAGCTAACTTCATCTGAGCACGTAGCGTGCCAGACTCTCAGCCAGGATCAACACGTGGGGTTGCTCAGCCATTTGCGGTCGCAGGAGGGCAGGGTCCTCAGAAGGATCCCGTTGTACACACCACAAGACTCACTGAATCACTGAAGAGAGCTTTTCGGTAAACTGAAATAAATTTGCCCGAGAGAGTCACCTGCACCGCTCGGATTGCCCCAGCCAGCGCAAGCAAGAAGCGTGTCTTGGAGTCCAAGTCGCAGCAATGCCTCCAACAAAGTAATTGGATGTATGGCGGCAAGTGCGCTGGCCAGTAGAAACTCACCACCCATCGAAGCAATTTGGCAGTTCCCTTTTTGCCTGAAATGCTGCAACTGGGGTGCCCCATCAATCGCCTGGGATGGGGCATCTGACAACCACAGAGCTGCCAGGTTGCTGCGATCTGAGGCAACAGGCTTTGAACTGCGTCAATAGCAGGTGAGGCAGCACCTTGCTGCACCAAAGACGACCAGAAAAAGTGGAAAACTGCAGCAAAGACAAGTTCGCAGTTGATATCTCTGATATCAGTTGATTGGGTAAAGAAAGCTTTGCATTGCTGTGAGTATTCAGTATTCATCATATTCATCTTGCAGCCTCCTGCGCTTCAGCTTGAGCCTAAGGGAAAAACGAAGCCGCAACAAACGCTCAAAATCTCCCTGACTCGGCTCAAGTCTCTACAGAGGCTGAGGGCGGCTCGCGTGCAAGACAGTGGTTGAGACCCTGCGTGAGGTCTCGAACCCTCCTTGCAATGTCCTGGCCTTGAACAAATTCAAAACGTCACTTGAAAAGATGATCAAAAAAAAATCAGAAAAAATCTAGGAATCAAGATCAATGTGTGCATGGGTGGATGTATACATATACATCCGCCTACATATCGAACATTTACCACAAGACAATGTTGGTTCGAACACGACCGAAAGACTCGTCTTGGCATCAAACGCAATGGTGAGGTCGCATCAAGAATCCGCTGCAGCCTTGGCCCAGGATGACTTCGGTGACTTCAAAGCCACGCGGCAAAGTCACTGTGGATTGCAGGTGCATCTGAGCCACCAGCTGGCCTCAGCAGCAAGTTGAAGCAAGTTTATCCCACAGTGTCACCAGCATTGCATTTTTTGAAACCAGAATTTCATCATCAACAAATGGTAGAAATTGAGTTCTCCTTGAGATTTCCTGGGGCTTCTGCTACCATCAAATTTCACCAAATGCCGACCAAGTCTGCTCCAGGTCGCTTGGTCTATGGAAGAACGGACACCTGGAAGACAAAGGCACTGACAAACCATCCTATCACATCCTATCACATCCTATCACATCCTATCACCAAACGAGACCTTTTGAACGTGATATCACGTGATAGTGTATGCATCCCGAGCAAAACCACAAATCAGAGAATCGTCCCCCATTTTGGGGGGGCACAGGAAAAGCAACACGTAGAGAACTTTTCAAGATGCAGATGCATTTTTTGTCTAAATCAAACTTTCTTTAGAAGTGCATGCTTGCATTGTGATGAAAGCTATAATGTCCGAGAAAAAACGTGATTAGCGGCAACAGGATCACTTCAGAACACCATCCAAGCCATCACTTCAGAACACAGGGCATCATGGGACTGGCAAGGGCAGCACAATAGGGCAATAACGTTCATGTTCCTTTTCACGCAGAGGCACTGCACCCTGATCATGATCTTGGGGTAGGGTTTGGGGTGGGGGGGGTGGGGCAATAACGTTCCTCTGCACACAGAGGTACTTCACCCCTCATCATACTCAAAGATATTGTCTAGATAACGCAGGATCATCTCCCACGTTCCAAAGCGATGGTTGAGAATGCGTTGCAAAGCAATGGTCCGCTCCGCGTAACGCAAGGGCCTCACCGTAGTTAGGTGACAAACGTTGCGTAGGAAATTGGCACCGCAGGCTGCAAGAATGCGACAATGTTTTTCCAGCTGAGGAGCCATTTCACTTGCGTACCTAGATTGCCACTAATAATTTTATCTATAATAAAGCCTACACACACACATATATATATATATATATCTATCTATCTATCTATCTATCTACCTATCTATCTATCTATCTATCTATCTATCTATCTGTGTGTGTGTGCGTGAGTACAGGACAATAATACAATAGGTGAATATGCCATCTGGGCTTTACCATTGCTCGACCATGGATACGTGTCTGCCACAAAGGATTAAAGTGCAAAAGCATGCAGAGGTGAAGACACGAGACATCGACAGCAGCCCTTTTGCCTGAAACATGAGCTCCTAGATTCTCTCCTAGCCTCATCTCAGGTGAATACTTAGTAAAAATGAATATCTCTGCCAGTACCACCTCCAGGTGGGTTCCAATCTAGGCCTTCCAATTCCTGGCAGGCAAGAGAGATGGCCAAAGAAATAATAGCACCTCTTGAGATCTCAATGAGATCTCAATAAGGTATATAATCAGGTTCTGACAAAACCAAATCATCTCATCACTTCCAAGATTTTTCCCTCTCGGACCCGGGTCCTGAACGACCCGGTTGAGATCTGGAACACTCCAGAACCGCTCCTGTGCAAAACGCGGATCCAAGACGTCTGCACGGGGAGACGGCCAATCCAGTCCTGGTCCAGCCGCTGCAAGACTTGCAGCAATCCTCAGAATTCCCGAAAAAGGAACTGAAGCTGCACTGAAGCTGCACTGAAGTTAAGAGGACCATCACCTTTGGCAGCTTTTCAGTACAGCCAACATCCAGTCCCAACCAACGAAGCTAACAAAATTGCAGTATGACTGAGGTATCCGCTGATCTCAGCCTCCATATTGGACTGCGCCGCAGCCCAGCTTGAACAGAACAGCTTCAGCACAAATAAATGACAAGTGGCAAGAGTCGCTAGCATTTGATGCATTTGTAGGTGGGATCTTTCCCTTGTCTAGCCATCAGTGTCTGGAAACCTGCGATCTCATAATAGCTGTTGGTCCGGTTCAGGGTTCGCAGTATTTGCCAAGCAAAAGCTTTGAAAACCTCCGTGCCTTGGCATAATCACTCGGCATTCCATCGCAAAGATGGCAAGCGAAAATCTTGGTGAAAATGGACGTGTTGGCAGGAGACTAGGTGTGATTCTTCTGTACAAGCTAGTCATCGGAATGTTGCGGACAAATGCGGAGTTTATTGAAATGCTCACTGGCTTTGCCTTTTGGCAGGACCTCAAAACACCTTGCCTTAGCAACAGCACCAACTGCAGCGAAGCTTTCCCACATCTCAAGCTGTGCCCATGCAAGAAACGCAAGGAAAGGCGGTGTTTCACAGGGCAACTCATGGCAACACCCATGGCAACTGGCAACCATTGGCAACCATTGGCAACCCACATCGGCATCATCGGCTCCAGACACAAAACTGCGTCATGCACGCGTAGCAGCGCAAATGGTTGTTCTTTCCCTCCCGCAGAACGGGTGCCCTGCACCGAGGACCTCATGGCTCGCTCAAATCCGACCGCATGCTGTTGCCCGCTCACAACTGGACACTTTATGGGCACATATTAGTAGGCATGTAAAAAACATTCTCTAATGTATCTGTGCGTGTGTGTGCATGTGTGTGAGTATATGGGCACATACGTCGTATACCGTATATGTGGCTGTGCACAGTTGCATCAGTATTTCACGGCGGAGGTACTGCAGCAGCTGCAGCATGTGTCTGAGTTCCCAACACTCCCGACTTTGCTGTCGGAGCTGCTCTGGGTCAATAAACTGGGCCAAAAAGCGTGCCTTGCATGGAGCCGGATGAGTTGAGCCTGGAATGCCATGGAGCCTGGTGATTGTGCCGGTTGTTGATGTTGTTGCACCTCGTGAGCCCGTGCTTGAGCCTTGTCCACTTGATGGACCTCAGGGTAGCCGTCTACAGCCTTTGAAGAAGACAAGGACAGCTCCTGAGTCAGCGACCCTCTGGTTCCATCGCCGGATCTCATCATCATCGAACAACCGGCATTCGCTGGTGGCAAAATGATCGTAGCCAGAGATCAGCTGCCCACATCGCCAGCAGAAGTGAATCTTGCAATTCCTGAGCGCAAATGCGCTGGCGGCTGCGATGGCGGATGCCACGGCTGGTGCCACTGCGGGTGCCATGGCTGTGGCCACTAAGAATGGCACCCACACAGGACTTTGCTGCAGCCCTCTGACTTCTCGATTCCCATGTTGCCTCAGCATCTAAGAGTACAAGGTGAAACAAGCCTGACATACCCTGACTAAATACAGTAAATCTTGGCTTTCGAAATCGTGATTCGTTCCTACTTGACCTTCAGATTTTGCCTTTGTCCCTTGCAAACATTCCGAGGGGCCCTGCATTTAGGGCATTTCTTTGTAGTTTTTGCTAAATGCCGCAAAGTCAGCAACTCCGCGCGTGCAGCAGCAGCCTGCAGAAAGTGGACAGAGATGCCATAATTTTGCCCTCGGATCTCCTCAGATCTCCTTGGATCTCCTCGGATCTCCTGCCTCAGGGCCAATCCCAGCTGCTCTGGATTCCAGTGCTTCCATCCGATCATCAACAGAGGCACACTCAGCACCTCAGTTGACTCACTTGGCTCGGCCACATCCCTGCCGGATCAGCCCCCTGCCTGGATGATACACCTGGCACCGAGGGCACGAAGTGCCGCCACTTGGTCATGTTGGTCACTTTATAATCACTTTGATGCACAGGACTTGGGTACCAGCGTGGTGAGTCTTGGACATTCTCTCGTGTCATCACTCTGGTCACTCTTGTGCGTAAAACCATGCCGGAGTCACAGCACGACATTTGCCACAGAAAACAAAACCGCAAACTTCACATCGGGCCATATGGTCCTCGTCTTGAATGCAAGGAACTCTGTTGCCATCGCCCTCCAAGTCACACCGTGGGCAGTAGACAATGTCCTGGCAAAACCATTGGTGCGACAGAAATCCAACCCATGAGAAAGTACAGCCATCCCTCCTCCATTGTGTCCAGGTAGTGCTTGAAGCTTAGTTCTTCCCATTTCTGAAGCAACTTGGAATCTGGACCTCAAAATTTACGGCAGAAAAAGACACGAAACAAAGCAAAGTTGAAACGCCATCCCTCTTCAGCATTCCAAGATCTGTCGAAGCCGTACTGTTTTTTTCATCAACTGCCGATCTACGTTTGGAGCTGCTGCGGTTTATGTCTCCACAGCTGTCCAGAGTCTTGCAACTGGTGAGCGCAAGGACACGCGTCTCACTAAAGTTTGCACAGGCAGTTAGGACCTCTTTACACATGAAAAGCATTGAAAAGCCACAAAAAGCCTATGGACAAAAGGTGCGGTCAATTATCTTACTCATCATGTTCGGTCTTTATCCTGTGCGCACGCCGGGATGAGTCACTCAGCGTCCATACTTTTGGAACTCCCACTCTCCATTGTCTAGAGGGCACACTTGCCTTGCAAAGGGGCTAGGGAGTCCATCAGCTAGGGAGTCCATCAAAGCTGGAAAACAAAACTACGACCTCCAAGCCGATCTAACAAGGTATTTCCAAAGCATTGCTGTAATTTCTGCAACTATATGCAACGGAAATCCATTAACACCTCGGGCTACCAGATTGCCAGTTTCCACATCTTTCCATGCTTCCAGTGGTTCGCGCCAAGCTTCCGAGTTTTGAGCCACCGAGAGATGCAATGGAAGTGGAACGCATGATTGCAAACCCCCCAAGCCACTGTGCACTCCTCACTCGTGTGGGATCCTTGGTTGGCCTCAGGGCAGCCACGAATCGCCCCCTTCGGCTATCTTCGGCTCATGACACTGCAAAAATCTACAAAAAATAGAGTTCACGGGACCCCACCTGACACTCGATGCACAAGTCCATGATGTGGTTTCGACAAATGGCACAATTGTCCACGACGATATCCCATGCCCACAAGGCCACTGCACTCCATTTCCTCAGTCGAAAGGCTGTTTAGGACGATACTGCACCCAATCGAAAACCACCAATCGGAGAAGGCTAATACAGGGTTTTACTAGTTTATACCACCCATTTGTGGTGTGTGGTTTTAGGTTTTTAGGTTTATATCATAAGACTTAACATCATTTCACTCTAAACTTACAGAACGATATATATATATATAGTGTAGATACAGATATAGATATACGTATATATTGTGTATGTATATGTATATATATTGTTGTACTCCTCCTGGGATCCACCTCAAGGCCTCTTGCATCATGTCCTTCAAGACACACATAAATATATATAAGACACACACATAGATAATCAAAGGAAGTTGGGAAGCAATACTTCCGTGTTACGGGCAAATAGAATTCTGAGACTTGAAATGATGAAGTGTGGTGCGCGACTGAGACTTGACCTTGATGAAGGGTGGTGTGAGACTTTACACTACATCACAATACATCAGAAAAGAATTGACTTTGATGAAGGGTGGTGTGAGACTTTACATTACATAACAATACATCACAAAAGGATTG
>Ga0126342_10004437_pt1:0-22500 | contig 23953 bp, 29 predicted proteins | sample Cyp1metagenome_FD_92528 | JGI IMG/M metagenome (GOLD analysis project Ga0126342, IMG submission 92528) | Coral microbial communities from Lord Howe Island, Old Settlement Bay, Australia - Cyphastrea 1 metagenome | ecosystem: Host-associated > Invertebrates > Cnidaria > Coral ...
CCTCGTGCCAAATCCTACCGTCCTTGCACTCGACTTGCGTGTTAGATTCAGAGATGCCCCAGCAAAAAATGAAGCTGCGCGTGCTGGGGGAATGAGGAGGCAAAGGTGCGTCATATATATATACATATGTATATATATATGTATATATATATGTATATATATATGTATATATATATATGTATATATATATATATGTATATATTGATTTAGTTGTTGCTAAGTTTGTCCAAAAAGAGATAAAGAAATACCCAAATACATCCGAATCCAATGGAGTCTAGAAACTTCAGCCTTCTGAACATTCCCGGAACTGGGGCACGCGGCACTTCCTGGGAGCCGATGGCACAGCTGCTTGCGTAGGTTGCTGCAGAAATACTGCCGCTGGTCCAGCGCCCCACACAAGGTGGAAGCTGATTTGTTGCCCATGAATGAACACCTTGTTTATATCAGTTTATCATAGTCTGTCTATTTCGGGGCCCAAAATAGTCCCCCTAACCATCAGGAAACTGGTGTTCTTACCTGCTGACCACTGCTCTGTGCTTTTGTCCGCGTTGCTCCAATTTCAGCACGGGGGGGCGAAAATTGGGTGACGCATTTCATTTTCGAATCCCATTCCACCTCTGGAGTGATAGGCCTTTGGTGTTTTTTTCAACCCTGGCACTGGGAAAATCCTGGATTTCCGATATTTTCCCCATGAAAAATCGGGATTTCATACAGAACAGGCCTTTGAAAAGCATGAAGCGTTTCAGATGGAACCCACCCGGAACACCGAGTATTCATCAGGTGCTGCCTCGCGCCCCATGTCAGGTGGGGGCACAACTTCGAGCTTCCTCGGAAAAAAGGAGATTCTTTGAGCATAGGACGTCAAAGCCATTCCATAGCCCCCCAAAAATGGATGGTTGTGGATGCTTAAAGCCAAAGAACTAAGCATGATTCCGTCAACAGTGGATTGAGAGCAGTCAATTGTAATTGCACCATGAAACAGATGCTTGGCAATTGATCGAAACTTGTGCAGGTTGGGTTTGGGGGTTTCAGATCGTCCATAGCTATGTGGACCACAAAGAACGGCGTGGTTGTCACAGTTCTCACCATGCATTTGGATACCTGTCCGCATGTGGCGGTGCTATGGAGCCCACAAGGTGCCAAATGAATCAAGACCCCAGCATGCTTCCATTCTGGGTCCGTTTTGGAACAGTTCGACGGATTTGACACAGAAGAATTGACACAGAAGAAAGGAACCAATCCATGGTTTGTTTCAGTTTGGCATCTGAAGGCAATCACTGAGACATACACCTACCTGGAGAGGGACCATCACCATTCGACTAAAGAGCAAGTTTTCACTCAAAATAAAAATGTGTTTGTCGATCTTGAACCCTGGAAGACACATAGATTCCGAAGCGAGGGAGCCACAACTCAAGCTGCAGCACACTGATTATCATTTGGAGCATGCATAACCTGGACAAGACAGAGAAAGACAAGCCATGAATACTCCACTCGCTTACACTTCTTGAAGTCCTGGTAGAAGAACATCATGGACATGCCATGGGCCGTGCGAAGCACTGATGCTGAGAAATGTCCAGTTCTGCCAGCAGGGCTTCGTCCTCACCCATTCGGTTCGCTATGTTTTTCCGATCCGTGGTGCCAGGGGGCTTCGGCTGCAGGGTAGGGTGAGCTTGACCGATGCCCTGGAATTCTCAGAGCAGCAGAGGTGGCAGGAGGCTGCCGATGCCTGGCAGCAGCTGTTGGCCAAAGACAGCCTTCCCAGTGACCTCCGGCCGCAGGCGGAGTGTGCCTTGGGGGATGCGCTGCTGAAGCTGGGCCAGGACGAGTTGGCGTTGCGGCACTTCTACCGTGCCACCCAGGGCCAGGGTGTCACCTTCGCACCGGGCTGGCTGCGGTTGGCCAATGCCTGGCGACGCCTGGGAGGTTTCGGGCGGGCGGAAGAGGCCTACCGCAGGGTGCTGCGGAAGCCAACGCGGAGGTCTGGTGGACAGGAAGACGTCTCCAGGGCAGTGGTGGGTGCAGCAGTGATGATGCTCCGGCAGGGGAAGCTTTCAAAGATGAAGCGGCTGCTGGAAACGTGGACATCCATGAGGCCTGAGGATCCCAGGGCAGCTCAGAACTTCTTGCTGCTACTTGGTTTCTTGGACCCTTGCTTTTGATCTTTTTTGATTTACATTTGCTTTTGATTCGTCACGCCTGGCCGCACTACAAAAAGCACTATAAAAGGTGAATCATATTGAAATTCTGGCTTGTGCTCTTGAAGACGTCACCTTTGTGGAAGCTGCACCGTTCAGCCAAAGCTTTTCACCGAAGGCTTCAGGGTGGCCATAAGATCATTCCCATCCCAAGGTTAGCTGCGTCACTCTGGCTCCTTCCAACTCGTCCACGGCGGCCACGGAGGGTGGCACAGCTGCTAAGCTACCCGACTGATTCTCTGAGGATCTGCACAGGTCATTTTAAAGTAGGGTCAAACAAGCAGCACCAAGGGTAGGAAAGCAGCCAGGTAACCTCTAGGTAACCTCTTAAGGAAGATATGTTATGTCGTCATGTGTTGGCTTTGATCAGCCACCCAAGTTCTTGACCAAATGCATCCTACCAGGTTCAGCTACAGACTGCTGCAACAGCGCGTTGCGGCCAGTGCTGCTGCGGCTTCAGGGAGCCGAGGTCCCGCAAGTTCATCAAGACATTGTTGACATTCAAGTCAAAGCGATGTTGCAGTTGAGGATGATATCTCAGACCATATGTGTACATGTTTATCTATATCAATAATTATCTAGAACCTCTATCTCCATCTCTATCTACACGCAATGCTTAGGAGTGCTGGGAACCAGAAGGTTTCATCCTTGTTAGTTTTAAGCCATCTCCTTTTTTGGGCATTCAAATTTTAACCAATCCGATGCTGTTGCAGATATGCTTCCATGCCGCAGGTGGAAGAGACCTCTGAAACATTGCTGGCCTTAGCTGCAGCGAATCGATTGCTGGATGCGCCCCAGTGGTACCTGCTTGAAGACAAGTGCAGCTTGGATGAGTTGCTGAAGGCCATGGGCTGCTTGGGATGGTATAGCTGTGGGTTGAAAATGCCGGCAGCTTGCTAGTTCATGCACACATGTCACGTCATGTCACGTCACGTCACGTCACGTCATGTCTCTCTCTCTCTCTCTCTTTCATGAGAGAGGATCAAAGATAGATAGACAGATGGCTAGATTAGATGCTATTTTTCGGATGTTTTTTTTTTTTGGCTTTTTTTTTGGATTTCTGCTTCCCTGCTTTCTGTCTTTCCCTGCTTTTCTGCTTCTCTGCTTCCACAGCTTTGGATTCCGACGACATGGCAGGAATCGGAAGATGATCGGCGCTTGCGACTCTACTGGCCACAGAGCAGGGTCTTTCCAACCCTGGAGGCAGCCCTGGAAGCGGCTGGAACAGCTGGGCTGCCTGGATGCAAGCTGGTCATTGGGAGTCAGGTATGGTTTGGTAGGCTGGATCCGTCAAGAAGCGGTAGATTGACATGACAATACGAATGGTCACATGCTGAGTTTAGGTTTCAGCTTACCAAAGTTCATGGCTGCATAACATATGTGTTCGATTAGCAGTGTCCGCTATCCAGCTTTAAGCCTCACCAAACTTATGGAGCTTAAATCCAGCTAGAAGGATGCAAAAATTTGGCAACAATTGGGGAGAGAACCTGGAGATCTCTTGACACCTCTGGTGGCGCAGCGTTTTGGCTGACTCCGTTCCCATCATAAGTCGCGCGCAAAGTTGCTTTCCGTTGTTCCCGTCATGTCGCGGTATGCCAATGCACCAACTCATCGCAGCACCTGCCCTTGGGGAGCCCTGTTTGCATCAAGAGCTTTTGGGTCAAACAGATGAATACTATACCTCCATTACATTCCATTACCTCCTAACCCTCTAAGTTTAAATCATGCTTCAAGTTGTTCTATCCACCTAATTGCTCACCATGGGTAGGCCCAAATCTTCATCAGTTGCGCTGCAGGATCTGAGCAATTAGCTTGGATCCTGCTAAATCACCTTGGATCAAAACACTTAAAACATCAATTCCGACTATCTCGGAGATGGTGATTATGGGAGATGATTCTTTACCCTGTGATAGAAATATATTACAGTAATCCCCCAAAAAGATGCCAAAAACGTGTTTCCAGGATGGGATGGATGGTTGTTTGATCATGGAATTAGCTCATATTTCCATATATTTCCAGGTTTCCAACTTTTTTTAATCTTCTTTTGGGTTGCTATATGGATGCCATGCTGGATGCCATGACGCCATGTGCTCCAAGGTGATGCGTCCGAGAACGTCTCGGACGCGCACACCTTGCAGTCAGAGAAGGCCAATCGCCGCCGCGAGGCACAGAGATGGGGAACCCATCGATGTTTGCCGAAAAAATATGAGAAATATGGGTATGTTTACATCTGGTAATATGGGGAAATTTTTTGTGTATAGCCAAATACATATGTGAAAATTAAATTAAGGTGCTAAACCATGAATATATGTTTTATTGCCAATGTCTGGTATATAATGTTGTCTTTTTTTGGATGTTTTTTTTCTGGAAATATGGGGGAAATCTCTACTGTGCAGGTGCTCCTAGGGTGGTGAAACTTGGGCGAGCTCCTAGGCGAATCATGCCGGCTCGCGCCCCACGGTACCTTGGAACACTGCAGCCAGTCCCAAGACGGACAAGAGCGGGGAGTCCCGGGCGTCCCGGGCCGGCAGTGGGTGGTGGGAACATGGGGAGAACAATACAAGAAATTGGGGATAAACTCGGATAAACCGAATGAAGATAATCTGATCATGGATCATAGTTAACATGAATGGATTGGGGACACAATAACATGAATAAACATATAACATAAACAAACCATCATGAACATTGAATGTAGGGACAGAGAAAATGGATTTGACTGGGGATCTGAACAACAGAAATGAGAATGTCACCAAAAAAGGTTGTCATTGAAGCTAGACATGGAGCCTTAAGAGGATGCTTGGGACCTGGCTGAGGCGTCCCGCCCAGCCAAACCGAAATCGAAGCCGAGAAGATGGACTTCATCCAGCAATGCTTCGACAAGGGCATGACCGAGGAGAGCTGGGACAGCTGGGACAGCTGGGACAGCTCTTCACCTGGTTGTCATCACTGATCGACTTGGGGAATTTAGAAAGGCTTCTTCTTGATTTTCTTGAGCCCAGTTGTTGGTTATGAGTTATATATATATGGGTATGTCTGAAAATGGGGTATACCCCCAATTATAGCCATTTAGTAGGACAATGATCATTAACCATTGGGTGTAGGGGTACATTATTTTCAGACAAACCCATATGTATTACACTCTGGTAAACTAACGTGATGTACTTTTTCCGCGTATAACGATAGGTTTTTCCACGTTGTTAGTTGCGTCCTCCTTTTGATAAATCTATGTTATACGTGCGGTGGAGAACAGGATGATAGCCACGTTAGTGGGATTCCTTCCATGTTGGAAACCTTGAATGGTGTAATGGTGTAAAAAGTATATTGGCTTGTGAGTAGACGATGTTTGATTGAGATTTTCGCTCACGGAGCAATTCGGCAGTTCCAGGATCAGGTTTATGATGCGCTGGAGCAGTACCAAGCTCCACTGCGCGAGATCACAGGCGTTTCGACCGTTTTTCTTGTGGCTGAACTCTTGGCTAAGTGGCCAATTCCAAGTTGGGAGGGTTCATTGATTTTCATTGGAACATTGGAATGACATGTGGCAGTGTGTCAAAACCTTGTACCCCTGGTGAACATCAAAATAGCTGGTAAATGGATGTTCATCCCCCTAAAAATGGTATGTATAGGTATTGATCCATAGCCATGTATAGTTGGTATAGTCAATGACTTTTTCCCTCTCAGCCATCGGCAGTGGGTTTTGAACAGCCAGGCTTGGAGCAGAAGATTGTGGACAACATCTCGCTGGCCGAATCTTGGTCCGAACATTTAGAGATGTCAACCCGAAGGATCACCAGAGTCAACGTGTGCACAAAAAAATGCCTCTTGTCGAGGCTGAAAAATGAGGCCGACCTGAAAACTAGCGCCCTGACATGCGGTGAACTGACCTGACCCTGGGAAACTGCCAGAATGAACGGCTCTCAGGATAAACGTGCCCAGAAGAGCAAGATCTCTGACGCGCTGGTGGGCAAGTTTGATCCCGAGGAGTGCTGGAAGTTGGGACTGAACTGTAACTCTTGAAGCTTGCAACTTGCAGCAGCTTGCCACCATTAGCCATTGCTGCCATGTTTCCAAGAGTGGGGGCTACCCATGGGATCGCATTCTGCGGCAACCCATGCTGCAGCTGGTTGCAGGAGTCCCGCAGTGCATACCTGGAGAGTCAGACACGAGCAGCTCAAGCGCGCGACCGCAACCGGACTGGTTCTGGCATCTTCTGAGAGTTTTGCGGTGGGGACCGGCGGGACGGGCGGCCCCGTGCCATGGTCCAAAAATGGAACGGTTCAGCAATGACTCAATAGAGGTCACAGCTTGAGGATCTCCTGCACTAGAGGACGTGATATGAAGTCACCATTGTCACAAAGCTGCCGACTTTTTGTGACTTGCAGGATTTCTGATATCCTAATTGCAATGATCTAATCTGCCCATGTCGCAATGCCATGTGCGACCAGTTCCGTGTGCGATGACGTCAGGGCTCGCGAGATGAGTGAAGCGGAGGATGATGCACGATGGAGACTATCGGAAATTAATCAGTTCCCATACTCCTTGGATGTCTCGGAGTTGACATCCAGCATTTGACCCGTTGAAACTTCAAGGCTGGGATTGCAAACCAATTGTAATCTTGAAATGGTATCCCATGGTTTCCTCTTAAAAAAAAACATCAGACCAGAAATCTGCAAGATGTCCCATCTTCCCCAGGGCCCAGTTGAAGGAACCATGAAATGATGAATTTAGCAGCTCACCACGCGAACCTTTACACACCAACCCTGGGCAATGCACGGCCTTTCCAGGGCATGACTTGTAGAAGGAGGTGGTCCGAAATTCCACAGATCAGACACCCAAGTTTGGCGGAGATTCCAAGGGGTTCGTGAAGGATGTGAAGGTTTCCAAATGGATTGCCATGTCCTAAGCACCAGAAGTGATCATCGACACTGTTTCATTCTCCCTAAAAACTTCCGTTCCATCACCGAGTGTGTCGTAGGTTTTGTGACGCTCCTGGTGCTTTCCATGCGCAAAATACATCAAAATACGACACCCAGCCCGTGTAGGTAGCCCAAGTTTGGCAGCACGAAACTGGACACCCCTAAAGCCCTAAAGACCTTGGTTGAGAAACACAATCTATTGGGTCAATTTCCAGGATCTTCATACGGGGCAGCCATGGTTTTTCCGATCCATGCCCAAATTGACCAGTTCCCAGAAAAGAATTGCATTCTACTGTAACATGGCAAACTTTGGGGTAATCATTCGCGAAACCATGGGGCTCTTGATGAGCTTTCAGGTTTTCCACCCAAGTTTTGATCCATCACCGAGAGGGACCCAAGAAACGCGCAAGAAACCGATTTTTCGGGGCACCTCCAACACTGCAGCGTCAGAGCAGCAAGATGCCCTGGCACCGGCGAAGAGCAAAAAGGAAGCCCAGTTGGGGATGAGTCCTGCAAATTCTGGGGATAGGACGGCAGGACTTGTAATGTGGAAATCTTTGAGTGTGGTTATTTTTCAATGGAGTTTCTGTAGACTTTTTAAATGGCGGTTGCTGCCTAGAATCGTTGCCGGGTCTTCCCAGGTGGTGGCTGAAGGCTGCCTTGGGACACGGTGGCCACTCTGCGCGGTATCTGGAGAGTGAGTCGGCGCAGGCGGGTCAGCAAGAGATTGGTCCACCAACTGATACATCTGATACACATTCAATACCTATCAGATCCTAACAGCAGTATGATTCATGCATATTCATGCATATCTAGTGGATGATATGGATGACCAGCTGTGCCGAAGCTGTTTTGGCTGAAGGTGCGCATCCAACCCATAGAACGCCATGCCGTGCTGTTCGAAGACCAACAATGATGGCCTTCTTGCTTTTAATGCAAGGCACTCATTTTTACACCGTGTGTGTTGTCTTCAGCTTCGGCGGTGTGTTGAGCCTGGGGCTTTGTGGCGGCTATGGATCCAAATTGGGTGGCTTCACGGATGTGCCATCGCCGCTCGCCAGCGGCAGACGGATGCAGTTGTTAAAAAATCGGTGGGTTCTTGGTTTTGCAGATCTGGTATTTGGATGTATTTGGAACATTTTCTACTTCACCTGGATCTTACCCTTCTGCACCAAGCGCTTCGTTACATGAACTTGGCCCATTGGCCTTTAGAAACGATGCGGCCTTGCCGGCTGACCGAGTGGTGGCCAATGGGTTTGCGGTGACTTCACTGTGCGGAAAGCAATTGGTCCTCCCACTGTCCCACTGCATTTTCTTCCACTTAGGCATGGTCATTGACAACTTTGGGCCGGGATGGACACGGTTTAGTTTTCTATATCCTTGCCGTCATCATTTGCGTCCTGTCCCTGGAGAGCCCCAGCACCTACGGTCGCGAACAACTTCCAACAGAGCAGATTAGAGCCGAAGATGGAAAGGTCGTGGATGCCTAAGATGATGCTTTGTTCGGCTTGACCATTTGGACCTCTGATTTAATGTGGATGCCTGAAACGGCACGTGAAGGTGATCACATACCATGTGTGGTGGATCTCGGGCAACAGCTATCGGCCACATCTTTTCTGCTGCACGATTTTGTACCTTGTGCAGGGACATTATTTTCTAATGTTTGGGGGGATATGGATACGAAGGAAATTGATCGCTGTATCCACCTTTCCAGATATTAGAAAATAACGTCCCTTCTATTCCCAAGCTCTCTGAGAATTTGGACGGGTCGGTACTTTTGTATCCCACAGCTTTGTGCTGACTCGATGGAATTCGTGCACGTCAAGACTGCGTCAGTCTTCAGCTTCCAGCAACAGCATAGCATAGCCATTGCTTCTTTCCTGCTCACAAATGCATAGAAATAGACGCCCATGGGTGTTTTTTTTGAGGCTTTGAGGGCATAACATAAATCCCATAAACCAGCTTTTGGGAGAATGGGATCGCACAATTTTCGTTGTCTTCATGGAGTATTCAACCCCCATTTGAACGCATGTTGCGGGGGATTGGATGAAAAATGCGGCGCAGCTGACAGGTTCCAAGCGTTCCAAGTTCCCAGAGGCAGCTGTTGCAGGAGGACAAAGCCGTGCCGAGCCAAGCGATTGGGAAACAGATGGGAAAATTCGGAAAATGATGGCCAAATCATGGGCCATGGGACGGAATGAGGTGCAATAATCTTAAATACACATTGGACAATCACCAAGACAATTGTTGGTATTCATTGCGATCCCCTCATGATTCTGACAAAGGGTAGCAAAACCCCGCATTGTCATCAACCAAGTGGGGTCTTTGAAACTGCTCAATTTTGAATTCAGAATGCAAGCACTTTGTGGATCCAATGAGGTGCCAAATAGGGGGCCCGTGCTTGCAGGGCTTGATGGGCTCAATCTGACCACTCGGGGGGATGGCCATCCAAGTGCCGGGAGGCACCACCATGCTCCTGCACTCCTCCAAGGATTGCATTCTCTTAGACCAAAGGCGCTTCACACTGCGGCTGTACCTGCCAACTCGGCAGAGATTGTCGCCCTTGGAGATTGATGGCGATTTGTCATCGTTGACCTTTTGGGAGCTTTCCCAGCTTTCCCTTCTTTCCCTGTCGGCCTTTCCAAAAAATCCGCGGCTCCAAGGTGGTCGTGGCAGGCCATGCCTACCTCAGCAAGGAGGGCCTGGTCTACCAAGCCCTGCGAGGCTCCAAGGTGACCAACTGCTCCCGCGCCGCGCTGACGTTGCTGGGAGCCGCCAATGCCTTTGGGGCCCGGGAGGCGCCCACATTGCAGTGGCTCAAGCAGCAGCTGGAGGAGTTGAGTGAGGCCGGGGTGTCATTTTTTCCCGAACCCAAGAAAACATGATAAACATGGCAGCACACCTTAGGTTTAGGATGGTTTAGGGCATGCCACCCAATCTGTGTTCCAGGCATTTCCATGTGCTTCCTAGCATTGAGAATGGCAGCAGCTGTGATTGAAATTGAGCCAGACATGTTAAAAATGACCAAGTTTGTAATTCCGCTGGTACCTCCATTCTTGAGCAAAGCCTTTAAGCCCACGCAAGCCCATTTTTGCTGTGCAGTTGCCAATGAACCCCAGGCGGAAGGTGGGGGAGTTGGTTCATATGCATCTTGGCAACCGATCTCCTGCAAAGCACTTGACCAAACAGATCAGATGTCTGGCCCGCGCAGGTGCTTGTTCATGTTGATCACATGGTACACTTTAGGGAAATGGAATGGGACAAGTGGTTGAGGTAGGATGTGATGAGCTTCAGCCAGAATCTGTGCGGGGGAATCGCGGGGCATGGCGGGCTGCCAACGACGGATGCGCACCTTGAGTGATTCCAAATGTTCCAATTGGACACAACCCCAACAGACTTTCAATCTCAAACGTTCGACAACTGTCCCCCAAAACTCCCAAGATGTCAATCTCAATAAGAAAATCCCTTCTACCTAAGATACCGGTACCTAAGATATCCTAAGATTCGAACAACCTCCCGGGAAACCCAGCTGCCAAGGGCCGCTTGTGGCGCCGCCTCTGTCGCTTGGGAAGGTTGCTGTCTGCTAGCGCAGTGGCGCGAGCCCTGCGGACCCCAGTGGGAGAAATGGAGGAATTTCCGCCTGGGGACTCGGTGGTGGGAAGTTTGGTGAGGATTTCGCATCATTTTTGCTATGAAAATCTATGAAATTACTATATAACACCTATTAAAAGCCACCCAATTTTTGAGTATCCAGTCTGATCCTACAGTATTGCTGATGTGAGAATGGCTGTAGGAATTTGCAACCTCAAAGTTGGAAGATTTCCAGGCTGCCAGAGGTCCGCCCTTATTCCGTGGGTCAACTGCAACAGCTGAAACCAAGTTATTTTGGGGTTCCAATAACTTGGTTTAAATGTAATGTGGTAAAGCCAGGAATAAACCACCACCAATATCACCATAACTGGGTGGTAACTATGATTCCCAAATGGTAAGTTGGTTGTTGGGTTTACCGCATCAGATACTTGAAGAAATAGGTTGAAGACGTGAAAGGCTTCCCCATAGAATTGGCCTAGTATGTTTTACATGCTCTATTTCTCAAGTACGTAAACATTGTAACCATGCTCATGATGGGCTTGAGGCTTCCGGTACCCAAGATCCTTGGAATGGACGTGATCCTCTCCAAGACATCGCCAGGTGTACCGCTGCTGGTTGCTTCGTACCCCCCGTATCCCAAGCCTGTGTTGTTCCCCATATCAGTCAGTTTAGTGTATCTCCCACTTCAAATTGGTTAAAGTCAGAGTCCCAACCTTTTCTGCCTGAAATGTGTTAAGATCTCCAGTTTCAATTGCAACATTTCCATTTTATCCATTTGTTGCATGGAATTCCCCATTTTTCGCTGGTGCTTCCGTCAGGTGGCGCTAGCGGTCCCTGGCCCTGGCTGCTGGAGCTGAATCGCTTCCCTGCGCTGGGGCTGCGCAGCGCCAGCGATGAAGGGACCAAGCTGCAGGTGGATGGGCTTCCAGGGGTGTCCCTGATTCATTTGAACCTTTTGGCAACACCCAAAAAAGGGTTGAAATATGATGAAGGATGTAGATTCCCATCTTAAAATCAATAGTCGTAACTTGAGGATTTTCTATGGGCAAAGATCCTTCAGCTCACAGAAATCCATAGTTTCAATATGTTTCAATAGTTTAATAATTTAATGTTACATTTTTCCTCAGTACCAAGCCCACGAAGCTATGGGTTGTCCTTTGCAAAGGGGGTGCCCCATTTGCAGGTCGTGCGCGATGCGTGGCGCTTGGCTAGTGAGCCAAGTGCAGACACGGGATGCCTTGAACTGCTGGGGCCCGTGTCACCCAAAAGTGCGGCAAAATCAGTTGCATAGGCAGAAGCAGTAGCTGATTGCCAGGATATCAGATAGCTTGGGGTGTTGCATGTCAGCAACGGAACTGGCCATCTAAGAAGAGAACATAAAACTGTTTTCGCTTGGCAGGTTTTTTGATGCTTGAATTGCGGTACAAGCAGGTTAGCATGTGCATAAGACTTGGCCGCTGCAGATGTAGGTTCAAAGTCTTGTACATAATTGTGGCCATTGGGGCTGGGTAGCTGCCGTTGACACCGGCAACGCGCGAGACATGGACAAGATTCAGATCCGCACATGTTTGGACGGGGAGGTGGTTGATATGTTGGTGATGCAAGGGCATGAGATGTGTGCTCGGCCGGAGCTAGCCCTGCAGGTGATCCGGCGCCGAGCTGAACAGGTCCTGGTAGGAAAGGTGCAGGTCAAGAGGATCGTGTACCGAGATGAGGAAGGAGATTCTTGCACCCTCACCGCGCCCTCCATGGCTGATGCCTTGGACCTTTGCAAGGGCGGTGTGTTGCTGTTGCAAGTGGTCCCTGCTTCGCTGGGAACAGCCTCTTCGCTTCATGCCGAAGAGCTGATGGATGAGTTGCTGAAGCGAGTGAAGGGACTCAACCTGAAGAGGGTCTGGGAGAGACTTGGGGAAGCAGGGCTGGAGCTGTTGGCTGAGCTTCAGAAACAATGGCAGGAGGATTGGGCAGAACTGATCCAGCCTCTGAATGCTCTGGCCTCGGGCATGGAGATCCCCAAGGACGACCTGTTGCAGCTGGCCATTCAGATGTACCAGAAGATGGATGGCTCTATGCAAGAGAAGGTCAATGCATATGCCTCGTGCACCCTGGAGGCTATAGTGAAGGACACGGGGTGATGATGGATGATGCCAAACAAGAGCAAGTGATTCATTGGTGTCCACCATAAGTTCCAGAGTTTCAGTCAGATATCCCTTGGCTGCACCAGGTTCCCCAACTTGTTGCCCCACACCCATGACAAGTCTTGTAGGGTGTCTGGCTTTGCCTCTTTGGATGTGCATCCCGGCTAGTATGTGGATGTAAGATGATGTAAGTGGTTCACAACCATGGTCGTATCCAAAATGCGTATGGAATATCCCCAGTGATCTTTACCGCCCTCCAAGTTATATCAAGCTATATAAGCCAAAAATACTGACGTACTGCCTAAAAATTGTGGGATGAACCGCCACATCCCTACAGCCCTGGAGGAGCTTTCGGCTCCACCCACCATCCTCTGCAACAGCTGTGGCCTCGCCGTCTCCGTGGGGCACCTCTGTGTCTTCTGCGCGGGTGATGCGAAACCCGAGCGAGAAGCCACGCGCCCGCGTGCTGAGCAGGTGGGCAGTGAACAGTTGACCCCGGTCACTGTTGGTTGGATGTTTTTAAAGACAGTTCTATTATATGATAGTCAGTACATTGAATTTTAATGGATAGTTGGATAGTTTGAGCCCAGTAGATATCGGAATTCCAACGAAGAATCGATTGGGATCAGCTGGTTTGGAACGTGCTCAGGTGGACACATCAGTGGCGGCCACGGCGCTGATGTCACTGCTTGAGCATCCAGACAAGGCTTGGTAAAGATTAATTGACCAGCTGGTGTGTCTTCGTCAGAAATCCTGATGTTCTTCGTCCACTTTTCATCCATGCTCATTCATTTTGAGCACCACCCGATCTGTTTTCCATCTCTTTCTGTCAATTTTCATTCATTTTTCAACGAATTGTTATCCCTTTCCAACCCATTTCTATTTCCAAAAATCACCCATCAGCGTTTCTTCCTCTAGTTTTCCTCCATTCTCCCGGATCTTTCCCCCCTTTTTGCTCCTTCAAAAAGCAGTGGGTCAGGTGGTGCGGGAGGCGGCTCAGCTGGCCCTTGAGGCGGCCGCGGCCGCTCCAAAGGCCCTTTGCGACGACGCCGTGTCCGTTTCCGACCGCTGGAGCTGGGAGCTGATCAGCGAGGCAACGACCACGGAGGCAGAGCCGGAAGAGTTGGAGCCGCTGATTCCCCTGGCTGGGTGAGGTGCTGATGGGTGTAGGTGGTGGGGGATGTGGGGAAAACTGCTGGTTGGTTAAGGTTTTTTGAAGTGTTGGGTTTTTGGTTTTGGCGGGATTGTTTCTGCTTCCAGCATATGCGTCTTCTTTTAAGCTGTTAATGCGTGACTATTGTCTAGGTTTTGGTGTACTGTGTGGTCATAACCTGGTGTTCTGGCATTCCTTACCACCTGCGGTCGTCGGATGCGCGCGAGGGGTTGAGATACATCTCCCCCTGGGATGTCCGGACAAGCAAAATTGGCGATCGCCACATTAGCTTTCGAGTTTGTGCAGTAGGCCGAAGGCATCCGAAGGCTTTAAAGTCCGGAATCTTGCTGTGTAGGGGGTGGCCCCAAATGAACACCTGCAGCGTGTTTCAGGGAGGAAATAAGTGAAACAGAGCCTTCATAAGTACCTGACAAGACCCCAAGATAGGGTTACAAGGTCCTCCAAGACACCCCCCTTGGTCTATGGCTCCTAGATTTCAATTTAGAACCTTGCCAAAAGAGCTTGCAGATCCAAGAGGAGCTCTGTTACCAAGTGGCCATGACAAAAGATGACAGCTTCTCTTGGGGGTACGGCGGCTATTCGCTGAACAGAAGCCAAGCTGGTTAGCAGCTTAATAGCAGCTTAGCATCATGCCTGTGCAAGGCTTGCAAAGTTTGATTCGCCCACGGCAGATGCAACACATGGCCGATGTCAAGTGTCCGCAGTTCCGTCGCCTCAAGTGGGGATGGGGCGATTTGTGGCCCTCATGGCCTATGCAAAGATCTGGGCATGAGGCAAAGGTGGGGGGGAAGCCGAACAATCAGCTGCGATTTTCTTTTGCAGAACCTTCGCTAGTCAGAACATCGATCTCTCAGCACCTTTGGCCCATCGTCACTAACCACATGACATGGAAAGCGATAGCTAGCTATCGACGGCCGCCAAATTGGCTAGCAGCCGGAGACCAGAAAGGGAAGATACCAAGGAAACTACGTAGTTCGGAACTTCCAGAACAGACCTTGGATGTCAGGAGTCAATATCAAGTCCCCTTATATTAAACGCCCCCTAAATGGTCCAATTACCTACTAAACCATGGTGTCTAAACGATGGTCAATATTAGGATGAAGGGACCACTGCTCCACAGGTTTTTCATTGGTGCCAGTGCCTGAGACAGGGCGCATTGGGCTGGGTGTTGCATTTTGCACCCCTTGGATCCTTGGGGTTCCTTGGGGTTCCTTGGGACCACGATGGACCATGGCTTCAATTGCGGAGTCCATTGGTCTATGGTCTAACCCATGAATGTGAGGATATAGCTGATAGAGCCATGATATACTTATATAACTTATATATATACTTAGTTATTCCTATTGTTTGGGATCACTGTGATCATCCAAGAGGTGTCATTCAAGTAGGGGCACAGTTCAGTCTGTAACCTTTGCATGTGCACATGAATTTATGGTCGCGAATTAGCATCACTCTGAAGGTGCTTGGATGGTACCTTGCAGCCAAAGCTGCCCGAGCACAATGGGACTTATGAATGGACTAAAGGCACATCCTCTCCGAGCTATTTCACCTAAGGGACACATCAGCCCACTGCAGGAACCTATAGGTAAGCTGCTCGAAGCGCATGCGAAAATCATGACGTAGGTGCCACGGCTCGATGACGAAATTCCCCAGGGACTCAGAATCTCTTGGCAGTTCACCCCACTTCCCCAACTCTCAGAACCTATAGGCCTCGAACGTGGACTACAAGTAAGGAGTCAGCAACCGACCAAAAAACCTGCAGTCCCTCCCATCTAAAGACCAACTATGTCAACGAAGCTTAAAGTTAAATAGATCAATCAATATCAATCATCCGATCAACACTGCAAAATCAATTAACATCAATTAAAATCAATTAAAATCAATTAAAATCAATTAAAATCAATTAAAATCAATTAAAACCAATTAAAACCAATTTAAACCAGATAAATCATATAAATTCATATAAATCCTATGAAATCATGTTGACTCACAGAACTCACAGATCTTTGACGTCGCCATGGACGACGGCTCCGGGCACGCCGGGCACCATGGCTCCGCGCCGCTCCCGCGGCGGAGGTCGAGGTCCGAGGAACGCGAGGAGTCGCGCGCGGAGAGCTGGGAGAGCGAAGAGTTCCAAGGCGAAACCGATTTGACCGTCCCAAAATGCAAAAAAAATGTGATTCAAAGATCTTCAAGGAATGTTTTAAATTGTTTAAAGCCAGGCAAATGTGTGGGGATTCAACTTGATTCAACCGGATTGAACTCTGATAGTTGCATCAAAAAATATGAAAAATAGGGACTTTGACTGGATTGAACTTTCCAAAAATATGGAGGTTTCCACCAGCAAAGTATGGGGGATTAGCCGTGAAAAAAAGGGAACCAATTTGGATGATCCCAAGGAAGTGAATGGGCAACGCAACTTAGCAATTTCTTAATACAATCTGTATATCATGTGGAACAACCCAATGCCATAAACCTCACATTGGGGATGGCTATCTACCACCTATTCCTGGTAAGATTGGGATAATCTATCTTTGGGTTTGCCACATTAGTAATATTACGGCAATCCCCCCAGTTTGCTCGCGCCTACGTCGACGACGTCTCCAAATATCAAAACAACACTGTGTTTTGCGGGACAAAATGCACATGTCCATGATCTTGGCTTTCATCTTGAAACGCACAGCTTAGGCTACCTGTGCGCTGAATGTTACATCATCATCATCATCATCATCAACCTTAAACCCTTAACCCTTAAAACCCTAAACCCCTTGAACATTCCCTTGAATATAAAGTTCAACAGGGGTGCGGATTTGATGATTCCCTAGAAACTCTGTTGAAACATGTTGAATATTCCCTGAGAATGTAAAGTTTAACAGGAGTGGGGATTTTATGGTTTCCTAGAAACTCTGTTAGAACATGTTGAATGTTCCCTTTGAATGTAAAGTTTAACGCTCCCTCCAATATCCCCTTAACAGTTGTGTGGGCGAACTGGGGGGTTTGCGCGTAATATTAGTATTAGTCATATTATATCATATTTTGCTGGCAGCAAATGGAGCAATTTGAGAAGCAGGACAGCCAAACCTGAGAAGTCCAGGCAGATTTGAGTTTTGTCACAGTGCCTCCAAGACATGGGTCCCAAGACAATCAGCAACCTGGTCAAACCACTCTTAGGGTAGTATGGGGCAGAACAGTACATCACCATGAAAATACTGCACCTTTATTATTCAGATTGGCGTACATATAGACACACATATGTGCATGCATATTCATCAATATACATTCATTACATTACATTATATATATATTATAAAGGTATGACATATGAATTTGGCAGGGTCACATGCCCATTTTCCTGAGCAGCCTTGGTTGAAGGTGCCAACGTGATTCACAGCTCCTACTTTGACCGAGTGGAAGATGGACCCCATGGACCCAAGGAACCGTTGACCCACAACGGGGTCATTTGTGTTGAGCCAAACCGGTGGCAAAGGTGCTCAAGAGTGGGTTACTGCCTGAGTTCCTCAATCCTTGAAGTTTGAGTTTCCAAAGGTTGGTGGATTTTGGGTTTCTGTTCTTCCTTTGGGATTGCAGGAGATCAAGCTTCCAAACATCGAGGACGATACCAATGAGCATCCTAAAGTCCTAGCGAGGGCTGGCAGAGCAGCTTGGGCTGAAGCTTCCTGGTGATGTTTCCAGCATCCAAAAGCCTTTGTCCACAATATAAAACGAACCGAAATATCTTACCGGAAAAGGGCTGTATATCTGTTTGTATCCGATGTAATCTAATCTGAAACGAATTCTGATGCGAATACCAATTTAAGCCGTCTAAGCAAATCCAATCTAATTTAATCGCAATTGTTCATGTAATCTAGTCTAATCTAATGAATATAATCCTAATACCCATCCTCATACTCATACCAATCTAATCCATCTATCTATCCATCCATTTCTCCATTTGTACTTAGAGATCTTAGAGAGAGAGGGTTATGTATGTATGTATATATATATATGTGATATACCAAATTACTTATGCATATCGGTGATATCGGTGGCCACACTTTGATCCAGATCTCCTTCACCCAGCCGCCCTAGGATATTTTTTGGTCCTCGCTGGTAGAAAGCGCAGCAGCTGCCGAAGTCGTTCTGAATTTGGTGCTGCCCTCCTTGGTCTGTTCTCGCCATGCGGGGCTGTGGCAGCCACCATCCGAGTGGCTGCTGATCCTGCTGACGTTGGCCATGAATTTGGGGGGCACTTTTCTGGAAGGCTGGGTCGCTGAACGGCTCTTGAAGACTGCTTGACCCATGAATGTTGGGCTATTTTTGGTGACCACCTAACCAACATGTTGGGCAATACTCTAACTGTTTGGTCCTTATCCATGCTCAAATCAGATGAGTCTAGTCCTTTGCTGTGCAGTTGAGGATTCTTCAAAGCGACACGACTGCTGTCGCAGACCATTCGGTGGAGTCAGAAAGATCATTTGTTGGTCTTCGTGACGGCGGAGGCCTTCAGCGCCGGTGCGCTGAGTGTGGCGACCTCTTTCCCTGGAGTATCAGGAAGTGCTAGCGGCCTTCCACTGGGCTTGAACTCCTTGTGGTTTGGAGCCATATTTTCCTTCTCCAACATGCTGCTGGGCCCCTTCCGATTGACTTTCAGAATTGTTTGCTTGAAACCAGTTGAAGATGCGTTCTTTTTGATGCTGTATTGAGGTCCAGGCCAACACATTTTCTTTGTACTTCCCCGAGCTTGTGCCGATCAGAAGGGGTCCAATCCATCATCACCAACGGCTAAGTCCGAACATGCCTTAGTTATCTTAGTTTTAGCTGCTTTCCTCCAACCGGACCAGTCGATGTTCGGGATCCCAGCCGTGGCTAACGGCTGAGGCCTCCTTTTCTACCTCTGGGGCAGTCGCACTGGACGCCTCTGTTTCAAGCGCGAGTGGCCTGCCATCCTTCGCTTCGCCGAGGCCTGGCAGAAATTTGCCCGGGCCACGGTGCTCTTGGCCATTCTCCTGAGACTTGGCTTGAGTTCTGGGGTTCAGACCGGACAGATGGATGAATAGATAAGTAGATAGGGCTGGATTTGATGGATGGATAGATATGAGTGACAAACAGACAGACAGAGACAGACAGAGACAGACAGAGACAGGCAGAGACAGACAGACAGACAGACAGATAAACAATGGGAAAACCGAACACCATTTGTTGGATTTGGGGGTACGCTGTTTGCTGACAAGCCCATGTGAATGCTCAGAAACAGATATTTCATAGATCCCTGCCGCTTCCCAGGCCCATGCTTGGGAGGCCCTTCATTTCCTTGGCCCTGCGTGGGGAGTCCTTGCCTCCCCTGCCACTGGACATGTCCGAGCCCGAACTCAGACCCAACCTGGCATTGCCAAAGCTGCAGCAGCTGGGCATCAACTGGTCAAGATTGGAAGATCCCACAAAAAATAGATGGAAACAATGGAGATTTAAGAGGCAAACTCTGGGTTTGGACCCGGAGAGGATGGTTTAGACCAAAAATTGATGTTCAAACACTGAAACACAAGTTTTAAATGGTTTTACGGCCCTGCAGATTTTCCAGGGAACCTGGTTGATGTTGCAGATGCTTGAGGCTTCTCCTGGGAAAATCGTCGTTGGACTACCATGATCATGAGAATCTCTAGAGTTTGTCTTCCAGGTAGTTCTTTGGTTTTAAGCACATTACTTTTTGCCAGACTGAGGTACAATGGTTGGGTCATCTTTGAATGCCCTCCCTTCATCATTGGATTGCATCTTGCACAGCATCAGTGTTTTCCTTTTGTGGAAACAGTTTGCAGAGCTATGTCTGCTTACAACAACTATGCGTATTTACTCTCCTGTGCTCAAATGTGGCAATTCGCCATTTGATGATTTTCCCATTAAAGATATTAAAGCCTCCAAGAAAAACAGGGGATTTCCCATCGCCCACGATGGATTCGAGGCGACTTTCCCAAGTCCTCCCAGCCGCAGGCTCTGCGGTATCGTGATGAGCGTCTGCGGCGCGGCGCTGGCGACGTTTTTCTGTGGTCGCTTCGAAAGCCACGAACGCCCCGCCGCGCGGCTACTGGTGAACCTGGCAGCATCTCTGATGGCCTACACGGCACGAGCCACTGGGATGATAAGAATAGATCATAATAGATCCATGAAAGGAAAGGTACTACGGGAGGCTTTTTTTGGTGTTTTTAGCATTGGGGGGAATAGATTGTTATGGATTAGTGAGAAGCTTGGAGTCTGATTTCAGGTTAGAGTAGAGGATGTTAGAGGTAGCTTCATCTTTAGATGGATGTGTTTGAAAGTGGAACGCGTACGATTTTGGGATGACTTTCTTGGAGAGTTTCCTGGGGAATCTGTGGAAAGCATTCCAGTTGAACTCAGGGGATTGATGCAGCAGTTGACTCAGCAGAGGGGCAGAACCCTCTTCGTACCAGCAGCGACTTTCTACGATCAAAGTTTGTGAGCAGATTCTTGGTTGAGGAATCGTCGTTGGAAGGAGTTGGGCGGCAATAGGTCATAAACTCAGTTGGTTAAACCATGATTTTGACTTCATGACTTCGGGGAATCATCTTCGGCGCCAGGGTGCTTGGAGGTAAGTGGACGACTTTGACATGCGCCGTCCAGATTTTCCCAAGGTTTCTGCGGGGCGCTCTCAGCCTTTTCGGGCACCATTGGGGACATCGCAGACGTGCAGTTCGGGTGCGCCGCCGAGGACAGCATGTTGGATGCTCCCGAGAAACGAAACAGCAAAGCTTCCCAGTCCCTTGGCGGATGAAAAATAGTGATGTGTTGGTTGAAGTCTGGAAGGGTGCGGCAGTCAAATGATGAAAAACAATTCAAATTTCATGAGATTCATTGCTTTCCTATGGCAGTAGACCATAGTAGACCATAGTACACCATCCCGGATTTTTTTTCCCTTTTTCGGGTCTCCACCATATTTCCCCCAAATCTCCAGGCTCCGTGGCTTGTCACGCATCCCGGCGATCCAGAACTTCCTGCTGCACTGGCTGTTGACGCTGCTGGTGATGTGGGGCTGCGCGCGCTTTGAGAGTTGGCCCCATGTGGAGCTGGTGGAACTGGTGACCTCAAGCAGCTCTCCGGTGTCGTCGCTGTCGCTTGGTGGGCCCAGCCTGGTGCGGCGCGATAAGGGGCGGTCCAAACGGGACCACAGCTCCCTGGAGCCGGACACGGAGGTGTGAAAAAGCTGGGACTGGCACGCCCAAGAAGCGCAAATCCTCAATGGTACCAGTAGTGATTGAGTGGGTGGGGATGGCAGTTAGGGCATGACAAATTGTAACGGTGCTGTGGCTGACATCCGGGTTGATAGTATGATGCCTTTGCGCCTGGCCCCGCAATCTTGTCAGTCTCTACGAAGTTGTCTGTAGTCTTGGATCGGGGCGTTACTTCCTTGAGAGCTTTCGTCAGGTCCACAAACTGCCCCAATAGTTTGTCTGGCATATCTTTACCTAGTCACGCTGCAGCATGAAAGCCGACAACCAGACAACACCAAACAGTTTGAGAAGCACCCGTGAAACGCAACAGCCCCATGCCCAATTGAATGTTCAATAGTAGAACCTATAGCCGCTATAGTCAAGAAATGCAAGAGGAAGCGATTCCATGCCGTTCCTTTTGCGAAGTTGCTGCATGCAATGACCTTAGCGGTGCAGCCGCCTCCGCAATACCTGCCGCGAGAGGGCGGGAGGTGCGGATGAGTTCATCCAAACATCAAACACAGCTGGTGAAAATGGATCAAACCAACCTAAAAGCCTACTTGGGCAATGTGAGCGGCAGAATTGGCGTAGAAACGTCATTCACTTCTGTTTCTTTTTTTCTTCTCTCCCTCTCCCTCAACTGATATTGATTTCTGGAGGGCAAATATGAACTCACACATTTTTGGCTGCTGCCTTCTCGCCCATTACCCACGGGTGACTGAGCGCCAAACGATGCATCTGACTGTACACAGGGTGAACCCAACGAAAGAGATTGGGAGAGATCTTGTGAGAAGAACCCCCTTCCAAAGCGTGAGTGAGGGCAAATATCAACTCATACAAATGAAAGAGGTTTCTGCCATGGTTGCAGCCGTTGGCATCAACCCTTCACTCGGTCCACCGCGGCCAGGTACCACTTGCAACTTCCACCATGGCTGAAGGCAGGGCCGGAGATTTGTGCAGATCCCAAGTGAACATGTGTGAAACCGCAGGAGGGGAAGACAAGGAGACGGAGGAGACGCGACCAGGCCAGCAACAGGGTGAGCTTGGTGAGCTGGTTGAGTTAGTGGTGCCCTCTTGAGCTTTGTTGCCTCAGGTGTGCGGGGCCAGAACTCTGCAGAGACTCGTGGCTGAGGGGTTTGGCGGAGAAGTTTCGTGGGTGCAACTCGTTAAGGACAACTGGAACATTCATTTCAGGTAATGTCAACCCTGGATTAATAAACCCCAAACGGCTGTTTAATTGGGAGGGTACCATTTAAGTATCAG
>Ga0126342_10004438_pt1 | contig 23953 bp, 31 predicted proteins | sample Cyp1metagenome_FD_92528 | JGI IMG/M metagenome (GOLD analysis project Ga0126342, IMG submission 92528) | Coral microbial communities from Lord Howe Island, Old Settlement Bay, Australia - Cyphastrea 1 metagenome | ecosystem: Host-associated > Invertebrates > Cnidaria > Coral ...
GGAACGGGAGACAAGGAGATTCCTTTGACCGAAAGCACCCAGAGAGAAGAATCGCAATGGAGATAGAGAAGTAAGGAGACAAGTTGGGAACAGACAAGGAGACAAGTATGGAAACAAATGGGATCAGAAAGGAGGACGGTCGCATTATACCAAAAGGTCCCTGCCACATATATATATATATATATATGTATATGATATATGATATATAGTAGGTGGTTAGTTCGAGTATAAATGCATGTCAATGCCAGGACTTCATTTAAAATGCTGCATATGCAGCGATGCAAGGTTATTTCTACTTTCAAATGGGGAAGAATTCTGGTTCCCAATGGGGTGGTCGATGAGAACCACCAAGGTCCTACAGAAAATTGTGACGCACCTCACCTGGCAGAGCTGTGGCTTCGTTGCTGAAGAACTCCTAGACTCAGCATCTCATTTTGCTCGGCATCGCTTTGGTTGTCGCATCTTTTGTCGTTTGATCGAGTTCCATGCGGAGCAAAAACCCACCTTGATGCTAGTTGAGGAGGTCCTGCAGGAAGCAGAGGATTTGTGTTGCCATCCATTTGGGCATCACGTAGCTCAATCGGTTCTGGAACATGGCATTGATCAGCACCGTGACGTGGTGGCCGAAACCATTGACCGCAATCCTCTGGGCTATGCCAGGAACCAGAATGCCAGTTATCTAGTGGAGAGAGTTCTCTCATCTGGCTCCAAGTATCAAGAGTCTCTCTTGTCTGAGCTCTCATCTTCCCTGGTAGACCTAGCACTTTCCCGCTATGGTTGCTATGTAGCCAGAGCTGTGGTGGATCATCCAAAGACCAACAGACCTTTGGAACTGTCGAAGTTGACTGCGATCCGCCATGAATTGAACAAGACCAAGCATGGACAGTATCTTCTGGCAGATTTGGGTTTGGGCCAGAAGTATGGCTCCAAAAAGCATGTGCATTAGTTTCAAAACAATGCGACCAGCTTGTCTCCTTCCAATCGCCTAAGTGGCGCTTCCGGTGGCAAAAATTGCACAGACCAGATACAGGGCAAATACCGCAATTTCAATGCAGCTTTCCCCTGCGCACAGCAATGCTCTCTGCGCATGATTGGTTCGGAAGTGGAAGGAGCTTAAACTTGTATGACCTGTATGTAGACATTTTGCACTGCACTTCTGTACAGGTGGACATGTCCGACATGTTCCATTGAATTCGCATTTTTCGGACCGCTTTCGGTCACAGATCTGCAGTGACAGAAGCAGAATCCTGCAACACTCTGTCAATTTTCAGCCAAAGGGCGCTGGTAGCCAAATTGGCTCAAAGAAACTGAGAGACCAACAAGACCAACGAGACCAACGAGACCAAGCTTGGTCGAAAAAATGGTGAAACTAGTCGCAAGTCATCACTCACATGGATATGGGTTTATCCAAGTTTTTGACGATGAACCCATGGGATTTGGATGTTTTTATATGTTTTTCCCCCATTTTTTCAACGAGCGTCACCGACCGTCACAGGGCATTGCCGCGGAGTTGCGAACGATGTTCGACGTTCACGACGTGACACGCGGGGCGACCTGCTGGAGAACAGTCAAATTTCTTATAGTTACCATATCTCTTTTTTTGTATCATATTATAGCAATGGAACCACTTCTGTAGATATTATAGAATTATAGATATTATAGTTATACTTATACTAGATTCTATTGAATAGGATGAATAGGTAGTTCTATTTATAGATCTCAATCCACGAATTGGGAAATCGGATCAACTCGCCCGCGGTTTTTGGCGCGTTTTTTTCGCAGCCAAGGAATTTGCTGTGGCTGATGGTGTCTTCTCGAGACCGTTGAGCTTGAAACGCCTTGGAGTCGAACAAGCCAAGCAGCTCAGCCTAGAGAGGTGACTGTTGCAGTTATATCCCATTGCGGTATTCCGGGGATTCCAATCTGTATGTTGATTTGTTTCCACATTATTCCACATTTTATAGATGTTTCGTTGCATGTTTGAGATTCGGTGGTGTTTTCAAAGGTATGTTGATGGAAAGACAGAATCCACCAGAAGACAGATCCAAGAGCCAGATATCAGGTGATTTGACCATATGTATAACCAGATATCCTGAGGTGTTGGGTAGGGATCAACCTTTGAGACCTGGTACGAATGGCCCCACGGTTTTGGCGTGACATGGCGTGACAAATTTGACCCATACCCCCATGGTTTTTCACATGAAACCAGCCACTGTTTAGGGTGACCAGTTTGACCCAGCGAGGTTTGAGTTGAGTCTGGATCTCTTTGCCAAAGAAGGTGGATACACAGGCCTGCCATGTAGCCATGATCCAAAGTTCAAGTACCGTGGAATCTCAATCTTTCCGATCTTTCCGCTGTTTGCATTTCTTTTTGGTGATCATTCTCCCAGGCATGGTCATATCAATTCCCGTCAGGTCTATGGGATTCGAGTGTCCTGAGCACCTCATCGCTGCTGCTGTTTGCTGCTCATTGGAAGCGACTGCTGCAGTTTTTGGATGCGGAGCTGCGAGCCTTTGAGCTGCTTCCGTTGGAGAGGAGCTGTTTGGACATAGGGACATGGGGCAGATGGTGTTTCTGGGGGTTGTGGTTGTTTGGACTGGGATTTAGCTTCTTGGGAGGTGGAAAGCGGAGTTTCTGTGGGACGTTTCACAGGTTGAGTACTAGACTCCACAGGTCTGACATCCAACTGCGACCCCAATGGAGGGAGGTGATCCATCCACAGTTTAGCATATCTGTCTTTCCGATTTTCGCCGAAGCTCAGCAGCTCCAGTGCTCCAGTGGTCAGGCATCAGTTGCACCAGCGCTCTGCTCCCAGCCCTTCGCTGCCGGAGAGTTCGGTCCAGCAGCTGATTCTGCAGCAGGGCCAAAGAACTCCATCAAGTACCGCGGTGCAGCTGGAGGACGTCAGGTGTTAGGTCACCTCCATTTGTCATTGCCAATTGGGTATGGGTCAAGACAGTTAACCCCAAACTCGCAGTATTTAAGTTTGGGTCCCAGAATTTGAACCTAGAACCACCTGTAGAATCCTGTAGTTCCTTTAACTTTGACTCTTCACCTGCTGGTCTAACGGGAGGATGGCTCTCGCCTTTCCTTCCGCACCTTGCTGGAAGCGGCCTACAGGGTGGCAGCCAAAGTCATAGATTGCTGTGGCCAAAGAGTCGGACTTATGCTGGAGAAGGCGGGGCCAGCAATGGTCATTATGGTCACCATGGGTTGCTTTTTCTGGTTGTTTTTGCTTTGAAATTTGTTCCTGGACTTTCCAATGGACTTTCCAATTGTGCCTGGCTCTCAGCCAGAGCTGGAATTTCAATGACTGTACGGATACAGACATGAGATAAGATCGAGCATTTGGATGCGCTTTCGCATCCTGCTCCTTTGCTCCCTGAAGAATATTTGCTGAGCGCCAACAAAACTGATAGCCTTGACCTGCCATCAACAGGGCCTACTTCTTCTCCCAGCGCTGCTGGGAATCCTCTTTGCTGAAGCTGCTTATGTGCCACTGCCCTTTGCATCTTGGCTGCACAACCAGTGGCGAAGAAATGATGCATCGACATGTATCGCAATTGTACCCGTAGACCCGTAGCTTGACTCTTGGCAAAAGCCCTGGGTGCAGCAGAATAGCTCGTACAATCAACAACGACATCGACCACCAGGAGCTTGTCATGACCTACAAAAAACACGTGGTCTCTCATTTTTTTGATGCATTGACAGAGTTGTCAGACCATCTCAGCCCGATGCCGCCTTGCCACAGTTCGACCCTGTGCAGCATAGTGTGTCAAGGACTTGCCCTTGGAACGTCTTCATTTCATGCTGGAAGACGCCAATGTGAAGGTCATCTTAAGCAATTTGCCGATAGACGTAGATGGTGCCTCGGAACAAGTTGATGCAATCGGTGGTTGTGCCATGACTTTGGCTGTCAACATTGACGACACTCAGCACTCCCGTTTCGAGATTATGAGTCTTGAATGCCTGGTAGCATATGAGTTTGGGATAGTCTTGGCAAGTTTGATAATTGCACAACGGTGTGCTGTGGGTTGAAAAAGGTTTGCCGGCTTCAAGTGAAACTGCGAGCATGACGCTATGAGGCGTAGCGACACTTCTACTTGCAGAAGAAGAGGCTCGCTTGCTCGGATGAAGAAAACCTGTCCTTTTCCAACTGGGCCTATTTTGGCTATCCATGGCTATCCAGTGGGATGTCGCCATGATTTGGACATGAATCAGCTTCCAACTGAAACAGGTGTTGTGGAGAGCTGGCCCTGCGAAACACCGCATCGCTAAGGGGAAGTCAAGGACTCAGCTGATCCTCATTGGAATCAACGTTCCAGTGGCTTTTGGAAGTCCAACAGTGACCTGTTGAGAGTGACACCTTTCAGATCTAACCTAACCCCGGTTGGAGTTGGCTTAGGTTTACATCAAACTCGTGTAATTACCACCCCCAAAATTGTCCAGTTCGCCTCTTTTCGGCTGGGTCTTCACGTAATGAAAAATGGTCAACCTTCAATCCCATCCCCCAGAATTGAAGGGAAAAACTGCAGAACAACGGATATATTCTGGTAAACAACTTAAAAAACATGGTACCACTTCCCTTCCCATCCCATTGACTCATCCTTTTTTGCGTGGCTGGTAGGTCGGGCCTCCGGACTGATGAGATGTACGTGCTGTTTACCTCTGGTACTACGGGCCGCCCCAAAGGACGCATGAAAATTTGGTACCCGGTGGATGGAAACATTGGCGTCCAGGAATGGGTTGATTGATGTTGATTGATGTTGGTTGGCGTTGTGAACGGAAAAATGATGATGGCATGATGGCATGATGGCAATGTAATCAGTACTCCATGTCTGCTGAAAAACATCCGAAGTGGCCACCAGGAGTTTCAGTCTCCCACAGGGCGGTTTTGAGCCACGTGCTGTGCTGCTGTCAGAAGTTTGATCTGCGGGCTTCGGATTGTGTTCTACAATCTATTGCGCCAAGCTTAGCATGTTGAACCATTTAAAATAGGCTGCTGGTTTCAGAAGAGATTTCTGAAAAATCACAAAAAATCACGGTGAACTCAGAATTTCGGGACCTTTCTATCCCCAAAAACTGATTGTTGCACCACTAGCCTCAACTGCCGAGGCTCTTCCCTTTGACTTCGCAGTCAGCCAGTTGGGAGCCTTAGCTCCGGCAGCAACATCCCTGGAATTGTATGGGGGATGGTCATCAATCCATGATATATCATGATATATCTAAGATTATATTGGATATATCTGGGATTATATTGGATATATATATATGATATATCATGATATAATGATAATAGTCATTACCCATTGAAAGGATTGCCATTAGGGGATGGATGACCCGCAAAACATGGCACATTAATGCAATCCTTAATGAAACAAACACGTCTTAATTCTTTTTGGTCTCCGATGAATACCTGAAACTAACATCTACCAAAGAACTCCGTTCCTGATGAATATCTTATAATATGTTTAAATTCGAGTCCCAGCAACCTGAAAAAAAAAACAACTCAGCTGCAGGCTGTATCCCTACTTGACAGTGGGTGGATCTGTGGCGATCCCAACAGAGACGGTCTGCAAAGATCCAATGGCTTTGGCCACCATGGCTCAACAGGCCCTTGGAGCTGACACCCACGGGGCTGGTGATGAAATTTTTGGTGTCTGTGCCAGGCACAGGTGTCCAACATTGACATGGTCCCCACCTTCTTCTCCTTGTTCTTGGACAGAACAGATCGGGGGTTGCTGACTTTTTGGGTTCTATGAAGTTCTATACATACTATACTTCAAGACGGATGGCACATCAACTATATTTCGCTTGTAAAGGCGGCATAGTCTTTACCTTCAGGGTGTCAGTCAACCGGCCAATCATGGTTCCATACGTCATCCGCAGGAGAACAGCATTAGTCTGCCAGCGTTGCGGCGCATCAATCTCGGTGGTGAAGCTGTGGCAAGCAGGTTCGGCTGCCAATGACAGCCTTTCTCAACAGCTGTCAATGGACTAGTCATCTATCTTTGTTCTTTGGCAAGAGAACATCTTTCCAGAAATCCTAGCAATTCGCATTTATGAAAAGTCCTAGAGGCATTTGCTGTTAATCATCTGTCAATCCAACGGTAAGCACCTGCACCCTCCATTTCCACCTTCCGCCAGGCTGGTGGAGCGTAGCCGGGATCTCTATCCCTCCGCCCGTGTCTTCGTGACCTACGGCCCCACGGAGGCTGCGGTGGACACCACCACCTTTGAAGCCTCCAGATCAAGCAGATCGATGAGCAGATTGGTTTCCATTGGGCATCCAGATGCCTTTCGAATCCTGGATCTTTGTCCATCAGATGCAGATGTGGATCCTATGATTGGGGATCCAATGATTGGGAATCCAATGGCTGTCCCCATGTTGGGCACTGTGGGAGAGCTGCGAATCTCCGGCTGTGGCTTGGCCCATGGCTATTTGGGCAGCGCGAATCTCCAGGCCTTTGCGGCTGCACCAAGGGCTGCGGGGAAGAGATATGCCACTGGAGATGCTGTGAGATGGACCACGGATGGCTTGGAATTCCTGGGAAGACTGGATTCTCAGGCATCGGGATGCATCTTTGCCCAAGTTGTTTGAGGATGGCAAGTTGGGTTAGTTGCGAGTCTTCACGACAGGTAACAAACAACAGCTGCGCAAAATTCATGGGCTCAACATTTAAGACCCAGGGAACTGCATGGAGATTTTGGTACCATCCAATTATAGGGGGACAAGAGTTTTGATCCATACCCACGATGAAGAGTTGGATTGAATACCCATATTTGGATATGGTCATCAATCCATTCAGTTCGGGATTTCTATGCCCATTAAATTACATAAATACATATATACAGTATACATATACAGTCTACATACATATTTAAACACTATATAATCTTATAAGGAGTCCCATTATGGTGACCAGCGTGATCATGGCATCAGGTGAAGGTACGCGGACAGCGTGTGGAGTTGGAGGAAGTGGAGACCGCACTGAAGAGCTGCCCGGGGATCGCAGAGGCTGCCGTGCTGCTGGCGGATGACAGAGACGAAGCGGTGCTGGTGGCATTTCTCAGCCACAAGGCGCCATGGGGATATCATTGGGATGAACATAATTGAACATATATATATATATACATATATATATAATATTATATATATATATGTATATAATATATATATATATATACATAATATAATATAATAATTCGGGAATCGTCATGGTCAAGGGATTTGGGTGGCCGGGAACATTGAAAGAAGTTGAAGGAACAACTACGGAGGTTTCCTTTAAATTTTGCCTTGAATCAATCCATTGACCCGTTGATGTGATATATTTTGGTGTTGTTTATTTTCTTGGTGCCTAACAAGCACGGAACAAAATTCCTCAGGGTGCTTGGGTCTTCTCATTATTTTCGGATTTTCGAACCCTTTTCTCGATCTTTGCATGGTTACATGATGTTACATGTTATAAAATGTTATTTTCAGGGATTCTTTCAAACATCTTTCAACCACTAAAACTGGACTCATTGGCCATGACAGTTGCTGATCCGAGCCCAGGACTCCACCGAGTTGTCGAAGTTGGAACTTCCGGCGCATCTGCGGCCGCGGCATTTCTTCCCCTTGGGCCTCTCCGAGTGGCCACGGAGCCCCACGGGGAAGTTGGATCGACAGAAGTTGGCGCGGGAAGCGCAGCAGATGCTGGCAGAAAAGGAGCCCCTTGTTGGGAGACCGATCATGGGGGATTTGTTTTATATTGTTTATACGTGTGCATATATATAATTATATATATATACATACATGATATACATATGGGGATGTAAAGATTATAAAGTATCTAGCAAATGAATGCAAATGATAGGTGATATTGGTGGTTTCAAATACTTGTTGCTGCGATGGTCCAAACTCACTGTTCTTGGATTTGTGGAAGCCAATCAGCAAAACTCATTGATGCGAGTATTTTGTTTTGCATCCTCAAGAAGGTCCTATCCAAGGTCCATCCAGAGACCACTACCGCTTAACAAAAGGAAGCATTGGTGAGGGTCAGAAGGAAATTTGTTGAAGAGTCAGACAACGTAGTGTGACATTTCTTCAAGGCTTGTTGTAGACCCAACACCGCAGCATCCAGTGAATCTCGAGTGCATCCGTGCCAGGACGTTGGTGTATCTGCAGAGATTTGCGACTTCTCGGACAATGCCAGATACTTTTTGGAACTGCTTGGGCGCTTGCTGAGGAAAGACTTAGATCAATTGAACCTGTCTGAGACTTTCACCAAGATGGGGGGTGACTCGGTGTTGGCCATTCGCCTCTCTGCCAAGCTTCGGGATCAAGGCATCCAACTTTCATCCGCCAGTCTCCTGGGCAAACTTCCCATTGAAGCTTTGGCCAAAGAATTGCTACAGCAGGAAATACAGCAGGAGCGGCTGGAAAGCACACCCTTGGAAGGGGAAGTGCCATTGGCGCCCATGCAACGACGTTTTTGGGACTTGAAGCTGTTGCATCCTCATCACTACAATCAATCTGTGATGCTGGTTCCCAATTTCCCTGGAGATGTGATTTTGGACAGCCACATTTTGAAGAAATGCTTGGTGAGTCTGGCAGAACATCATGATATGCTGCGGGCAAGCTGCTTGGATGCAGGAGAGCTGCTTAGACCTGAGCCAGGAAACACATTGGGTCGTAGTATGTCGTAGTCCTCTTATGGTGGAAATGTGGATCTGGTCAAATCACGCCTATTGAATGATATTGAATCTATTGGATGTCATTATATCTGGAATTTGCCAAGCGGCTGAAACCTTCATTTTGCATTTCACAGCCATAAGTTAAGAAATGATAGAAATGGACACAGTTGCCAAACCCACCAACCTTTTTTGGCTTTGGACATCCCCAAGGCTTCTCTGGAGAGATGCAGCAGCTGCGACCGCGGCAGCATGCCATGGAAGCAGTGCAGGTGGCTGCAGCGGAAGCTTCGTTGGAGCCTCAATGCATTCGACCACCACCAGCCAAAGTCGGGGGTATTTTGGCCGACTGGGCTAAGCTACCCTACTTGTCGATACTTTTCGCAGATTGGTTGATGTGATTGAAAAGAGGTCATTTCGCAATATTTTGTAGAGGTAAATGACCTTAAAACGATTCTAAACGTACTTCTTCATAGAAGTTTGAGGATGTAAGACACACACAACCCCCCCGCTCAGACATGCTCAGACTGGTCACGTTGAGGTTGGAGCAGCTGGATGGATTCTGCCAGCAACTGCAAGGTCAGGTGGACCTTGAGCGGGGACCGCTGTTTCTTGGAGCGCTTCTCCGTTTGGAGAGGCACGGCTGGGCACAAAGGCAGAGGACAAAACATACAGGCTGTAGCGGCAATGGTTAGGGCCAAAAGCGTGTTGCCGTTTGAAGGATCTACATTATTCTGCATTATTTTTCTATTTTGTTTGCATGTTGGGTGGTATGTGAGAGGCGATGCAACGCATCTTACGCATGTTTTCTGATGTTTTCTGAGATTGGATGTTGTCATGAACTGTGCAGCTCGAGCATTTCTTCTACATAGTCAGAATCTATCACATGTTTGGACAGCGTGGCGGAACATTTGACACATTGACCTCAGCATCTGAGCGTAGAAGCCAAACAATGCTTTGACAGATGATGGGTCTGCCTCAGGTGCTCAGTGAATGACTGGTGAGAAAAGATCCACCCAAAAGATGTGACATAAACATACATAAACTTTAAAATTATCCCAATTTCTGAATGCTCAAAACATATTTTCCAAACTTCAGAAAACTCGTTGCTCCCATCACCAGGCCTGGTGAGGAGAGACTTCTGCTGGTGATTCACCACCTGGTGGTGGATCTGGTCTCCTGGCAGGTGCTGCTGGAAGACCTGGAGAGCCTTGGATGGAGATGGGGTTTTCCATGCGCTTCCTGCTACTTCAAAGATCTTCAAAGGGGAAGGTTTACAGTTTGAAAAACATCCATTTGGGGGATATCAAAATTTCAGGGCTCTTTCAGATGGAGTGAAGATTTTGATAAAGTTACAATTTCATACAATTTCTGTCTGCACGGCCGCCCTGGTCGCCTACCAATGAGCCGAGGAAGTTGCTGCTGTATCAGCTCGGTCTGGCTGGAAGCAGCAAACTAACAGCAGTGACTTCCTCGTTCAAAGAGCTCCTGGGCCTCATGCGATGGGAATGTGGTGGATAGGCAGACATCGATATTTGATGATCTCTGGGTTTCTTGGGGAGAACAAAACATCTAGATTCAGCACCTTCTGATGTGATGACCAAATCAATTGAGAGATGCAAAGATTCAGTGGAAGCCCGGTCTGGCCGAACCACCTGTGATCACCTGTGCAACCATTGCTGTTTCGTAGAGACAACTCCAGGTATGCCAAGTCGAGAGAAGCACCAGAGGCGTTCGAGAAAAACCTCGGCTGGGCAGCTCTTGGCAAGGCCGTTTCCTCTGAACTGCATAACAAATATAACAAGATACCCTCTGGTTATTCAACATAGTGATGGAACATCACCATTTCATTTTTAATAATTAAATCAACATAAATCAACATAAATGAACATAAATCCCCATAAATCATCATAAATAAATCATCATCTGCAAACGTTCCATTTTCCATAAAAAAAGTTATGTTAGATACCCAGAGGGTATTGAAACAAACCGTGAGAGTGACTCTTTGGGTCCCACTTGCCTTGCTCCCTCGTGTGGCTTTACATGCTTCGAAGCGTTAACAACTGATGGTGGTATGATTACAATCACCAACTTCTGGGGATATATGTTAGGGATAGACCCAAGATATCCCAAGATAAGATCAATAATTTTTGATAATTTTTGGCTCAATCAACAATTAGGTCCTAATCAAATCCCCAAAAGATGGCTGATCCATGCTAATCCTGATCTCAGTTTATTGAGAGCATCGATCCTTGGTCAGGACTTCATTGGATTCGACACATGGGCTACTGCCAAGCGTGAGGCCCTGGGCCTCTGGGCTGGGCCCTCAATCTCCATATGGCAATTGTGGCACCTGGTTGATACCTGTTGCAACCCTCCATGATGAAGGTGTGACAAGTTTCGACCCCAGCGAAGCAAAAAATATTGGTGATCAGATGTGACAACTGGATGATATGATATCTGGATATGCATATTTCATAGAATTGGATGATGGGAAAATTTACAGGAAAGCCCTATATTTGATGGTAAAAACCATGGTTTCCGGTTAAGATTTTCCCTTAAACCAATCCAGTGAATATTCGTGTTGTGCAGAGACCTGATGCAACTTTTCATCCACATGGCGGATACGCGATGGAGGGACACCCACTGACCCTGCAGATGTCCCTGCGATTTGGCCCTGGCCCCAGGGGTCCCTTTCTGTTTTGGAGGTTGGATCTATTCCATCCGATGTGACGCAGTCATTGATCTCTTCTCCAGTGGTTTCACCCGTGGAGATGTTGTTGGTGGCACTGGCGCAGGCCAGTGCAAAACACCCGGGACATTTTTGTTGACAAAAATTGGGGCCAGGTGGATGGATATATCGATGGCAGTTTTTGTTGGGATCTACCCTCTGGTAATTTAACATAGCTATGGAAAATCACCATTTTTGATGGGAAAATCCACTATAAATGGTGATTTTCAATAGCTATGTTAGTTTACCAGAGGGTAATCTCTTTGATGAAAAGTCATCTCTCCATGTCCGTTCTACAGGTCCTAAAATGTCCCCTAAATCTGGCAGATAATGCCTAGGCGGCTGGGAAGCTCACTGCCACGCAGCTGTGGGTGGATTTGGAAGCTCATGGAAGAGACACCAACTTTGCCCACACGGTCGGCTGGTTCACAGAGCTCAAAGCGCTTCAGATGGAAACCTCCTGGCCACTCGTCCTGAACGTAGCTTTAGGCTTCAACTAGTTGCTGCATTGGAATGACATCCATCCCTTTCTAAGCCAATGCCAGGCCTTCAGGTTGCTTCTTGGCCTGAAATTACTCTGAAAGTTGAGGGCTTGGTAAAATTGGTAAATGTATGTAAATGTCATGGCTATTTTCATCTATTTTCATGATAAATCAGATAAATCCAATCAAGCGTAGCCTTACAGCCACCCTCCACATCCAAGGCCCTTGGATCTGGCGCTCCGGGAGGCGAAGAATCGCTGCAGGACGGATGTCTGCCATGGCGCTTCGCGGAGTGAGCCGACTATCTGCATCAACTACCATGGCCAGGTGCGGAAGAGATACTGGCCCCATGGAAATGGCTGAACTGGAAATCCAGGGATTGAAACTTCGAGCCCGAGACATAAGGACAGCCCAAGACATCCCCTTTTGCAGGGTGGATTTTTTTGCCTTGAACCCAATCCATAGGCTGGACCAGCGGTTTCAGAAGCTCAGTACTTGTCGCTGGCGCCGGAGTGGGAGACACTGGCACGCCATGATCTTCATCCGCAAAACCAGCGGGAGTACCTTCTGGAAATCGAGGTTGGGCGGGTTCTGCAGTGGATTGAAATCTCAAAGGACCTGCAGAGTCCATGCTTTAGAGGGTCTGTCCGAAAAACTTTTCCGCCAGAAGAACCCGAGTCCCCTTGTTTTGTTTAAAACATTGAGCCCCAAACAATCCTAATCCCTTGAGAAACATCCAACTTTTGGAAGTTTTTTTTTGTTCTTCCGAGCCTGACCGAGCCTGACAAGGCCATGCTGGTGCTGGGAGAAGATGGTAGCTGGTCCTTAAGGGTCGAATGGATCTACGATGGTCGGCTTGGAGAGTGCATGGTTCGTTGGCTGCAGGTGCCTTGTTGGATGATGCCTCGATTCTGGCTGTTTGATGAAGTTGTGATGCCTGTTCTGGTGGAAAGACGTCCATTTCTGGGTTCTCTGTTTGAGATCCAGACACACATATCATCACACTGTAATATGTATATAGAGAATTATATATAGAGACTTGTTTCTGATTCGGCTCAAAATTTTGTGCGTGGATGGTTCTGAAGTGCTTGGATGTGCTTGGTATATGAAATCAAGCACCTTCAGGGGAAGAGGGTTAGAAGATTCCTGATTCTCCCGGACAGGAGGGGGTTGGAGACAAGCAGATACCGTGCAAAGTTGACCAATGATATACTCCCCGCCCAGGAATTTCTACATCAAGCCGCTTTGGTGGCGGCTCACGTCAAGTCCACACCCGCAAGGCTTGTGGGACATGGATGGAGTGCCTTGGAATCAGGATTGGTCCAGACCTGACCGCCAGGTGCCTTCAAGCTCCCTGCGATCTGGGATCTTCGTGTAGTGTCTCAACCTTCGATGCATGGACAGCGCGATGGTTTGATGGCATGTGACTTGATGAATGGAAACCTTGAAATTTGGTGGGAGGTGGAAAACAATCAGACGTGAGCAACTGAGCATGTTGTTCCGTTTGATTCTTGTTCTACCTGGAAGGGGGCTTTTTCTTGTCGCTCCAGGTTGGAGGACATGGAAGAGATCTACCCCTGCACCCCACTTCAGGAAGGAATGATGGCAGAGACTCTGTTAGATCCTACTGCCAATGTGGAACAGCTCCTCGGCTCCGACTTCGAGCTGCTGGAATTTGGATGATTTTGGATTGTGCGAAAATTCACCTCTTCATTGTGAGTCATCAGGTCAGCATCAGAAAGGAAAGACAGCAAGGACTGGAGAAATATGGCAGTGTGTCAAAACCTTGTACCCCTGGTGAACATCAAAATAGCTGGTAAATGGATGTTCATCCCATTAAAAATGGTATTAATAGGTATTGATCCATACCCATATAGTGACTAGTGACATCGTTAGTCTTTTCTGTAAGATGTAAGTGTCAGGAAACCATCAGCAGTGCCTGTTGGACATGCGTTCCACACAAGGGGGGGTTCAACGTCACATGCCGTTGCAACAAACGAATCAATCCTTATTTAGACACTACTATATCCTCGTTCTCATTCACACGCAGTTAAAAATGACGCATGCTAGCGACATTCTACACAAAACACACGGATTGTCTCATTATCCTTATTCTCTAGATTTCTCTAGCATCCACAAGACACAACACGACAACCCATCATATTCTATAAATTACATAGCCCACCCCCGCCAATGCACAATTTTGGCATATTTTGGCACAGTCCCGACAAAGACATTTCCAGCGGCTACTGTACCATGTTCTTGCTTTCATTTTTAACACCGTTATTCTTCGCACTTGCATTCTTCGCACTGGGACATCTTGCACGCTTGGGCCCTTGCTTTCATTACGTTGCTACTACCGCAATGTTTTTTTTATACCAAAGCATCTAACCTTCTTCTTTCTCTTTCGCCTGTCAACACCAATGCCATGCCCAGCCACTAGCTTCTACACCTCCTTAGCAACTCAACCTATACTTTCTTACCGGCTAAGACCAACCATACACATTTGAATTCTCTCCCTACATCATTAACTTAATGGTTAATGAACATCATTTTATGGTTAATATTGATACTTAGTATTACTATACTCATTAGCTTGATATAAACCACAGGAACGTCTTACCTCTGGTAATCAAATGTGGCAATGGGAAATCAATGAAACTCCTAAAACATGATTTATAAATAGAGCTTAAAATGGGAAAATCATCAGTTTTCATTGGAACATCCCCATCAAACATCTTCAAACATGGAGGTTTTAATGGGAAACTAATCTAAAACGTCTATTAATTATCTATAATTATCTATAATTATCTATAATTATCTATAATTATCTATAATTATCTATAATTATCTATAATTATCTATAATTATCCATGATCTATTATCATTATTATTATAGATATTATAGTAGTCTATTATTATCCACCATCATCCCCATGATCCGTTCACCGTGGCTGTTGCGCCCCAGGCTCCCACTGCTGCTGCCCGGTGATGGCGCCCGTTGGCGCGACGCCTGGACCGCCGTGGCACGGCGCCACGGCGCGCTGCGCGCGCGGCTGGCGCCGGCGCCCTCCAGGGGACGGCGGTTCTGGCAGGTGCCGATGGGGGTCGAGTCATGGGAACCTGTTATCAGAAACTGTTATCATATGTTGCATATATAATCAATATATAGATATATGATCAATATTTATATGTATATGTTTATGTATATATATGGTATTATATACACATCTTATATCATAGTTTTGAGATGTTTTGAGCCACTTGCAAATGTAGCATGAAACCGGAGGCAACAACTTTTTGGAATGTGGGTGCACGGAGGATAAACTTACAATCCAGTGGGTCCTTGGAGATCACAGGTGCTGGTCGGCAACTGCAGTCTTGTTGGATTGGTTTAGTGGAAAAACATGGAAAAACCAGTAGATAATGCAGATAATGCAGATAAACCAATGAAATATCGGGTTATTGGATGATTTTATTAAACACCTGATATTTGATTCTAGATTTCCCCCTTAAATCCAGTGTGACAGTGACCGGTCGGGGCTTTGGTTTGTTCGGTGCCACAGGTGGTCTTTAAAGACGGCTCTGAGCCTGCATCGCCCCAGTGGGAGGATCCAACCAGCCTGACTGATCTAAGATGATCCATGATCCAACTGCCTTATGTCACCATGTCACCATGTCCTTTGATCCCACATCTTTCATGGCGCACAAGGAGGGCGTATGGGATGTGCATGTCGGAGAGGAAACAGATGACGATCTGTTTGGACCTGAGATAGACACGGAAAGGTATGGCCAATTTTGGCCAGTGGTACGTCAGATAATCTCTGGTACTTGGACGTTCATCACATTCCGCCAACACGTTATGGGAGTTTGCATATACATGGTATTTGGATGTATTTGCACGATATTTGGGTACGTTTGGACACAATTGATATCATTGATATCCGTAAAATTCCTGAAAAATATCTGTTCCTATCGCATTTTTCGGATCTTTCATATCTAGATATTTGGATGAGCCCCTGCTGCCGCCCAGGCCACAAAGGCTTCCGCCCCTCAGCAATTCTGAGGCGGGTCGCAGCGAGTGGGCCAACGACAGCTATTTTTTTTTGGGGGGTTCTCTTCAAAACAGGGAACCTAAAACCAGTGGTTTTCCCATGAAGATCTATGTCTAATTATCCTTTCTGGATACCCTACCCTCCAGTAAGCATACAAAAAACTATGGAAAATCACAATTTTTGATGGGTAAATCCACTATAAATTGCCATTTTCAATAGCTATGTTAGTTTACCAGAGGGTATCCAGTAGAAACCTTGTCTATGATTGAAGCATCCAGTAGAGGATGATTGAAAAACCATGTAGTGAATCGATCACTCATTCTCGCAGAGGAGAGCCGCTGGCGGATTTTTTCAGGTTTCGGGTGTGGATTTTGAGATTGTCTTTTCACCTGTGCGCAGTTGCTAATGGGTTTTCAGAACCAAATGATTGATAGACAAATATTTACAATGATTATTATCAATAATCATCATTATCATGCCCCAGCAGCGAAGGCCAACAAGCTATTTCGATCCTTGGCAACTGTGGAGCAGTGGCCTGTTGTGTTGCTTTCTTGGATGAGGCATCCCATGAAAGTCTTGTCACTTCATCTTCCGAGGACTGCTTCGTGCGTTTTTGGAGAGGGATGCGAAACGTGGTTTCCAGTGTGCTGGGCCGCTGCTGCGCTTCGGCCTATTTGAGGTTGGAGCAGATGTTGGAGAAAAGGGACCGCTGTGGACTTTGCTGAAGATGTTGCGATCTGATTCTTGAGAGTCCTTATATTTCTTATTCTTTGGTGTTTCTACACAGTTTTACATTGTTTTCTCAAATTAGTGAGTTCATCCCCAAAGAAGTGATGACTTCTGGGTTGCACCCCTTGGTTGACAGGTTTGCAGAGAGACAAGGAGTATCGAGGTGCACTGCCAGCTGATGCATTTGGTGATTTCCTTCCACAGACTCCACAGATACGGTTGCAGGTCACAATGAATCCTAAATTCATGCTTTCCCAGAGTTGGTTTAAGGGAACATCTGCAGGTTTTACCCCTACATTTGGGGTACAAGCCATGGTTTCCTGTAGATGTTGCCACCCAGTGATGCGCCAGAATCATCTCTCAATCTTCTGAAAGCGCCAGGGTGGGCTCTACGTTTGCATCCGCACCGAGAACCATGGGCGGTGCAGTTCTACACAGGAGGGGATGACCATGCAACCAGTTGGGTAGCGATGGAGCCGCTCAATTTGTCATTGGACATGTACCTAGTGTCCTAGTGTAGTGTTTAATGTAGTGTTTAACTTCACCTGTTTTTTTTGGTATCTATTTGTAGTAAGTATTAAACCATCCCCAAACATGGGGGTCAAACAATTGAGCCATACCCAGTTGAAAGATAGCAATAGAAAATTATACACCATTTGTAGATGATATCGGATAGACCACACGGGGATTTTCAACTAAAAAAACACATACAGAAAGGTACGCGTGTCGAATTGCTACTGAGAAGTCCCACCAAGTTCAGCGGGACATCCCGGATCCCTGATGCATTGGGGACACGGATTCCAACAATTTATGATATTTCGCCCCCAACATCAAGAGTAGGTTACTACACCCCTGTAAATCGAATCATCAACCAACCATCATCTAGATAGATTGTGATATAATATATCCCTAGAAAGGATGGTTTTTTTGATGGTCAAAACACCCTACAAATGATGGGATTACTGCTGCTAGGAGATCCACCGATGGATCCAGCGCCGCGCTTCGGTGACTATGCCGAGCATGTCTTGAAAGTTACCCAGGTCGAAACTAAGAACGGAAAGAATGCAAAAGTGAGATGAATTGGCTTGAGTGGCTGGCATTGGAAGATTGGAAGATTGGAAGATTGGAAGATTGGATGATGAACTTACCTGGTTTATATATTAATGGGTCAATATGTTGATCCATATTGATCCCAGAGTTCCACTAGGATTCCCTTCGAATGGGTCATATTAAGCCACCCTTAACAGGGAGCCCTGATGATCCAACCTTTGCAGGTCAAGCCTCAAGAGGAGCTGAAGAGATTTTGGAAGCAACACTTGGACGGCTGGACAGGTGGGATAGGGGGGCTCCTTTTGGACCCAGTGGAAAAAGATGAAGGGACTCGTTTCAACATGAGAGTCGAACTCCGTGTCAAGTCTCAGATATGGTTCAATTCTTCTATTTCCAGACTTTCATGATCCCCCCCAGGAGTCTTTGCGAATGACATTTTCAGATCCACAGCAGAAACCACAGGTGAATCCCTTGAGTCCGTCCAGGCCAAGGAGCCGAGGGATTGGTGGCAAGTTGACAGGTCCACTTGTGGTTTTATGTAAGATCTCTTGAGTTTAGAGTTGATATTATGATATACTGTTCATGAAGATCATGATATTAAGATATTATTGACTCCAGTTGAGTTGATATACTATTTTTTGAACTTGGAGTTCATGAACAACTGGCGTCCTATTTTTTCTAGAATTTTTGGATTTGTTACGCATCTGGCTGCATTGAAGTTTGGTGTCACTGGTTGAGACAAAAAGTGCAGGAGCAGCAGACAGAGTTCGAGCAGCTCCAGATGGATTTGCCGTTACCCAACGTTGACCACCAGGCAGACAGGAGCGTCTGAGTTCCTGCTGCCTCTCAAGTTTCCTCGCTGGTTTCCTTACATAGAACCCCGTGTTGCTTGAAGTTTCACATCATGTGATCCACCAGTTCCTGCAGATTTTTTCGGTAACAGTCTTTGACTTTGCGTGGCTTGATGGGAAGTGACTACTGATTGCATATCACATGGTTCATAAGTTTTTGTTAATTGCAGTAGGCTGCAATGCAGTGAACACAGCACTGTCTCCAGGGCATCACGAGCGCTGCAGTGCTACACGCTGCCTGGGCGATGGCTTTGGTCCGAGCCTAACTGGCCTAACTTCAGTTCTCACATGATTCATTTCATTTGGTTTGTACTTCGGAGTTTGTCACTTGGTTTGTATCACAGCATTACTCTGATCAATCTGGGTGAATCCCTCGCAATTGCAGGCTTCACGCTGTCATCCATGTTGGATCCACCCCCTGAGTCGGCTCCAGCACGTAGATTTGTAAACTGCCACCCTCTCGGAGCTTCAGAGATGGCACGCGCAAAGCCCTTCTTGAAGACTTCGATCATGTCAGAGGAGAACTTCCAGCCACACCTCGGCGACTTGATCATGCCGGAGGACATGCAGCAAGTCTTCCAAAATGGTGGGCCACCCAATTTTGTTGGGAAATCCATGGTGCTGATGGGCCCCATGGGGACAGGCAAGACCACCCTCTTTAACAAGCTGACAGGCTTGAATTGTGCCACTTCAGCTGGGGCAGACACTTGCACAACCATGAACAGGATGCATTATGGTCTTGCTCCGGCTGGTGGACTGCTGATTGTGGACACACCTGGCTATGCATCATCAGGTGTGCAGTATGAGCATGCCTTGGAAGTGAGGAAAGCACTAACCGCTGGAACAGTGAGTCAGATTGTTGCGGTGCAAAGTTTGCCAAACAATTCACGGACCAGCCAGATCTCAACACTCCTCCAGCCAATCGATCGAATCATGAGTTGTGACACCTTTCGGACAGACTCAGCTGGCACCGATACCCTTGCGAAGGGTCAAGACCGCAGCCCGTTGCGGACTCGGGCCTTTCTGGTTTTGACCTTCAGAGATCGGTTCATTTTGGATCGAAAAGAGTGGATGAAGTCGATTGAGACCATCCGCAAGCAGTTTTCCTGGGTTGGCCCAGTTGCGCTGATTGACAAAGGTGTCTCTGTTGATTGGTTGTACAACACTATCGTTGCCTGTGCTGGATACACCCCTCTATGCTGTACCCATCATTACATTCCTTTGGTGGAGTTTTTCGTGAAATTTCCTCTGAGCTTTGACCTGACAGAAGAACAGAAAACCTCTCTGGCACCTCACAAGTTCAGATTCTGCATGGGTATCTCAGCTGCTCAAAAAGAGGTGGAGCAAATCAAGCGAGAGAGGCTGCAGGGTTTCAGTGGAAGCTCCAATTATGTGGAAAAGTTAGGTGCTTCCCTCGATTGTTTGATCCGCTTTCTCGATGACCTCTACGATTGCACCACCCTTGATGCCTTGGCCGACATGTACAACTGCGAAGTGGATGATCTGTGGGCCAGCACGGATGAGGCAGTGAATCATGGTCGAGTAGAGAGGTGGAATGCCATCAAGATGCACTTTGCGCCTGAGTACCAGAACATGAAGAAACAGATCCAGCGAGCCTTTCCCGATGAAGCTGGAGCTGGAGTGTACAAGAGGTGTCCCTACTGCATGGAAGTGTATGTCAAGCCCTTGGGTTGTGACTTTGGGACCACTTGTGGAAATTCGGTCGGTGGCGCAGATACCGTCCCATACACTTATTTCTACAACTCTGACACCTTGGAGTTCAAAGTCTTGAGCAAAACACGGGATGAGAGAGCTGCCATTCTCTCAGAGAGCCATGCGGCTTCCAGCATCCAAACACTTGGTGGGACTAGCTTGGAGTGGATGGCCTCCAAGTGGCGCAAGGCCTACAGAAAGGTTGCAGCGATTCTTTCATTCTCCCCTGATGGTTCTGAGGAATCTGCGGACTTGAACTTCAAGGAGAAGGACACTTCAAAGGCTGTTGTGCAAAAACGTGGCTGTGGAGCCGCTGTGGGGTGGGAAACAATGCCATGCCTGACCAGAGACGAACTTGTTGCCTTCGGCTTGGTTCCTGACTATTTGGTTCCTGACTATGTTCCCTTGGAGCCATGCAAGATGACTCTTGATCCCAACGGAGTGGAGGCAGTCATCTCATGGTTGGACAAGTTGCAACTTGGTCAGTACAAACGTGCTTTCAAGGAGAACTCTGTGGACAAGGATGTCTTGCTCTCTTTGACTGAAGATGACCTGCAAACTGACTTTGGTGTGCAGAACAAGTACCATGTGCGCAAGATTATCCTTCAGCGTGGCCAGCTATGAGAGCTCCGATGATCTATTTTCCGGGCTGAGAGACATGCTCAACACAAGTTTGAGGATGCTTATGTCCCAGCACAGTTGCAGACTGCTATCAGCTGGGCTAATGCTGCCTTTAAAGTCACAGATAGTCAGTGTAGTTCCAGCCTCTAGTAGGGAGGAAGTCAAAGAAGTAGGTATTTATCGATATTAATTGACTTGCAGTTGCACCACAGGACAATGAAGCGCGCTGCAAGATCAAAAATTGCTGACCCTTGTTGTTGAGAACTCTGGGCTGTGACTTGCAGACCTTGCAGTCACTGCAAAGCCACGCATAGAATGGGTATACTGGAAGAAACAACTGGTCGGAAACATTGAGATGTATGATTGCAATAGTTCACTCTTCGCCATCATGGAGTGAATGTCGCCCAAGGCCAGTCGAGAAATGCGCGATGATTTGGTATTTGGCATCGTGCTGTCAGGGCGTGATGTCCCAGTTGCAGGAATTGAAGGTGCTGCTCGTGCATGTCTTGACTGAAGAATTTGGATCGATCCTCCTGAGTTCGATAGTTCCAAGCAAAGTGTTCCAGAAAGCAAGGCTGGTCACCTTCTGAGGGCAATGCGGTCTTGCATATTTCAAGTGCGCCATCCTGTCTTTCCGGACAGGAATGGTGGGACTTCTAATTTGCACCTTGCCTTTGCGAGTTCAAATCCGGGCCGAAGCAAATTGTCTAGGCGTGGCAGAGATTTGATGTGTCGCATGTAAAATTTGTGCAATACTCCTTTCATTGCTATATTCATTGCTATATACTGACATAGTGCATAAACATGCATAAACAAATATAAAAAGTACGCTGGAAGACAAGTACTCCCTATGGATCAGTCTGATATACCATGTGATTTGTAGTGAGGGAAGAGTCTTCTCCACGACCTTTTGCTTGATCCACATAGAATAGATTCTGTGCCACCTGACCCTCCAGATTTGGCCACGTGCATCCAGCAGTCTTTGAGAGACCTTGCTGCGCATCAGTGCCTTGGAGCATCAACGAATGCAGCGCAATACATCGCTTAGGATCTGCAATGAAGTTTATATATTCTGGCACATTCCTTTTTTGGATGATGCAAAATAATCCCCTTGTTGCTCTGATGGCTCATTCTTGGCTTAGCACATTACTTGCAAAACATTCAGGGAAGTTCTAAAGGATTCTAAAGGAAAACCGTGTTGATTGCTTGATCATACTAAAAGATACTAAAAGCACGCGGTAGCACTTTGTGCAACTTAACAGAGTGGTGGCTCCACATGGTTTCACTGTCCCCAACAGTTCAGCTTATTCTGTGCAGATCCGAGGTTCTGCAACATGGCTTGGTGCTTGGTTTTCTTGAAGTTTGTGTAAGTCAACTGCATGAACCGGCCATCTCAGTGAGCCTTGAATAGCTCGGAGCATCAGCTTGGGTCCATGATGCCAAGTCATCACGCAGACCAAGGCTGAGATCAGAGAATGGTGTGGACGTATCGGTCCAGTGCAGGACTGGCAGAAGGTAGACTGCTGACGGCAGTTTCTCCACAAGTCCACGATATCTTTGATACTTTTCTTCTTCCGTCTAAAAGAGCTTTGTTCCTGAAGGACTTGATTGATCCTTTGGTGCCCTGGGACTCTATCATGATCCTAAGCTGGTACCAGGATCTGTTTCAAACGATGCTGGTCTTTGAGAACTACCCCGCAGAGGAAACAGATGCAATGCCACAGGCTGGCAGTGGTGAAGATCACTGAACGAAGCCGATCATGCATTTTCTGCTGTCTGACTGTAAGGCTGTAAGGATAAATGTCTTACGATTTGAAATACTTTTGGCTTACGACGTGAACCACGCAAAACCTTGAAAGATTGTGGACTTTGTGTCACACAGCTTCAACACCATGATTCATTCGAGGTTTTTGGAATGCTGGGATTTGTGTACAATTTGTGTCAAGAACATTCATCATAATATGATATTCCAGAGATTCTCGCAGCCAATCCTCCAAGATCTGCCATTGGACCACCCCAATGGGCTCCAGGTTCTGCACCATTCGGAGGTGCCCATCACCGGTGCCAGCCTTCCCTTGGTGGCCGTTCTCGTGCCGCGAGGTGGTGGGATGTGGTGGAGCAACATGTTGGCATGGCCAGAATGGAAGATATGAATAGCCTCTGATAATTCAACATAGCTATGGAAAAGGATGTGGACATTGCCCATTTATACAGATGATATACCTACAAAACGTGGTGATTTTCCATAGTTATGCCAAAATACCAGAGCATACCAGAGGCAAAACTGTGTCTAACTGCTGTGTATTCACCATTTTCATCCACTTGTCATGAGTTGTAACAGAACCAATATCTTTCTAAGTATTGTGGAAGTCTGAAGGCTGCAAGACACTGGCACCTCCAATTCCGTTTGGGAACCCCAAGTCCCACATCGAATGAACATCCAGAGTTTCGGACCCCATGGAGCCTAATTTGATCTGATTTGCAATGTAGATTCACATCCAAAAAAGGATATTCTTTTTACAGAGATGCTTTTTCTGGTGCGTTTACTTATTGGTTTCCCAGTATTCTCCCATTAAACCTGACCAGAAACTTGGATGATTTTGGGGTTTGGATCGGGTCCCTTGGATAGGTGAAGGTCTCCAACTGACCCTTCGCTTCGACCTTGCGAAGCACAGCAGGGCAAGAGCTCAGCACCTTGGCCGGAAAAAAAAGGGTGGTTTGGATGTCAAAATATCAAAATAGAATGGGCTAACGCCCTGGTGCCGCCGACCCCCTTTCAAGGGTGCGGATATACATACATACATATATATATATATATAGACATATGATGTTATAATATGCTTATATGGTTTCCGGCTGAGATTTTCACACCTAAACCAATCGATGGAATCCTGGAGCACAAAGTTCCGCAGAATTTAGGACCACAAACGGCAGGCTTGAACGTCCTTAACAACAGAGGGCAGTGGCCTGAGTGCCTGCTCGAAGCTGCCGCGCAGCGTTTGAGGCATTTGAGGCCTGGCAAACGGCAGGCTTGAACGCCCTTAACA
>Ga0126342_10004439_pt1 | contig 23952 bp, 17 predicted proteins | sample Cyp1metagenome_FD_92528 | JGI IMG/M metagenome (GOLD analysis project Ga0126342, IMG submission 92528) | Coral microbial communities from Lord Howe Island, Old Settlement Bay, Australia - Cyphastrea 1 metagenome | ecosystem: Host-associated > Invertebrates > Cnidaria > Coral ...
GTCTTTGCAGCTGCAACAGGTAACATCGGATCTTGTCGCTGTGCAGTTTGAGGGAAAACAGCCAGTGCGTGTGAGATCTGAGGTGTTTTCAGTTTTGCGTTACCAGTGTTGATTCCAATCACAATGTATATATATGTATCTATACATATTATACATATATGCATATAATATATGTGCATCTACATACTACATATACATCTACATGCATATTATACATACATACAGTTATCATACATCTATACTGCCCATCCGACTTTTACGGAATATGTCCTCATTTAGGCGATCGTTGTGAGGTCGCTATGATGTGCTCGTGTCTTTCCCCACCCGGGGTGCCTCTTTTCGCCGCATTTGCATCGTCGTATGTAAGTGGTTTGAAAACAGGTGATAAGTATGGACTAGGGGCTATGGGTCAAAATTGAAGACCACATTCACCCACAGATTCACTCGTTTTTTTAAAACTTTAACCATGAAATTGAGAAATTCATCAATTTTCAGCCACAGCCACAGTATCTTTCCAGGTGAAATCATCTTCGTGTGCATTGCGTCTTGTCGGTCTCCCATCCATCACACCTTGGCGGCCATTTACCAAATGACCCCCAAATGACAACTCAAAGATTCAAAGCTAGTGGAATGTCGGCCCCAAGAATTCAATGGGAGATCTTCAGGATCCTAAAATGTAGCTACTGTACCATATTTTTGGCAATATTTTGTGGGGATATTCCCTGAAATTTAGGCCTTATATAGGCCTTATATATGGTAGGTACCTCCAATCAATCGGTTCCTGAAATGGCCATTGAAGAATGGCTTACCTCCATCCATCCAAATCCATGATTTTTCGTATTCAGAGCCGAAACCCTGTGCCGAGAGACTGCTTGCCGTGGTTGCAGTTCTTGCCAAAGAGAGCCGCATCGTAGTTGAGCGTATGTTTCACACTTTCACAACCATCCATCTGGCCAGCGATGAGAATCTGCAGTTAATACAACACCAGAACATGCCATGAAGTGACATGTAGTACAACCGATTGAAACCGTTCTTTCACAACACACCTATTTCAAGCAATTTTCACCAACAAGAATTTTCATATGTATATCACAATTATGAGTTTTTTTTATAGCACAAGATCAAGGGTATCATAGCTCGACCTTTCCATCAACTGATCAGCGCGGAAGATGAATTGGGGCGGTTGCCTCGTTACAGTAGAGGTTGAACATATTGCAGAAGTTGGTGGAAAAGTCGCAGAGGCTCTCCACCTGGATGAACGCAGCAAGGGGCGGTTTTTGGGATGATGCGTTGTGCTTGTGACGTGCATGACGAACTGGCTGAGTCTGGTTCGTGAACTTGGAACCTTGGATACCCTTGAACTTGGATTTTTCAAATCCCCGTGGCAAAACATAGCAAACTTGTCGATAAGTCAAGTTGACCTATGCTCAGTTGAGTTGGATTCATCTCAAATTACAAAGTCCAATTTGTTTCCATGAAATCCCAATCTTTAATGATCACAATTCCCACTTTTCAACCCATGATTGACCGGTGGAAAAAAACCTGGCACAATGGGACATCCCCAAGCCATGTTGGATCACCAAAAGATTTGCCCCGCCAAATACTTTTTGAGGCTTGGAAGATGAGTTTCCACTGAATAAATGTTGCTTTCAGGGTCTTAAGCCATTAAAAAATCAACAATAAATTGGGTATACCATCTGGTTATTTAACACTTCGCCATGCAAAATCCGCCCATTTTTAAGAACGGTAAACCATCTATTTCGATTAGGGCCATCGAAAAACCATGGCGAACTGTTAGTCATAACCAGAGGGTAAGTCCCAATAAATGAACCAATCAACCAGTGATTCCATTCATGGCTCCATTGGGCAGCCCACTTTTTTCGCCTGGCTCTCAGAACAGCTGGTGACCCAGCAGCCGTCCGGTTCGGAGACGTAGAGAAAACCGAAGATATCTGTATAGGGACCTGTAACAAAAACGGAAGCAAGATGGGGGTTGGTATACCATGGTTGCTCTATAAATATTCCACAATGTCATGCATACATAGATAAATATATATATATATATATGTATATATATGTATACATACGTGTATATATATATGTATATATATACACGTATGTATATATATAATATATTATATAATTATATATAACTATATATATAATTATATATACATATATATATAATTATATATATACACTATAAATATACTACAATATATCTATTAGAGGCCTTCTGCAAATGGGATATGTTTATTGCGTCACAAATCTGATGGACACCATTTCGACAAATCGCATCGAGCTGGAGCTGGTGATCCCAGGATGGCAAAAACATGGTGAATCGTAGACACCGAAACAATCGAATTTGACCATTGTTCAATACCAGTTCTGTTGGTACCATTTTTTATATTGAATATAGTTGTATACCATTATTCAATAGCATTATTAAAAAATGGTACCAATTATATGGTATATGTATAATGGTATATGTTGCTATCTCAGTACATTATACCATTGATAGCAACATATAGCAACAGATAGCAACATATAGCAACAGATTAATGAACGTATATTAAAGTACAACTGGTTGGTGGTTTCAACCCCTCTGAAAAATATTAGTCAGTTGGGATTATTCTTCCCAATATATGGGAAAATAAAAAATGTTCCAAACCACCAACCAGACAAAGTATCTCACCAAAGGTTGACCGGTTGAAGACATCGAATCACAGAAGATCTTTGGGGACCTTGAAATGATGATCTTGCTGGCAGTTACCGAAAAAAACCACATTTCTACGTCAGTGGATCCTTAAGACATTGGCAAATCCTATTGATTCTGACCCATTGAACCATGGTTGAAGCATCTTTTGTAGTCATAAAACCAGATAAAAAACAACTAACAACTGCCCTGTTAGTTGTGTTTTCAAATTTCGTCCCCAAACCCAAGCATCTGCCCTTTCGTTGTGGAATTTTCCTCATAGCTCGTCCACTGGCCCACAGAAAAAAACCCATCATGTCCCGGCAATAAAAATGGATTGCTATGCACAAAAAATGTGGGGAGTAGCCTGTAAAAATCGGTGAAACATCCCTATTCTTGATGGTAACATCACGATGTTTAGGCTGGTTCAACGGGTTTTGTCTGAAAATTTAGAGGGAACACCACATATGATGCTTGATCACCATGATAACTGCCGTTTTATGTGTATCTGCATCAGCATTTCCAGACACACCCATATATCATATTTACCCGATATATTCCAATATCTCCCCATTCATATCCACATGAATTCCCTGTTATGAATCATTATGGTTGCCTGTGTGCTCTCAGTTGAATTGTAGATATACGGAGGTTTCCTAAAATGAGGGTACCCCAAATCATCCAAAATTAGACCACACCTATGTTTTTGTTTTTGGGGATATCCCATTTCAAGAAACCTCCATATCCCTATTACGTATGTCCCATGATAATTCCATCATAGTGCCACTGAATCCCCATTTTTCGCTTCTTAAACTCACCATAAACCAACAAGCATCAACTGGGCTAAGAAGGATATCATCATTACATCCAGTGATAATCCCCATTAAAACACCATGACCCCAGCAAATATCCGACTATCTTCCGTCTTCCAATGATATTCCCAGTATATTCCCATTATCTCAATGTTGTAACCATTATTGAACACTATGAGCCATTATTCCTATCACGTAGCTTATATCCCCATTATATACCCATCATTAGTACCCACTTTCCCATCAAAACAATCATAAACCATCCCCCGGTCATCACCATAAATTTATAGGTGGTATAGACTTACTATTCCCAGTCATGGGTGGTTTATGGCATTGCTTTACCCACATTACCATTAATCACCATTAATCACCATTATTAACAATCATTATTCATGATTAATCATCATTAACCATCATTAATCATCATTAATAACCACTATTATTAATCACCATCAACACATTTTCCTTGGTGATCCACACCGTTGCCTGGAACAGCATGTGGGCTGGTGGCTCTGCTGCCCTTGCTGCAGGTGCCATGCTGAGTGCTCAGAAGCTCGTACTGACCTGCAGGGTTGGGGTCAAACAGGGGGAAGTTAAGTACCCTCTGGTAATTTAACATAGCTATTGAAAATGACCGTTTTTAATGGGAAAACTCACTATAAATGGTAATTTTCAATAGCTATGTTAGTTTACCAGAGGGTAATGAAATTTGGGATTCAACCCAGAACATAGTGAATTTATTCTATTTTATATGATTTTATCAACCATTTGGTATTCAATGGAGTGGTTTTTTTTTGGGAACATCTTCATTGAAGAGTGGCTGGGTGTCCTCATCAATCCTGGGATTCCTGTAACCGGAAAATCAGCTGGAGGTGGGATGGTGTTTCCACTTGGAACTGGGATATCTACGGGGGTTCCATAAATGGTACCCCCAAATGCATGGTTTATAATGGAACATCCCAGTCTAAAACGGATGATTTAGGGGTACCTCCATTTCAGGAAACCTCCATATTTGGAATAGAGCCCTAGATTGTCCCAGGGAAAAGTGGTGAACACATCTCAACTGTGGCGACCCACTGGTCAAAAAAAGGGGGATGGTTTGAAGCAATGATGGCTAATGCAGATCGATGCTGGCTATGTGGCTATTCTACCCATCAACATCCCAATGGTACAGATGGATGTGTCCGGAAATTGGGGATACCCGCACATGGGCCATTCGATGGCCATTTCTAGTGGGGAAATGTTAGATAAAAACCACCTTCGGGGGATACCACATTAAAAAAAGCAACCCCAAATAGCAATGAATTGGATAGTTAGGTTAGCTATATACATCGCTATTAATATTCATTAATGTTATACATGTTAATTGGATAGTTAATCACTACAGTATATACATCCTATCCCCATTAACATCGCCTTAAATCAACATTTTCCTCGTGACCTGTTGATAGCTCCCACCCTGAGTGACCTGGTAGCTTCTTGCGATCCAAGTTCTTTTCAATGCGTAGCTCTATTTCCTGGAACACCACGATGGGGTCGTTGTGGGTGGTCAAAATCCTTGCTTTGCCAAAATGGATAACTTGAAAAAAACAGAAGACTCGTTCATTAACACTATTTTAGACGGATTTTACGTTTCACTATGTTCTTATTTTTTTGGACGTTGCTATTAGCATGACCAAATTGGTGGGTAGATTGGTAACGCAATCCTTGGCCAAACTTATGGTGGGATTTTCCAGTGGGATATTGACAAAAAACACATGGGATTCAACCAGTCAAAGTGGTGATTTCACTGCTTCGAGTCTTTTTGGGAATTAGCCTCTGGTTATGACTAACATAGCCATGGAAAATCCACCCATTTTCAATAGGTAAAGCGTCTATTTCAATGGGCCATCTATACCATGGCTATGTTAAATAACCAGAGGGTAATTAAACCTGGGAACTCGTTATTTCCAAAGATGGTGTAACAATGGAACAAGTCCAGCTTTCCATAGGGAGCCCCACAGCCGCCCTGGCGCCCTGGCGCCGCCTCTTGAACGTTTTCGCAGGGATTCTGAAACCTTCGTGTCTCCATGCAGGATGCATGGTGAGACCAATCTACCTCAGCCCCCAAGGGAGGCTGAGGAAATGGCCAGATATGGCCAGATAGTTGGAATTCGTTGGATATAGTATATAAGTGATGAACAACCCACAGGTTTCAGCCAGTTTCAGATGGAAATCTCCACACTTCTCTGATTCCATAAAGCTTATCACACCGAAACAGCTGGCCGGTCGATGTTCATCACCCCAATCTCACTGATGAAAACGCCCACAAGCTCAAAAACTGGGATGGGTGATGCCAGTCCCTGCAAATCTATGGATATGTGTATATGCATATATCATATTCAATTCATATTCTATCATCTTGTAGATATGGGTATATGATAGTCCTACATGTATTTTAATCTATGAATTTCCACAAGAGTCAGCCCATGTCAGCCCCCAAGTCCCGCCCCCAACGCATTCCAAGGCACCGGCGATCCTGGACATGCTTGTGCATTGAGAGTGCATGTGGCAGTTGTTCTCAGGCCTTCCGGATGGAAACACGCACTTTATGGCCATCCCCAATTTGTTGGCGCCACCATTGGTTTTGTTGGGAACATCACCGGAAATCACCATTTTTAATAGGTAAACCATCTATAAATGGGCCATTTAATAGGTTAAGCCCCACATTTTGTTGATGTGAATTCCATGTTTTTTATGGGGCTTCAACCAGTAAATATTCCCAATTCCCAACCAATCCAACTGAGTATGGTGGAGATCATCGGGATGATATGGTGGAGATATCATTGGCCAATTTTTTTGGGCAGAACCCCAAAAAAACACCATCCAGTTATATCAGGGAATCATCCAACAAAAAAAACTACGAACTCAGTCTGATTTGATCAAGAAATATGATACCCTCTGGTTATGTAATATAGCCATGGAAAATGGCCCATTTATAGATGGTTTACCTATTAAAAATGGTGATTTTCCATGGCTATGTTAAATGTTAAATAACCAGATGGTAAATCTGGGAATTCAGAGGAAATGGAGGCGAAAAACCAACTGGAACCAATGAACATGGGAATATCATCAAGAATGTTGGGGAACCCAACATGACACCGTTGGAGACCCACCGTTTTTCCATCGCATTTTCCAAAGATGTTGAATCCATTTTTGAAGCGTTTCCATTTTCTGAATTGCCACGCAATTTTCCATCCAATTTTCCATCCATTCCATCCATTCCATCCATTCTTTAGCCAGGGTTTTTCTTCCGCTGCACCTTGGCTCAATGTGAAGAGAAGGGCACCATGAAAGCACCTGGGATCCCATGGGGTGGCCCATGGGATGTTGGGGATGGGCACCAGGGCATGGATTGTGATTGCAGTGATCATCCCCAGTTTTTTCGCAACCAGTGCAACCACCCAATAATCATCAGGCATCCATGTACCTGAACCATAGGAACATGTTCGTCACATCTTTTTTTATAACCACTTTCATTGCAGACCCGGGCCCCAACTTCTCTAACCACCTTGCTGCATTGTTTCATCCAAATTGCGAACTAGTGGGATCCCTGAATATTAAATTCCTTAAATTTCTTGTCCAATCTTTATCAAGTAAAGCTCCCAGTTGCATGGGCCATTTGCCAAAAAAATGTTGGCAAAATTCCTCAATTTCCATGGGGAAATCCACCTGTTGCGCGCCGGCGCGGGCGCCATGGGGGGGGGGTCCGGTATGCGGAAAGGGGCCCAGATGGCTTGAGCCGGAGACCCCGTAGGGCTACCCAGGGTGGCTTCAATGACCATGGTTGGCTTAGCTCATTTAGATAGACAAGATCCCCAGTTATGTGATGTGTGTGCGTATAATATATATATATATAATATTATGTATGTATATTATGTATGTATCGAGGTTATGAGCCAGGCCCCCAGTTTCAGGTGAATCCAATTTTCCTGTTTCAACTTTGAAGACTTGCTCCTTCCACAAAAAACATTAGCCATTAGTCGTTGAAAGTTTAGAAAACAACACTTTACATCATGTTTTATGCACGCCATGGAGCTGGGAACATTGAAAATAACAGGAATTTCTGATGGTGACCTACCCGCCCAAAGCTTCCAGAACAGAAATTTCTAGTGTTTATGCACTTTGGCTGGGAACATTTTCCTTTGAAAGATCGCAGCTGAAGTTTTAGCACAGGAAAATACAGAATATACATATATATATAATTATATATATATACCATCTGGTTATTTAACAGTTTGCCATGGACAATCTCCATTTTTAAGAACGGTAAACCATCTATTTCTATGGGTCATACCCCAAATCCAGTGGTCGAAAATTTCCTCATTTTCCCAATGAAATGGCCATAACTTGGGGGCGAAAAACCCGGCACCTGCCAAAAACCCTCTTTCCAGGCACCAAAAATAGCGCGGGGTCCTTGACCATCAGCTGCAGAATTTGACAGCAGAAAGGGTGGTACGGTGTTCCTGAGCGCCAGATTTTCGGTATGAAGTCATGGTAGCTCCAAGGATTGCTAAGCGAAGACTGGGACAGACTGACATTCTTCATTGAGCTTCAAGATCGAATCACAACTGTGAAGATCTTTTCCGAAAGCAACTCCGGTCCCATCCTGGATAGAAATGGTGATGGTTTGTTGACCAGAATGATAGGTGGGATATCCAAATGGTGAGTCCACAGTGTAAACTGGCACAGAAACACCCAAAAGGAGTACCCTGTGGTAAACTAACATAGCTATTGAAAATGACCATTTATAGTGGATTTACCCACTAAAAATGGTGATTTTCCATAATTATGTTAGTTTACCAGAGGGTACATCATCTTTAGAGGGCAGTTTCCACATTATCCTTGCAATATCTGAAGCACATACCCCGAAATGCTGATGCTGTAGAGGCAAAAATGAGTTGATGGTGGCACATTCACCTGCAACCGATGGGGACCAGGATTGGTTGGTCATTTCAATATTTAATGGCTTCCTCAGTCAATGTTTCGCAGCTTAGATAAGTCAGTTTCGGTGCTGATCAGTCATCGCTCTTGGTGAAATCCTCCAACGACTTTGCCTTTCATCGGTGGTCTGAAAATGTCGCGGTACTCCCCAACATTTTGCTGGAGAAGGGGGTTATCTCCCAAATGAACATCATAATCCATTTGGGTATGGATCAATACCTATAGATACCATTTTTAGTGGGATGAACATCCATAAATCCCAGCTATTTTGATGTGAACTACAGGGGTACAAGGTTTTGACACACTGCCATTTGTTTGGAGCCATTGTTCATCCCGGACTCGTTGGGACGCTGCTTGGGTCTTCAGCAAGCTTTGTACCTGAACGCAGGTGACCAACTGGAATTTGAGGGCTGGTTTTAGCTGAGCAACCCTTGAAACTACCGAAATTCATGCAAAAAAATGGCATAGAAATGCGAGTTCAGCGACACTAAGAATGTAAAACACCATATTTCACAACATCCAAAGGGACTTGAGCAGTCTTGGAGTGTAATCAACAACAATCATTGGACTTGGGCCAACAAATGATTGATTGATTGATTGATTGATTGGGACTTAATCAACAACGTGTCATTCCCTCGATTTTTTTAGCAGGCGCATAGCCCTCGTACATCAAGACCCAATTAAGTATTACCAGTTCAACCTAGTTATAAGGTGTGACATATTTTATCCACCATTTTGCTAGTCAAGGCACTATTTTTTTGCTGGTAATTCACCATGGTTTTTGAGGTTGCATGCTTTGCTGGTCAAGCTCAGTTTTTTTTTGGGATGAAATCCCATGGTTGGTCATTTCCAGCTGTTTGCTGCTTAAAGTTTTTAAATCCAACTATTCATCACTATACCCTCTGGTAATTTAACATAGCTATTGAAAATGACCATAGAAATAGTGGATTTTCCCCTTAATAGCATGGTGATTTTCCAGTTCGTTATGTGACAGTTTACCAGGCCGGGTAACATCCAATATCTCTGAATATCAAACATAGACCCAGATGAAGTCAGATTCCCTGACAGCACAGCTATGTCACAAAACCCCCGTTCCGCCGTTCCACACCATCTCGCAAGCTCTCTGCATGGCTCTGAAAACAAGGTTGGCCCGTGGCCGGAGGCACCTGGGGAAGGTCGGTTTCATGATGGACGACTTCGCATATAATCCATTTATTTCATGTGTATATATATACACATTTACTTGTATAGATTGTATATATGTATATGTATATGTGTATGTATATGTATGTATATGTATGTATGTATGTATATATATATGGGGGTTTCCATAAATGGGGGCACCCCAAAATTGATGGTTTATTTCATGAAAAATCCCATTAGAATGGATGATTTCGGGGTACCATCATCCCATGGTGATGGTGGAAGCCAACTGATACCCTCTGGTAATTTGACAGTTGGCTATTGAACATGGCCCATAGAAATAGTTGATTTACCCATTCAACATGGTGATTTTCCAGTTCGCAAACTGTTAGTCCGTTTACCAGAGGTTTTGGTGAGTAAAACAATAATAAACCACCCATATTTTCATGGTTTATACCATGGTTTATACCACCCATTTATAGGGTACTGTAAACGTTTACCAGGTATAAAGTCTGACACCACTTGGACCTTGATGGAACTTGAGCGGCCGAGGTGCAGATCGCGGGTATCACATGGTGCAGATCGCGGTGGCACTTGAGCTGCGACAGCTGGTGATTTATGGACATTTTAACCATTAGAACAGCTGGACATTTAACTATTTCACTATGTGGATTTGTGGATATTGTTATATATGAAAAACTATGAAAACAAATCCACATAGTGAAATAGTGACAACACACAATCCGAATTTATATGATTTAATATCCATTCAATATCCATTTAAAACACACAAGATTTTGATTTTTGTATGATTTGATATGGTTTTTCAAGGATGAGAAAAATATCTACAGAATCCAAGAATTTTGTATCCAGGATTCCACGATCCCATGATGTAAAATGTCTTCGGATATATACAGATGGACTGTGGAACCATTTTTCTTGATTCTATATAAGATCTCTATATATATATATATATATATATATATATATGTATATATATATATATGTATATATACATGTATATATATGTATATATATATATATGTATATATGTATATGTATATATATACATATGTATATATATATTATAAATTATACATATATATACATATAAACTATATGTATACATATATTATATTACATTATATTATATTATGATATGCAAGGAACGCCAAAAAATCGGTAGATGCTACAAATTCGCTCCCATGGTGTTTCACCACGTGGAACACCATGGAAATCATCCCATTTTGGGGCTGAAAATCCACTGATTTTGGGATGAAAAAACGGTGGATTCTCAGTGGATACCTATGGTGGATTAACTGGTTGAAAATGGTGGATAAATCCATGTGAAAAAGCATCGCCTTAAAGACTTTGTTCCAAGGATAGCATCTACTGACTTGAAACCAGAGGTATCCCGCTGATCAATTGTTGGTAATCCTGTCAGTGATCTCATCAACAGGTGTTTGAGCCACTCAGCCACCTCAACAAAAGTAGGGCTGTTTCACCAAAAGAAACCTAGGATAGAATTTACTAACATCATGAGCTGTGCAGGAGGATCCACACACTACAACATTGAAATCCACCAAGTGCTTGTCTTTTGGATCTACACCATCCATTTTTCCCATAGCTCATCTTGCAAAGAAGTTTTTATTTCATAAATGATCTCTGGGTATGCCCCCTTGATACTAAGAGAAAACTTGCACGTGACTTCCGCGTAAGCTCCTGACACAGAGAGGCCCTGTTTTCTGATATCAAAGTGCAGTTCGTGTTTGTGCTATATACATCACGAGTTGGATGGCTTCAGAGCTGTTGAGAGTTGATCTGCTTCTAGATGGACACGACAAGTGATGAAAAACCGCCAATCTTCTACACATGCGACATGATTTTCGTGTGCGTACACTTATGGATTCTAGGTGCCATTCTCAAAAACCCTGGTTTTCTTGGGGCGGTCATCCAACCCATAGGGCCATAGGGCCAAAGGGACTTCCCTGCATCTCTTGGGACTCTGATTCCACCAACCCCTAAGGTGTAGCCATGGTCGGGAAAGTGTGGCGCTTGCCATGGTCGGCGGCCAGTACGCTAGCAGCCGGGGACCCGGGGACCCGGGGGCCGGTTGGAGCTTTAGATCACAGATTGGAGATTTCTCAATGGGTTATATGAATCCCCAAAGTATTGGATAGCATATCTCTAATTACATCAAACTATCATCAAACTACAGGGAATTTGAACACTGCTCAGCTGCTTTGTCACTATATGTCACTATTCCGATAGGAGCGGTGAACTATTTCCATCTTTGTGGGACAAATGAAGTGTAGACCTACTCACAGCTAGACACATAGCCAACAGGTTCGAAACTTGAAATTGGAACCCTTTCTCAGTGGCTGGTTTTCAAACCAGGTCATTTCCGGTTTTCAGATTTTCCCAACACTGGTCATAACATAAGTCATCTATTGAATCTATTGGCACTCCAGGAATCCCCTAACTTTTCACAATCGAAAATCGGGTGCGATCCGCCGGTGTTCGTACAGTGGAGCTACCAAGCGCCAGTGCCACATCGCCATCCAGCAATTGTCGTCAAAGGGGGAATAGCAAAACAACTGGCAGGTATTAATGCAGTTTAGGACCTTTGGATCTTGGGGTTTTCAGTGGGTTTTCCCCCAAATTTTCAGACCCACATGCTTTTTGTTGTACAAGTAGGAGAGATTTGAAGACTCCCCTGGTGAATCTAGCAGGAACAGCAATATGGCAGGAATTGGCGCAACTTCAGAAAGTGGCGCTCTCCCGACATCACAAGTCAAGTGGCGGCGAACGAAAGGCTCTGTTAAACACTTGTGGGCGCCAGAATTCTGTGCGTGTCTCCCCCAGCTCTTGTCCGAAGCCAAAGACTTGATTCATCTCTTTATCTTATGACATATTCAACATTATTCACCAGTCGTGGAGTTCTTGGAACGTTGGCAGCAACTGATAATTCTTAGATCAATGGATTGGGTTGCGGAACTAATCCAGGAAAGCCTGGGTTTACCTCACTTTATGCAGGTTTCCTGTATAATTTCAACCAATGCCACAGTCGACAATTCTTAAGTTGCATGACTTCAACATTTACACTGAAAATCTCGGGAAACAGGAACATTTTTGTGGTTGTGACGCTGCGCCATGGATCGCCAAGGCAACCTTTTTGCGGTATGGTCATCCCAACGAGGTATCCGTCGTCACGGAGGACCCAAAAGATCATGGCAGAAATGGGGGTTCTGTGATTTTTGTCGGGCCTTCCCCCATCATGGCTTCAGATCTACATCTATCTCACCGTGGGAATCCTGGAAAGGGGCAAGAAAATCCAAATTTTAATGGATTGATGACTATCCCCTTTTATCGCAAAAGAATCCAAGTCTTCATTCGGGTATATATCTCATTATATATATATTCATATATATTCTATTCCATCGATTTTCATTAAATCTCCTCCTTCAATGGTTACCCTAGGGTAAACTGACATAGATATGGACAACTCATGGTTTCCTGTTCGGAACATGATCCACATTCATGGTGGGTAAGCACTACATCAAACTGTTAGTTTACAGGAGGAAAACCAATTATTCACACATGAAAACCATCACCAATTATTGCAAATCATTCATATTAGAACCTCATAGATAAATGAATAGTAGTATTAGTAATTAATATGATATATATATATATATCCCATTGGTTAACCAGTTATTCACACATTAACCTCCCAAAACACCGAGGGATTGACCCATTCGTCTGGCGCCGCAGCTTTTGCCAAGCGGCCGCTGGAAGATTGTTCGGAGGATCTGAAGGCCGTCAAAAGATTGTCGCAGGGGCAGTCTATCAACATGAGAAATGATGGGAAAAAAATGGGAAACATGTCATGTGGGCAACCCTCGCTGCCATAAACCTACCATTTGGGGATGGTGAACAAACCACCCAAATAAGTGGTGATGACTTGGGGATGCTTGAGTATTGGGTTTACCACATTAAGATGATCGGACGCAAATAACATATTTTAGGATATAGCTTGATATACAATCAACAAATCATAGACAAGGGGAACTTTATAAGACACATAAAATATGGGAAACATCGACAGGTTGACGATGAAAAAATGAACATGGGAGGGAAATCCCTGGAGTCACGTCGGTTTCCCCTCGTTCGGAAACCTCCATGCACTTGCAATCTTAAGGATTGGAACGCTGATTGTGTAAGATCAATAATCACACAATCTATCAACACAAAAACTACATATCTGGTTGGTGGTTTTAACCCAACCCCTCTGAAAAATGATGGAGAAAAATATGATGGAGAACTCGTAACAGTTGGGATGATGACATTCCATTTCCCAACTGTTTCATGGAAAGTCCTTCAAAATTCCATGGTTCCAAACCACCAGCAACCAGATTAGATGGGGATCCCTTGGGGATTTGGCATTTGGGGATCCCTGGGATCGATGGATTTACCATGGAAAAAAACAGCATCAACAGCATTACCTGCAATTTATGTGTGAGTCAACATGGGGATTCTTTACGCAGGGTGAGATTTATGGAAATTTATGGCTGATCTGAAAAATCTGCTGAATGTGATCTCTAGAGATCGGTGATCTATGGGGACTTGTTCTTGGTTTTGGGCCAGTCGCACAGATACAAAACACCTGGTTTATCCAGTTGAAATGGGGACCCCAATAGCTAGATGGTTTACAATGAAACGTCCTCCTAAAATGGATGATTTGGGGGTACCTCCATTTTAGGAAACCTCCATATCTATCAGCTTTATATGTATGTTTATGTGTATATATATATAAATATAAATATATATTAGTTATTAGTTATTAGTTATATATATATATAAATATATTAGTTATTAGTTATTAGTTATATATATATATATAAATATATATTAGTTATTAGTTATTAGTTATATATATATATAAATATATATTAGTTATTAGTTATTAGTTATATATATAAATATCAGTTATATTATTACATTCGTTCTAAGATCACTTGTGCCTCAGCTGCTCCCGATTCCGGGAGGTCATTTCGAGCGGCACAGCGGCCACTGGCCAGCACTCCGAGGACTTGAGGTCGATCGTTCCAGCACCGGGGGGGCGACATTGTAAGGATACCTGTAGGGATCATATTTGGATGTCTTATATATTATAAAGAAAAAAAAAAAAATATGATACATATATGATATATAATATTGAATATTATATAATTATCTCCATTAAGAGCAAAACAACGGATTATGATTAAACATGATTAAACTAACAATCCAAGGATGGGGATGCGATATGTGTGAAGGTAGATATAACTGGATCCCCATGTTTTGGAAGGATCTATTTTTCTAATCACTCCTCTAATGTTACAAAAGAAAGAAGGATAAGGATAATGGACCATGGATATATTGTAGGGACAGTATATATACCAAGGATCACTATTGGATCTTACAGGCATTATTGCATTATCTCATATATTTTGGCTTTAATGGGGAGAGAAACCAACCAGAAACTGGGGATAATGACCAGCAATTACCACTTCACACATGGGGTTCGTGCCATTCCAACCTTCCAAGCATAGTCTTGACTCCTGGGAACGAAAGTGTGATGGGGACGCACCCAACCCCCATAGAATCATAGGAAAATAACAATCAAAAGCGGTTGTCCAGCCAAACAACTGCTGATTCTCAACCTCCCGGGCAACGGAGACGATCAACCTGCGTTATTTATTGTGTGGGGAACAGCGCAGCATTTTTAAGTTGAACCATGACATACCAGCGCCTCCATTCAACCTGCTGATTCAACCTGTAGTTGTAGCTATTCCCGTCAATGCAAAAGGGGTAGGGATGAGTCCTGCAGGATTGGGTTGGTGGTTGGGACGGCGGTTTACCACATGGCCTTTTATTTTGGAGGATCCAACCTTAAAATGCGGTTAGGCTTCCCAACAAAAACTCTATAACAGAGTTGATTTCAATCAGATTCCAACAAAACATAAGCTGCTGGCTGTTCCAGCAAAAAGTTCGATCAAAGCTGGCACGAGCCTGCTTTAGGATCTGGTGGCTTGCACTTCCGAATCGCTGCTTGGCTGGCAGGCCAGTACGGCAGTTGTACCCTGGCCATCTGGCCGCAGGCAATGGAAACTCCTCAGTGTTCGGAACATCACCAATTGGACGACATCCATGGATGCGGCGATGCGGATTTCCCACTGCCATGCTTGATACCTTCAGGTACATCATGTCGCAGCTTTAAGACACCCTGGGGTACTCATGTCGGATCGCATCCGACGTGAGGTCATGAGTTGGGAACCATGGATTTGGGTGTGACCATATAAAGAGGGCGTATCTCCCGACAATGGCTATTTGATAGGATAAGTAGTGATTAACCAATGAATTTAGGGGCACCCAATTTGCATAGAAATCCACGTCGGAAATTATCAGTACTTGACCATTCCATTTTGAGTGTTAAATACATGAACAAAAACCATATTCAGCTGGCTGACGAAGACTAGGCCTGCTTTTGTTGGTGTTGCCCCATCATTCTTGAGGGTAACCTCCTTGTGAAGGGTTACTCCATCCGAGTGTTTTTGTTTGTGGAAAACATAGGCGAGGAATAAGATTATCAGGCGTATCAGGGGGGGTACAACCATGACAAACTAGCAACACCCTGGCCCATAAAAGCAGCAAGACTCTTGAGGAATTGAACATACATAAACATATAATTTTCATGTGGCCGAAAGATTTCAATGCTATGGCAATTTGAAAAACTTCTGTTTGCTGGTTTCAGCAGTCCAAACGGCCTACTGTTCTCATTTCCTTTGTGAACTAGCCTCCTTTGGCGAAATCCGCATTGGTGGGTGAAATCCCAGTGAAGCATTAGAACATGAAGCTCTTCGTTATCTCAGAGGACATCAAAAGCTGCTGAAACCATTGATCTTAATAAACGATCGGAGGATTTTTCATGGCCGGCCAACCTTCACCCTCCAACTTCGATGCATCGGCGCTTCGTGGGGTTAGTAAATTGACATATTGGAAAATCCCCGGATTTTCGGAGGAAATGGTCTAGTCTATACATGGTGAATGTTCCATATGTTGAAAAATGTCACGAAACGCTCGACACTTGACCCTAAACCATCCCAGTAACCATCCATTTTATCCATGAGTGGGTCCTATTAAATCGCTGAAAATGAGGCTACCTTCCAGTAGTCAAACATGGAAATTGGACATTTCCTACAACTGGGTATTTAAATGGGAAAATCATCGAAGTGAATGGCGGATTTTCCAGCCATGTTCGATCAGAGGGTATCCGAAATAACAACGCCAATCATCATGAAACTCTTGGATCAAGGGAAACACTCCCAGAAGAAAACACCTTCCCTCTTTCGATTCCCAAGACCTGGATTTTCTATTGGGTTTTTGTGTTTGCCAAATCATCCAGCAAATCCAGAATCTAGATTGTGAGCACCCGCTTGTCCGGTGTCCTAGCTGGTCACAGCTGTCAGCTCTTTAAAGTTCGCAGGGGCGGACCCGAAAATGCGTCGAGACGCCACTGCCAGGAACTGTCCGGCGTTTTCTTTTTTCTGACATGTCGGCGATAAAACAAAACGAGTCCTGGGTATATATGATAGGAACACACATGGATATATAAAAACAGTGTGTATATATATATATATGATTTAACCGACCATGATGGTGATCTGTTTGGGATAGGTTAACCATAGAATGATATACTATATAAATATATACATGTATATGTATATACATATGTATGATGGGACAATCTTGTGATAATTCCCCAGAAAGGTTGGCGCAGGAAGTCACTGGGGATCATTGTCCGATGGGAAGCCGAACAGGAGCCTGGCAAAGTGTTCTTGGAACGTGCTCCACTGATGCCAAAGGGTGTGAATCTCAGTACTGACGCCATGATATCCACATTCATCATCATGGATAATCATGGATAATATATGGATAATATATGGATAATAATAAATGGATGATAATGGTAATAATAATAATAATCATCATCATCATGATGATCATGATCATGATCATGATCACATGCCGTTATCATGGCTGATGCGTCCACACCATCTGGCACCTATAGGTGGAGGTACATGGTGATCTACGCTACGCAAACATCACCGGCGTATGACCTTCGAGCATCGAAGGTGCCATCAATCCTTGTTCGGAAAAATTGAAGGCTGACGGTACCTCAGTAGTTCCAGGAGATTGAAGGATGACAGCCATGGAGAATCCAACAAGTACCATGGGATTTGCCAAAAAGTAGCCCAGGGATGTAGGGGTTTCCTTGAACATGTCTCAAACCAATGAATCTGTTGATTGATAGGAAACTTAGGTTATAAGCTTCCTTGAAATTACATTGTGAGTCCTTAGCAGACACGAAACTTCGAGCGAGGGTCAACCCCATAGTATACTGTCGAAATCAAATATTAGATGAATAGCTGGTAAATGCATGTTCAGTCCCCCACATGGAAAAACATAGGGGTCTTGACCACTCAAACACCCCTGAACAGCAAATGTTAAACACAACGATGCATCCTTCATACAACCGGATACAACCGGACAATATGTAATTGAGTATCTCTGCCACGAAGGGGCTGCAATGCTACACATCACATTTTTTTTTGCAGCCCCTTCTCGGAGCATTCAGCGTTTGATTCTTAGGGATTCCCTCAGTAAATCACTAGGTAGGTGGATGTTCATTGTGGTGTCACAGAGGTAAAACCCGTTAAAAAAGCAACATCAATGGTGCGTACAATCTGACAAGACAATGTATATATGTGCCATGCATGGTGTATGCGGCATTGTCAGCATTCAACAACAATGAAGCCTTATATACAATGGACATATATGGATCCCTATGAAAGGATCGATGACCATCCCCCAATATGGTATACACCGTAATTAACATGGCACATGGCACATGGCGATGGGGATACCGGGCCAAGCTGCTCCGGATTCCATGAATTTTCTCCAGAAATCTTCACCGGGGTAAATCATTGTGGCAGCCATAGATCCCCGAAAAACAGGTCAACATTTTCCGTTTCTTAAACATACCATGAATGATGCTGAACTTCAGCCAAGGAACTACCTCATTTTTTGTTTTTGTTTTTGTTTTGGGCAGCTCCATCAACAAGAACGTTCCAACAGCTCGCGCTCCTGCCGGATGTTTCAAAGGCAAGGTACCAAATCAAAGGAGATCAGCCACAGATATTTCTTTCGAAAAGATGTTGGGTTTTACCATGTTTTACCCCACAATTGTAATAGAGAATCACTGAAAAGTGAATGCTGACGGATTCTAATAATTGCGACTTGACAGTTGGAAGAGTCAATTTAATCAGTGATACTCATCTATAGCCTCAAAAGATTTAGAACCCTTTGATACCTGGACCGTGGTTGGGCCATTTCCTTACCTTGATCTGAGACGACTGTAATGCTTTGGTAGAGGTGGCATGAACACACATGATGCCTGCTTTGGTGATGTTCCTTTCTGACAGTTCTGCCACTAGTTCCACGCTACTATCCAGCCAGGGTCCGGTCATGACTCATGTCATAGTGAGGACGTCTCCACATGTTGAGATCAAAATGGTTAGTGGTAAATAGTGATTAAGAATGGCATAAAAAATCTTAATCATGATTAAGCATATTCCCACTATTTATGAATGGATTAGCCATATTAACCATTATTACCAATGGGAATAAATTATTGGTATAATGGATTAACCATATTCCCACTGTTTTTTGTGAACCACTAGTGGATTGTCTGATACCCAAAAAGGTCACTTCAATTGTCAGGGATCAAAATCCAGTCGCTGCCTGGAAGAAGAAAAGGCGCTTCGAAAAGGCATTTCCTGGAAACCGGCGAGGACATGATTTCTACTGGTGCACAGTCATTTTGGATCCAACGCTGATTAAAACTGATTTAGATATGTACCCTCTGGTCAATTAACATAGACCCTGGCAGTCATCGGGGTTGGAGGCCTCTTTCCATTAAAAAATGTGATTTTCAGGGTCTATGTTAATTTACCAGGGGATAACAGAAAAGAACCAAACAAACAAACAGAATGGGGTGTGATTGTACCTTTTCCAGGAAAACTATGGAGATGTGAAGCGCTGCTGTTGAACCGAGTGGTGTACCCCCAAATCATCGATTTTTTGCGGGGGTTTTCCATTGGAAACCATCCAGCTATTGGGGATCCCCTATTTATGGAAACCACCTAACATGTGTAATGAACAAGTCCATTAATTTTGGTATATTGTTTCAGTGGATTTCATCTTGTTTCAACTAAGGCATCCTCCTTCGGCTCGTTCATTAGAATTTCTTCATCCTAAAAGAGGTAATGGGCAGCGATGGTGATATCATGATGGGAATATGGTTACTATATAGATGTATCCTTTTATCCCCATTTCATCAACACTATGTGGCAGAACATAATTAAGTAATTAACTAACTAAATAAATATATATATAATATAATGTTGATGTAGTGAACGTAGTGGGTATCATGAGGATAGCCATGACAGTCGCTTCCAGACATCTCTGGCAGGACCGTATGAATTTTCATGGGAAACCACGGATCCAAAACTTGGAACGGCGAATCTTGCTGAGTATCCCAGTCTGTGAGTTCTCAGTTCTACACATCTTGCATATGTTCATCAAAATGTTGTTCTGGTGGTTGACCTACCTGAAAAATATGACTTCGTCACTTGGGATGATGAAATTCCCAACTGAATGGACAGTCATAAAATTCCATGGCTCCAAACCACCAAGCAATGTTTCAATTTGAACCACTCCCCGCATCCCAAGATGGGATCGTCATCCGGAAAATCTTGGACTGGTTCCCCCCAAACGGGACAGGTCCCATTAAAGGTCCCATCAAAAAGTGACATCACAACAGGGAACACATTATCCATTTGAAATGCTGTCTGGTACACAAACATGGCAATGGGAAATGATCAGTTTGAATAGGAAAATCCATGATCAATTGTCATATTTCCTGCAACTAGGTTGGGCTACTAGAGGATAAAATCACTTAAAACCACATCCAACCGTCGGTTGAATCCAAAATGTTGGTCAACTCTGATCCCTATTGTTGACGATTACATCCCAATTTCTTAGGTCAAAGTCCCCTTCACCTTCTTCATGATTACCCCACTGATGCTCAAACCTTCAGAAAACACCGTCAAATCTCTTTGGAACCCCCAGTCAATCTGCATCAATTCCCCTTAAATTCCCATCTGTCTGTCCCGCTGCCGCCTCCCTCCATACGGAGACTGCGACAGCAGAGATCAGCCTCTGAAACGTGTTTTTTTATCGGATTTCACCACCACATATATTGTCAATAGATTGGTGAAAGGGAACATCTATATTTCAAGGGTTTCCCGTATGTTCTAATCTAATCTATCTATCTATCGAATCTAATCTAATCTAATCTAATCTAATCTATCTATCCATCTATCTATCTATCTATCTATAATCTATCTCGTCTTATCTATCCATGTATCTATGTATGTATCTATGTATTTATGTATTTTCGTATTTGTCTATATATATGCAATTAAAAACACTTACATGGACCTTTAGAATGACCCCCATACATTTCCCTATGAAGATGGATTGATTTCGCATCCTCCAATCACTGTGACATTTTTTCGTTCATTATGACCATTATGCCAGGCCGGAGAGGCGCGCCTCACGCATCAGCTCATGCTTCTGGCTAATCTTAACCCAGAATTCATTTGGATAAATAACCCCTCCATCTATTAATAGGGAGGCTACTAATTTTGATTGTAATTCATCATTCTTTTGGTAGCCTCTGGTAAACTAACATAGCGAACTGGAAAATCACCATGCTATTAATGGGAAAATCCACTATAAATGGGCCATTTTCAATAGCTATTTTGACATAACCAGAGGGTAACTCCAAAAACTAAATCAGGTTTGAGTCCGGGGACCATTTTCGAAGCACCTTGGCGAGACCAACAGAGGATTGGCATCCAGAAATCCAATAGATTCGACTGGCCCCTTGATTGTGCAAGCCCATGTTAGCATCGTATTCTTGGATAAATATCCAGCGATTTTCCATGATATCCCATGATGTCACAATATCATAGGTGTTTCAATTTCATCAGAGCACCAAGACTATTCAACCACTCCATGCCATGTAACGCTGCGCAGCGCATTCTCTGTACCTGCGCAAGTAACATGGCGATCTTTCACCAGCAAACAGCTGGGCATTGTTGGAAACTGGGTTGAAGAAAAACATGCAACACGAATAGTTACCAAAAGTTGGATAACTTAGGAAAACCAGGAAAACAGTTACCAAAAGATCCTTAGCAAAAATAGTGCCACAAATTTAGTAACGAGGGATAGCTGGTTGATGCAAATTTCGAGGATCTGGCGGGATCATTTGAGGTGGGGAATGTGATAAACCTATCACGACTGGGCGACTGGGGATGGTGAACAAACCATCTATGACTTGGGGATGGTTTAGATCAATTTTTACGCAGCTGTTTTGTAGCTGTGTCCCACAAGACTCCAGCGCAAAGTCCAGCGGTCGCCTCTTATCCACCCATGGCGCGACTTTCAGAGCAGGGCTCTTGCTCCTGGGACGGTCCGACGGTCCCATTCTCCATGAATCCATGGGATGGATGGAACTTCAATTTGAATATCTTACTAAATGCACTGAATATCCATGTTTTTCATCAGCTATGAAGGAAAATACTCTTCTCTATGACTGGTGATGTAAAAAAGTGAGACAGTTCATTCTCCTGGGTGATATATCAATCATGGCAGAAAAACTCGCCCTCTTTGAGATCAAATTTGGGGATTGCCTCTGAGGACTCCCAAGTACAAGAGCCAGAACTCAACAAGTGAAGTCCCAAATATGGTTCTGCTGCGCAGACATCTTTTAGGGTTTTATTTGAAGACAATTTCACAAATTAGGCAAGATCATTTCCTCCTGAATGCCACCCATCTTTTCTGACCCCAATTTTTTCTCACCATATCGTTCTATCTTACGTGGATTCCTGAATCTAATACTTTGACAACTACAACTAGAAGAGTGTGATTGTGAAGATATTCGCGAGATCAGAACTTTTTCAGGACATGTGGTAAACCCAATGCCATAAACCATCCCCAAGTCATCACCATTGTGATGGGTGGTATGTTAACCATCCAGTCGTGGTAGGTTTATTATGGCATTTTGTTGCCCACGTTAATTCGAATCCCAATCTTAGAGTTATTATCTGAGAATCTTACAATGATTATCCTAAAATCTGACGATCACTGTAAGAAAAACAGCCAACCAGCCAACAGATAATCTTCACTATAGTGATTAGATTTAGGATAATCACTATCCTGGTAATCACTGATAATCTTATTCGGTGATCTAATCAGCCAGGATCAACTGGGTTATGAGTGAAACTCCGGTATTTTCTAAAACTAAATAATTAAATCATCAAAATCATCAACCAGCTATTATAATCATAAATACTCTAACTGGGTATATCATCAATCTATATATATATATATTATATCTCTATATAATCAACAAGACTGCAGGTATATCAGGCAAAATCACTTCGATTTTGTGGGTGGCAAACCAGCCAAAAGAGGGATCGTTTTGGATCCACCATGGCCGATACGACTGGGATGATGAAAAATAAACGCCTTAGTCGTAGCAATTGATGTATTGTTCATGAACTATAATTGATGTAAATATGAATTCATAGCCATACTGTACATACTATGAATATTGGTGGGTATAGATGATATAGATGGGTATATGGTATAGCCATACTATGATTGAGACTTGTTGATGGATTCCCCGCATTCTGGACATCCAAGTGCTGTCCTGCTCCTTGGCTTCAAGTTCCTGGCATTCCCCACCATTTTAAGCATTGAACATGCTGATATAATGGGTCTTTCTGTCTACATGTATATATAATATAATATAATATAGTATAATAAAAAATAATATAACATAATATGGTATAACATAATACAATATAATACAATATAATACAATATAATACAATATAATATAATATAAGATAGTAAAACATAATACAATATAATATAATATAACATAATATCATATAATATAATATAATACAATAAATACAATACAATACAATATAATATAATATAACATAATCTAATATAATATAATATAATACAATAAATACAATACAATACAATATAATATAATATAATAAAATATAATAAAATATAATATAACATAAAACAATATAATATAATATAATACAATAAATACAATACAATACA
>Ga0126342_10004440_pt1 | contig 23952 bp, 17 predicted proteins | sample Cyp1metagenome_FD_92528 | JGI IMG/M metagenome (GOLD analysis project Ga0126342, IMG submission 92528) | Coral microbial communities from Lord Howe Island, Old Settlement Bay, Australia - Cyphastrea 1 metagenome | ecosystem: Host-associated > Invertebrates > Cnidaria > Coral ...
CCTACCTGCCTACCTGCCTCCCTGCCTACCTGCCTACCTGCCTACCTGCCTACCTGCCTACCTGCCTACCTGCCTACCTGCCTACCTGCCTACGTGCCTACCTGCCTACCTGCCTACCTGCCTACCGACCTACCTGCCCACGTACGTACGTACATACGTACGTATGTACGTACGTACGTACACATATACATACACACATATATATATATATATGTGTATGTATGTATGTAATGTAATGTAATGTAATGTAATGTAATGTAATGTAATGTAATGTAATGTAATGTAATGCATACACATATACATATACATATACATACACATACACATATACATATACATATACATACACATACACATATACATATACATATACATATATATATATACATACACATAGACATAGACATAGACATATACATATACATATACATATACATACACACACATATACATACACATACACATACACATATACATATACATATACATATACATATACACATACATATACACATACACGTACATATACATATACACATACACATACATAGACACATAGACACATACACACATACACACATACACACATACATACATACATACATACCTAACTACCTCCCTACCTAGCTAGCTAGCTAGCTAGCTACCTACCTACATAATACATACATACATACATAACATAACATTACACTACACTACATTACACTACATTACATTACATACATACATCCCCAAAACCATGGGTTTCAATACTAAAATGGTCCAATGACTTGGATGATTTGGGGTATCACCATTTTAGGACACCTTCATGTATATATATATATATACATACACATTCACACGTATATATATATATGAATGTTATGATTGTTTAAACCGAACGCTGATTTTTCGCAGGAACTGGTTCGGCGGAGTCTGCGTAGCAACGGCTCGGAGTTTTTTGTCCCCAAACAGAATTCTCAGAGTACGCTGATGGCTCCTGGGCAAACAAAAATGTTTTTTTTTTTTTTTTTGTGGGAAACATCATGTTTTTTTATAGATAAATCACCATGTTTTATAGGTAAAAGAGATGTATATAGAAAGATGTAAAATCCACCGCTAGCACTTCTTGGTGTCTATTGGTAAATAAAACATTTCTATTTTTTCATGAGGTTAGTATGAGGCAAAACACGTTTTTTTTGTTTTTCCGGAAATCGAAGGTACATTGTGCCATCAGCCTACCAACACATGGCCAATGAAACCCCTGTGGCATCCATTTCATTGGTAATCTCCGAACTCGATGGGTGTGAAAGTTCGCATTTTCACGGGCAAGCAAAAAACAACATTCTGTTGGTGATAGCCTCTGGTAATCCAACTGGTGATAGCCTCTGGTAATCCAACATAGCTATGGAACATGGCCCACTTATGGATGATTTAGAACTAAAAAATTGGTGGTTCTCCATGGCTAGATAGACAGATGGTATGCCGAAAATTATTTGGCTGTCGCATCCCTCAAGTTTGCAGACGAAGTGAAGGGCAATGGACAACCGCTGCAATAGAACAATCATCGATGGGGGATTTTCCAGTGCTATCATCGATTTTCCATTGATTTTCCATTGATTTTCCATTGCTAGCATTTGTTTTCATTGATGCCATCCCCCATTTCCAGTCTCTTGGTCGTATTGTTTTGAATTTCGGCTGGGTTGATGTGGTACACCCATAAAGCTTCAATGACTTGGAAAATAAAAAAAGGTGTAAACCATGAATTCAAGGTTTCTTCACGGAATTTCCACATTATGTTCCATGGTCAATGTGGGAAACTCAACAATACACCTACCATTTGCGGATGGTTTATACCACACATCTACGGTGATTTTGGGGAGGATTTATCATTGGGTTTACCACATTATATACATGGGTTTATTTCGCTATAGAGGGGATACCACATGATACCACCATTAATGCCGGGCTGAACCAGCACTGAAGTTTGGCCCATGATGGTGGCATGATCTCTCGGGCCCTGCAGGTCCCCATGACCATCCCAGAGTGACTTGACGATCCCCAAGGTGAATATAAACGGGGTTTTCCACATCATTGTAGTGAATATAAACCATATGCTAGCCATATATGCTAGCCATATATGCTAGCCATAGGGCGCCATATCTTAGCTATTCATGTAGTCACATCATTCCCACATGCCATGGCCTTGCCATGGCCGCTGGCCTTTTTTGCCACGGGGATCGGCACTGAGGATCCTATGACTCCCATCGGGGTAGGGCGGCAGGTGTCCTTTATGCCTGAAGCCTGGGATAGCCTCGAGGAGAGTGGATTTTTCAGCAAAGTTGGGCGATGTTTTTTTCGGATAAGACGTTCTTGACGGGGGATATGAATTCTGGGATATATGGGAGATATCATCAACAATGTTGATGTTAAACGAATCTATTGAAGGCATGCCCATTTTATGCTTTGGATACTTGTAGCAGTTGCCACTTTGCCGAACAATTTGGTAGCCATCCTGATTCAATTTTCACCGCAATTCTTTGAGTCTAGGCAGTGATAAAAGTTGTTGAGGTGTCCCCGTTTATTATATGGGGTGTGGGTCAACAAAAACGATCATCCCACTGACAAACTGCGACCCAGCAGAGAGATAAAAACGATCACCAGGTTTGTCGGAAAATAGAGTACCTCCAAATTTCATATATCATTAGCACTATTTAACAGTTTGCCATGGAAAGATCCACCATGTTTAATAGGTAAACCATCTATAAATGGGCCATCTATACCATGGCTATGTTAAATAACCAGAGGGTATCATTGGCACTATTTAACATGATCATTTTGGGGCATCCCCAATTTTCGGACCAACCTGTACCAGTTGGAAAGTGGCTAATACCGATACCACTCAGCTTATCCTGGTTGAAGAGCTGCTCATATTAAGGCTTTTGTTATTTTTGTTGTAATGATTGATTATTGTTATAACATCGTTGTCATTACTGTCTTTTTAAAAGACTGTTACTATATGACTATATGTTCCTATGTGTCTCGTTACTGTCTCTATGATCATTGTTGTTATCATTATCATAATCTATGATCGTTGTTAACATCAAACTTATTCAGAACTACAGGTGCCACTTCTTATTCTCATTACCGTGCTGTTTGGGAGATACATGTTGTGGTTTCGTTGGAAGCCGCAGTCAGATTGTCATGAATGTCGAACCCGGATTAATCAACCTCCTGGTTATAAACCCTAGTTGTAACTTGTAAAAGCCTAGTCAACCCCTGTAGAAACCAACTGAACTAACCATGGGGCACCATTAAACCTCCATCATTATTGGTTAAATCCCACGAAATCACCATGTTTGTTGATGAAATCTCCATTAGATCCCCAATTTCAAGCAGCTCTAGCTGGATTCTGAATCCATCGCCAGGAGAGCACAGAAGGCAATTTCCACTTACACCACGGATGGCGCCACCTAGGCATTCGAGTTTGGGATGGGCTGCGGGTTGCGAGGGAACAAAGGAGATGAAAACAACACCGTTCTGTGAGAGAGTCGGAAGATTTTTTTTGCTTGGTGAAGCATTGTGTGATATGGTGCAAAAAGAACAACTTTGCAGGGGACCTGGAAAGCCAATGTTTATAGAAGAAACATGCCTAGAGCTTCACAGAGTGATCTTGGGATGTTTTGAATATTGGACCTATCTTGGAAGCAACACCACAGAACCAGGATCTAACCAACAAGTCTTTGGGGATCTCCGCTGGATTTCAAAAGTGGTATCTATAGCACTTTGAGTGCAGCAAAGTGCCATGTCGTGCCCCAAGAATTCGTGCCCAAATCTCACAGTTTCACAGTAAATTGCGGATATTATAGAGACTGGTTTGTCAAAAATTCATGTACCACACTTATTTTCTTTGCCAATGGGGAATATGATCATCCTCCACCGGATGTGTTTTTCCTCAACCATTTTTTCAGAGCTTCAACTTTTCCATGCGAGGTGATCGACCTAGCTGCTCCTATTCAAGGACTTGGTGGTGCCGGATGGCTTTGGTCCATTTTCTTTGGTGATAAAATGGATAAACTGGTATTTATTTTGTTAGATGGTTCGTTTTTTTTTAAAATAACTTGGTCCATATTTTTTTGTGAGTAAAAAAGGCTAGGAGCCGAGCCATGATGGTCTGGTTCAAGTCCTGGGTGTAACAGCACCAGTTGTCAGGAACTTACTGCCATTTTTCCAATCATTTGATCCACCAATCAGGACATCCGTGCAAAACGTCGGGATTTTAGCCATTCTTTTTTTGGAGGGGTCCGGTGGGCTGCCAACAACGGGATTGTCCGGTTGGGGCTGGGATTTGTTGTTTATGAAGATCCAAGTTTGATGCTTGACTTATGATTTGAAGGTTAAACCCATTTTTTTTGCTTGAATCCATCTTTTTCCCCATCACAACTGTTAGATTTGCTTGGTGAAAACCAAGTTTTGGTCGGTGAAGCCCCAATTCTAGATGGTAAAACCAGTGAAATCCACCAATTTTCAACATTTTCATGCGGAGTTTTCTAGAGTTTCTCAGTTTTTCTTGGCATTCCCAATTTTTCTGGGTAAATTATAACGACCTCACTGTTCTCCCTCACTGGAAATCATGGTTAATAAAGGAAATCATCCCAAATTGCCTTAATTCAGGTTAGTGAAATATTATAATCTACTCTAATTTTTGGTTCCTGGTTTCAGCACAGCTTTCGTTTCCCGAATCACAGGAGGCGACCCTCTCAGCTGAACTTCGCAGCGGTGCTTCCCAGCGGCGTCAGCGATGTGAGCGTCGTGCAGAGCCAGAGGTGGAGCCCGGTGATCTAAGCGCATGGGGATGTGGGGAAATAGATGGGTATCCTCTGGTAAACTGTCCCATAACTATGGACAATCACATTTTTTAATGGGAAAATCAACTATTTATGGGAAATAGATGGGTACCCTCTGGTTATGTCAACATAGCTATTGAACATGGCCATAGAAATAGTGGATTTTCCCATTAAACATGGTGGATCTTTCAATAGCTATGTTAAATTACCAGAGGGTATCTCCATTTGACTTTTAAGTTTGAGTGTACCTGGTTCTTGCTGCTCAAGAGCGAGGTAGGTCAAAACCACTGATAATGACTTTTTGGGCCAAACTGACCAAAAACTGTGGCTAAAGGGATGGTATCTATCTATACATCTATCTATCTATCCTATTCTATTCTATCCTATTCTATTCTATCCTATCCTATTCTATTCTATCCTCTTCTATCCTCTTCTATCCTCTTCTATATTCTATATTCTATATTCTATATTCTATATTCTATATTCTATATTCTATATTCTATACTCTATATTCTATCCTATTCTATTCTATTCTATTCTAATCTATCTATCCATCTATCCATCTATCCATCTATCCATCTATCCATCTATCGATCTATCCATCTATCCATCTATCCATCTATCTATCCATCTATCTATCTATCCATCTATCTATCTATCCATCTATCCATCAATCAATCTATCTATCAATCTATCTAATCTAATCTAATCTAATCTAAATCTAAATCTATATAATCTAATCTAATCTAGTCTAGTCTAGTCTAATCTAATCTAATCTAATCTATCTAATCTATGTAATCTATCTAATCTATCTATCTATCTACCTATCAATCAATCAATCAATCAATCAATCTAATCTATCTAGTCTATCGATCTATCGATCTATCTATCTATGTATCTATCTATCTATCTATCCATCTATCCATCTAATATATCTAATCTATTCTATCTAATCTATTATATCTAATCTATTCTATTCTATTCTGTTCTATGCTTTTCTATTCTATTCTATTTTATTCTATTCTCTCTCTCTCTATATATATATATATATACCTCTCTACACTTTTATGCATACAAAATTGTTGTAAGTAATTATGTTGGTACCTCTTCTCCACAAAAAACGGATGCTTTCAGAGATTTGGCAAGCCTTTCCACGTTAGTTAGACAGGAATCTGAGGAACTTGTGGGACCTGGTGACACCGGGGATACCTTGATATGGGATATAATTATCTTGAAATAGATAGAATATGGAATTTTAAAACAAATTCGATATAGTTCATGTTTTTTTTCACAGGTCCATATTATACTCCAGGATGAGACAAGAATCGTTATAAGAACTTAGTTTGACTACAGAAAGATTACAGAAGAGATCCAAAATGCATCCCAAGGCATTACAGAAGAGGTTACATCCGCAATCCACCATGTTGGCAACATCGTTTTGGCAAATTGCCTCCGGACAATTTTTTCACCAATGGAGGATCTTCAGACCATAGATTCTTGCCATTTCTTGCTGAACGATAGGGATTCTACAGCCGGGGATGTTGAATTGCTCGAGGTTACCCTGCAGCAAAAGGGCCTTTTTGTCCACAAGATTTTTGATAGCAACCTCAAAAAATTGGGTCCTAGTTAGACACTTTCATGATGTTTCATGTAGTAGCCACAAACTCATTCTACCATCCTAGTCAGACAATCCTAGATCCAAAAATTGGATCCTAGTTAAATGATCTATTTCAGGGATGAGACATCTAGACCTTGTAGACCGAAGGAGAACTCCTTGAATTCTGCGCAGGTTGAAGTACCTGCCCAGATTGCGAATCATTTGGGCTTGCCTTACAGGCTTGATGATCATTTTTGCACCTCGGCAATTGGTTAAATCCGCTGCAGGAGACAATCCTTTGCGGGTGCATCCCAGGACTTGATATGTTGTTGGTTATAACATGTAATAATTATATGACATAGCCCAGCTAGATGAATGGATGATGTTTTTTTTGTTTTTTTCGGGTGATATGATTAGTTTAGCAACCACTTAGAAGTCCTGGGATGCACATCCAAGGTGATTATGGTGAATTCTCCGATGTTGATACGTTGGATATATGATATGAGTATTTTACAAACCTGGGCTTGCCATAAACCCATGGTTGTTTCAGTGCTAAACTAGTAACATTTGGCTTTGGGGTCCACCATCTTAAAGAAACATCCATATCACACATTTTGTCCGTCATTTGTTCGCATATGTACCTGCAAAAGACCATGCATATTTACAGCATGTGTCATACTTGTAACATATACCTGTAGATATACAAACTATACACGTGTGCTTATTTACATATGTACATGTTTTTTTTGCTATTATTCTTTTTATCTCTTCTTATCAATGCTAACAATTAAATTAAGATAATTACAGTAGTTGATAATTGATTCATTAATGACTTATTTATAACAAGTAGTAAAAGTCAGTCAATGGCTTGCGTTTTTTGTTTGTTTGTTTTGATATATATATATATACACATTTATTCAAAATAAACGAGTTTTCTTGAATCTTTCTATTTTTTGTTTTGCTAGTCAGACAGCTACTCCTGTCTGAAGGCGGTCAGTGGGTGTCGTACACATGGGGACCGGGATCCCAGCCAACTTGGATGGATAGCTAAGAACTTGGATAGCTAAAAAACTATGCAAGATAGTATAACATACTAATAAAACATATTCTTTTATAACATAATACAGTATAACATAACACAGTATATAGTATAATATGTGATGTAAAATGTAACCTGATATAACATAATAAGACAAGATATAGTATGATATAACTCGATCTAATATAGCATAACCTAATATAACATAGCATGATATAATATAATATCATTTAATGTAATATGATACAATATGTTTTGATACAGCATGATATAATATAATAAAATACAATATAATATAATATGTTTTATTTTAATATGATATAAGATAATATGACGTAATATACTATGAAAGAACATATTCTGATATAACATATTAAGCTGCACTATGCTATAATTTAAAGTAATATGATATTCTTAAAACAACATAATCTATGTATATCATATAATACATGTTGGTTTGAGTTGGTGGTTTCCACTACACATTTGTTTCAACCCCCTTTGGCCCAAAGGCGGTCAGTGAGTGTTGGACACACATCGTTCTTGTACAGAACCAGCTTAGGTCTGGTCGAGCTTACGCAGTTTTTGGAAACACATACTTTCTTTCCAGACCGCCTAAACCACGTTTTTTCAAAACAACACTTTAGCTTGAAAACTTCAAGCTTCCCAACCCCCAAAATACCAACCCAAACCACCACCTAAGCACACGTTGATCCGTTTTCATTGGTATATCACCATTATCAGCATTATTCATTACTATTAGGGTGATGATGATAATGATGATGATGATGGTGGTGGTGATGATGATGGTGATGGTGATGGTGATGGTGATGATGATGATGATGATCATGGTGATGACAGCTATTGTTATTGTTATTGTCATTACTATCATTGTTTTATTTATCACTAAATTTTTGGTTCAATACCCAAGAGTTTCTGGGACAACATTTTTTCTTTCTGACTTTGACACTCTTGGCCTTTGTGTTGCTTACTCGCCCCGTTTCGATGGAAGGAGTACTGCAATCTAGTAGGTTCTTCTAGGGGATGTTTTTCTTTTTTAAACGGCGCGAAACTTGAAACTACACATGTTTATTGCGGAGTTTCCAACCATTTATTTCCTTGGTTGGTTGAACAGAGCAGATCCTCGACTTTCCAGGGTTCAAAAACCAGACATTTTTCGTAGGACAACCTCACCATCCCCCTGATGGTCTTCACCGACTATCGCCTGTGGGCCGGCGAGTTGATCTTCTGGTGCCTTGGAACTGGTTGGATGTGGCAACCTGAGATAAACTGATGAACTTATAAGGGCACCGAAAAAACCACCTTAGTGGGACGCACCATCAATTCCAAAGCAGGTACTTATCCGACTTAACACCTGGAAGAATTGGCCATGTTTAGTCTGAACTCATCCATTTATGGGGGCTACGCCATGACCATCCATTATGAACATAGTTGGGCATCGCTGCGAGCAGGAGGTGATGGAAAAATGTGCGATCTGCTTTTCGGGCACTAAAACTTGCCCATGTTTGACCCAGAAAACAACAAAACAAGGTGGGCTTCTTCAGAGGTGATCGAGGTCTGCTGTATGTTGGCAGTCAAGGGTGGAGGTCTGACCCCCTCTAGATTTTCCACGATTTTTCCCATGCATTCATCTCCTCCAGAGACATCAGCATGTTGAACCCTGAGCCAGGACAAAAACAGGTGTGTGAGAGAGAAAACTATATATCATGGATATATACGTATATATATATAGATAGATAGATAGATAGATAGATAGATAGATAGTGATTATAAAGGCTACCCTCCCCTCCAACCTAAGTTTCTGGCCATTTCTAGTTTCTTTGAAGGGCGTTCTTCTTGAGGCGAAAGGGAGGTGAGACCCCAGCATAACCATGGCATTTGATGCCTAGGGTATACACATATACTGTAAATAGATATCTCAATATATTTTGGTTGAACTGGACTCCTATCGAGCTGCGGCTGCAGTCTTTGCAAAGCTGGCCTTGGATCTGACTTGTGGGAAGTCCACCCGGTTATGATGAAGGAAACGTCATCCTAGGATCCTGGAAAACCATTGGAAAACCATTCGTACCCAAACCGCGACTTTCATGTGGATAGTCCAAACGGATATCCACTGCTAGTTTTAGTTCCCCTGGGTCAAGACAGAGCCAGATGTAACGGCCACCAAGGATCTTGAATTTGCCGGTGCGACTTTTTTTGCTCTTCTATTTTGGCCATGGTACGCTGATTGCTCTGCCGGGTCTGGAAGAGATTGGGAATCCACATAGATTTTTTTCGGACTATGTGGAACGCTGTGTTATTTTGTCATCCTGAAATGTAGCTTCATTCAATATGGAACCGATTTGGGGATTCACACAACTTGGATTCCCAACATTTGGCCCTTGCTGATCAATGACCTGGGTGCCCCGAAAAGGCAACGGAAATGTCTCCTGTTTCTGTTGAATGAGATCAATCGATTTTGTCCAGTTTTTTGCCAACACATTTTAGATCATTTTGGGTATATATTTTTTGGCATTTTTGTAGTCTCTCATTTTCACCACTTTCCCTGTGGCGGACTTCGTCAGGACAGACGTGGGGCAAATGCTTTGCAGCGCTGGAGGTGCCGCTTCTCACGGTGTGACCTGGCGGAGAAGCGGACTTTTTGAGGGTGTTCCAGAGAATTTCAGCATCATTTGTAAGGGGTTTGTAAGGGGTTTGACCATTAAACTTAGTAGCTTAGTAAATTTCCAAAGTCAAGTCTGATTTAAGTCACCAGTTGACCCTGCTTTTGAATTATTTAACGAGATCTTAACCGCATTTAAGCATCATCACTGTGGAACTCCAAGTTTATTAACGAACTGACTATGACCATCTTATGGGGATGAACAGCAAATTTCTATTGGTTTTTATATATCACCATTTTTATGGGCTGGTTTACCCATCGTTATGACATTTATCTAAAATGGAGATAAAAAAGGTGATATAAAAATAGAGATATCACCATTTTATGATTGTTTTACCCACATTACAGAGTTATACATTAGGCGATAGGTGATGCTTTGATTCTGGCGGCCAGTCGCATGAGCGGGGATCACCCCATGATGGGAAAATCATCGAAGCTGGTTTCGTGGTTTCGTTCGCTGGGAGAATCACCGAAGTAAATGGTGGATTTTCCATTGCCATGCTAGATTACCAGAGGGTATTTCTGATGTAGGAATGAGAACAATTTGTGCAGATCATCTGAAATAGTATGATATAGCATGATATTGTGGGGATATAATCGGGATATTATGGGATATGTGGCTAACAAATTGATATGTAGTTAGTTGATTTGGTTGGGTATTGAATCAAAATTGTGAGTGCTTGATGATTATAGGGAACATGGCCCCCTGGCAGTTATAACTACCCGAATGGGTCCTATCTGGGATACACGTTGGATATTTAGCGGAAGTATGTATGCACATGGCCAAAAGAGCAGTTTCAAAACCCTAGTTAGTTGACGATTATTTTTATCATTTCATGGTGATGATATACTAAGATGATGTAGTAGGGTTCTGCCATTGGGATTTTGATTGATTGATAGTATGGTTGGGATAGCTGAGATAAGTGGGATATAAGACACATGAGTAGTTGCCAAAACCAATCGTTTTACCGGTTTTTCTGATGGGGATCTCATTGGGATATGGCTCGGCTGGCTGGGCCAGAGTCATGGAGGCGGTTGGTGCCTTCTCAGCCGATAGGTAAAAGATGAATAAAGATTACATTATTGCATACCCAACCGGCCCATCCATTTTGATCAAAAGGACATTGCTGGGTTGATCAAAATTTGTGGATGTATGTTTTTAAACACATATACAGATGTATTGAAAGACCCTTCCCAGTTTGAATGGAACCCTATGATGATGGATTCTTACCAGATATAAAATAGAAGGGCCTCATCTACAGGTAGTCAAGTTAGATTTATTGGTTGGTTCGCTATTGTGTGCCTTGTTGTATCATGCTACATCCCCACTTCTTTGTTGTCGCCAGATCCAGAAAGTTACGTATCAATATTCGACTCATTGTTGGTCGTTTGTTTGAACCCATTGCTTGAACGTTGACTGGTTGAATCCACCTCACGTTCAATCCTGACTTAGGAAGGCTAACAGTAAATGACAAAAACCTGTTTCCTTTCTTTTTTTGTGCGGCTCAAGCACCACCATTGGGTGTGTGCCCGTGTTCATGGGAAACCTTGTAGCGGCCCATCTAAGATCGGTCATATAGCCCTAGAAAGGTGAAACGTAACATCCTAGCTAATTTAATGGTGAGTGTCGCCTTTTGCAATGTTTTTCGGGTTTGCCAGACTATATCACCATTAGAATTTCTATCGGTTCATGCTTGACCCCATTTTTCTTGATTTAATTCCTAGTTCTTAGTTGGATCACCATTTAAAACCAAATTTGGGGGTTTATTCACATCAATCCCAGCTATTTTCATGTGAGCAGAAGGATACTGATCCCCTGATCGTGCTTTTTTCGTCCAGGATGATCTATGAATGGCTAGACGAGAGCGCTTCGCCCTTGTGGCAAGGCGGGTGGGATGGAATGCAACGAGCAGCAGTTGATGAGTAGCTGGTTAGCCATGGTTACCCTAGGATAAACTAACATAACTATGGAAAATCACCATCTTTAATAGGTAAATCAACTATAAATGGGCCATTTTCAATAGCTATGTTAAATTACCAGAGGGTAAACTAAGAAAATAGCCACGGGGAAGATCCAGGAACCAAAATTGATCTATGGTGGGATTTCCACTTTGTAAACTGTTAGTTTACAGGAGGGTAATGTAAAATGAATGGGTTGATATACTATTAAATTAGCATTTTATGGTTAATATAATACTCTGTTTTATGTAACCAACTATTTTATGGGGAGATGCACATATATATATACACACATCATTATATATATATATATGTATAGATAAACAAGAAGCAATGATGGGAAATGGTTTGGGGGAATCATCCCAAAAGGAGGATAACGGGAATATAAGCCAACCTTTTTTCTGGGGATATAATACCGATGTAATTGGAGATATAACCAACAATATGATTGTGGAATTGGTTGATCATTATCTGTATTCATATAGTGGGAATTTAAGCATTGTTCGTAGGGCTTTCAAGCATTAAACGGAGATACACATTGACATTGTTGATGATTGGTTCAGGGGTTAGTTATACCATTTAAATCTGGGAGGTAATGACTTGAACTGGGAATACAGTATTGGGGTGATTTTCAAATCTGGTTTTAGGTGTTTGCCAGGCGGGTCTTGTGAATCAAGGGTTTTTCACCAAGCAACAACTGTGGCGGACCTCTTCAGTGGTTTGGAAAAATGAGGAACGATGATTGTTCTTGGGGTCTGTTTAGAATCATCCAGATGTTTCTTGATTGCTGCGTACTGTCCCCATTTCTTCTGTCTCTTCTTCCTCTTGTTTGTGTTTCTTGGTTCCCCTTGTTTTGTTGGTTCTCCTTCATAATGATCATAGACCCTTGTAAGAGCATTCGATTTCTGCAATTACCATCGTTCACTGGTTACACCACGATTCCTGGTGAGACCTCCCTTTTTTCACCCAGATCCATCGCTTTCACAAGATTCCTGACGGGTATTCACCAAGCAAAACCAAGCATCCGTGGTTGGAACAACCAGACTGGTAATTTGTGGGCCTTGAAACCCAGCCCACTCGGTAAATGGTGAAGGTTTAACCCCTTTTTTAAAGCCATGATGTTTGGAATCCCATTCATGGTGGGGTGACCATGGGGCCCCATGTAACGAATTACAATGCCACATATACTGAGTCCCATGATACTTCCATTCTCCATTCTTCGAAAAATTCTATACCCAAACCCTGATGGTTAGAGAACCATTTATAAAATATCCATTTCTGGTGAATTCACCATATTTATAGCCATTTTTCAGATTCCTGGTGTAACCACCATCATTTTGATGTTTCGTTTTCCAGGCCTGGGTCATGCCACGCCGCTCCGAAGTTCCGAAGCTCCAGGTATTTACATGTTGCGCATCTTGCAATTTCCGCGGCTCTACGGCGTCACCGGATTCGCCAGGCCTTTACGGAGTGATGGCTGGCCGAAAGAAGTGGAGACATTTCTTTACCCGGCCTGGTAAACGTTTACATAACTAGGGAAAGATCCACCATTTTAAATGGGAAAACTCACTATTTCTATGGCCATGTTCTATGTCGCTATGTTAAATTACCAGAGGGTATGCTTTTTTTTGATCCAACGGAGAACAGTGATTTATAGCCAATAGTGTTACCTTGTAAAATCAAAAAAAAACTGGATTATATGATTATATATATAGGTATGGGTGAAAATTGGGTACCCCAAATATTAGATGGTAAAAATACTAACAATAGACATTCCAATCTGTGGTCCCCCGGGTCTTATGAATTTTGAACAGACATATGTGGTTTTTATCACAAGAATATTCTGTGGTTATATGCTTTTGTAGTGATTTGAGACTTCAAACAATAGGCTTTTGACCAATCCCAAACGGCTTTAGCCATTCATAATTGGGATTGAACTAACCAAAAAGAGTGGTTTTTAACCGGAAAATCTGATATGGCCTAATTGGGGATATAGCCAATATATTTAGGTCAAATAAACATGGGAATCTAATGGGATACATATCCAACAACAATAGGAATTTAAACCAACAACCATCGGAAAATCAACGGTCTCCTTGGGGATACAGCCAATATATGGGGGATAAATTGTAATGGTGATGTTTTGTGGGATACAAAGCCAACAATATTCCTGCTTGGATGCGTTTGAACATGGGTTGTATACACTACTTTGTGGCAATTTCAATGGGGCAATGCTGATCAACCATCAAATTTGGACCTGATTTCCGACAATTCATTTAGTGGTAAATTTTGTTGTGACCTCACTAGACGATCTCATCCAAAAAACTAAGCGGAAACCTTTCATTTTCTAAAAACAATTTGCCTAGGTATTTAGATGGCTCTGTAATGGCTTCAAATATCCAGCAAACATGGTGAAATCACCAACAAAGCGTTGGGATGCAACAATTTTTAAAGCCTAGATGTTCCAAACACAACAGTACATCCCAAACAAGCAACGAGCTGCAGGAATACGGCCGCTGACGTGTGGTTCACCCCTCGGATCGCACATCGCTCGGCAACTAAACTAGAGTACATCCTCATTGTTAGCTCTGACGCAGATTTTTCTGGGGGAATCAGCATCGCTCCAGGTGGGTCCGTCGCTGGTTTCATGGCAGCAGTCGGGAGGTGCGCGCTGTGGTGAACATTCTGATGGCCTTGCTGATGTGCCCTGGCTGGGCCAAGGGAGGCCCCAGAGATTTTTTTTGCCTTTTTTGTAGAGATTTCCAGGGAGACCCTGGGTGGTTTCACGGAAAATCCGATGAATATGGATCGTAACTGGGGGCCCCGCCCTATTTTAGGACACCTCGATATCAATCTGAAATCCATGGTGAATCCGCCTTCGCTCAGTTATAATCAAATATAATCAAGTGACTTCCTGTTCAGATGGGAGCCTTGATGGAGAGCTGAGCAGTGTGTTTTTTTTTCAGAAAGGGAGGGAGTGTTTTGATGTCCGGCACCAGTAAACAACGAGAGGGATTTGAGCAGCTACAAGTGAATGTCTTCTGGGAGTTGAAACCAACGTGGTGTATTCAGTTCCAGCAGCACTGAGTGTTGGCTTTCAACTGTATCAAATCTCTGGGTCAGGGCGTGGTGGGTTTGCTGCACTAAAAGTTTAACTTTTGGCAGCGAATCAACGAACCACCCAGTTCAATCACCAGGTTTTGCTGCTTTTTGGTGCTTAAGTCAGGTATCGACGTTCTCCAAGTCCACATTTTTTCCACTAAATGAGCTAAATCCCACAGACTACCACGTTTTTCCATGTGCTCAGGTGCATTTTTTTCCTGCACGTTCTAACGTGTGCTTGGTTTGCCGTTGGCTCGTCCTCATCTGGCCTCCATGGCATGTCCACTCTGGAGCGGGGCGGGAACGGCAATGGCAGGTGGGTTTGAAAATCAAGTTTTTTTTGCTATAGAGATTTAATTGGGAGTAAAATTAACTATTTTTTTGGACATGTAGTAGGAATTAATGGGGTTGATATGAGATTGATATGGGATTTATATGGGATTTACATGGCAATGTACTTTGGCTATTTATTCTGAACCAAACAATGGGCAACGATATGAGAAAATGGAATCTATGTCGCCATTGCAGATTCCCTTCCCCAGGCCATTTGACTGCCGTACCCTGGAATGCAGGAATTTTGCACCAAACCCTGCAATGTTATATATTATATATATACACACAATACAATTAATACAATATATATATATATGTAGTAATATATATATATATGTATATATATATGTATGTATGTATGTATGCATGTATACACATATATATATATGTATATATATATATATATATGTATATATGTATATACATATATATGTATATATATATGTATATATATATATGTATATATATATATATGTATATATATATATATATGTATATATATAAATGTATATAATATATATAATATATAATTAATATATATATATGTATGTATGTATGTAATGTAATGTAATGTAATGTAATGTAATGTAATGTAATGTTATGTTATGTAATGTATGTATGTATGTATGTATGTATGTGTGTATGTATGTATGTATGTATGTATGTATGTATATATATGTATATATATATATATATAAGTATATATATATGTATATATATATGTATATATATGTATATATGTATATATAAATGCATAATATACATATAAAATATCATTAATATATATATATATATGTGTAAGATATTTCCCACAGACGCCGTGTGTTGCCCAGACATTAACATTGAGAATGTCGTGCTGTCCAATATATGATAGGAGAAATTGCAGAAAATACTGCGTATACGCAGTGTTTTCCAGTTTAGGATTCAAAGTTTTCAGAGCCTAGGTTTTAGGGTTTAGGGTTTTAGGGTTAGGGGTTTTAGGGTCCGCCAACACAGGTTGGCGCCCAAGGCAAATCGCGAGCTTCAAGTTCCACAGAAAACTAATCACAACAAATCATAATCTTTTATAGTCTCTTAGGGGGAACGCGCCCTACGCTCCAAAACCACCAGGGGCCCTTTTTGACCAGGGGCCTCTTGGAGGACCCCGCCCCAAACCCCAAAGGGCCCTTTTTGATCAGGGGCCTCCCTAAACCCCAAAACCACCAGGGGCCCTTTTTGACCAGGGGCCTCTTGTAGGACCGCCCCCCAAACCCCAAAACCACCAGGGGCCCTTTTTGACCAGGCGTCTTCTACCATGCAGCACAAACTGCCCAAACTTAAGTTCGCCCAGAGCACCAACTTAAGCAAAAACCTGCCAAACTTAAGTTAAGGCCAGGTCCAAACTTAAGCACAAACCGCCCAAACTCAAATTCGCCCAGGGCACCAACTTAAGCAAACACCTGCCAAACTTAAGTTAAGGCCAGGCCCAAACTTAAGCACAAACCGCCCAAACTTAAATTCGCCCAGGGCACCAGCTTAAGCACCGCCAGGCCCCAAGTTAAGTTAAGGCCAGGCCCAAACTTAAGCACAAACCGCCCAAACTTAAGTTCGCTCAGAGCACCAGCTTAAGCACCGCCAGGCCCCAACTTAAGTTAAGGCCAGGCCCAAACTTAAGCACAAACCGCCCAAACTTAAGTTCGCCCAGGGCACCAACGATTTGCCTTGCAGCGCCCTGACCTGATGAACATGTCTCTTGTATTGGGCCTGCCGCGGAAAATGCATCTTTGCAGATCCTCTTCAAATGCCACACGCCTGCCGTCGTTTATTTTCGGAAATGCAACAAAACCTTCATGTTTTTTTCTCACTTTTGACACGGTGCACAATCCCGCGCGCCTGCCACGCGAAACGGCATCTGAACGCCCAGAAGAGGTCCGAGCATGTGTGTTTTCTTCGAAACGCGCTTTGCCCCACAGCGGCGCGCGCTTTTTCGACGTCTCAACTTGCAAAAGTGATCCGAGCCCGTCCGTTTTTTTTTTAATGCTTTTGACTTCGAAATGTGCTTCGTGCCACAACTGCATGCACTTTTTCGACCTCTCAACTTCCAAAAGCGGTCCGAGAATGGTGTGCTTTGTGCATTTTTGACTTCGAAATGTGCTTCGTGCCGCAACGGCGTGCAATTCTTCATCTCTCATCTGGCCAGCTGGCTCCGCACCCGCCGCTTTAGCGGGCCTACTTTTGGACCCTCCGGAGCCACAAATCATTGGAAAAACACTGCATTTCGCGGCTTTCCGACCTTTTCGCGCATCTGCATCTTCTTTCTTCTGACTCTTTCTGACTCTTTCTGACTCTTTCTGACTCTTTCTGACTCTTTCTGACTCTTTCTGACTCTTTCTCTTGTTTGATCTTCTTCCTTCTTTTCTTCTCCTCTCTCTGACTCTTCCCATCTCTGCTTTTTCATCTGTCCATATTGTCGGAAGTTTGACTTCTAAAACTTCCTTCGACAAGTACGCCTACAACTACAACTATGACAATAACTCGACGACGCAGTCTTTGGGGGGGAAAGGGGGTCAAAAGGCTGCAGCCGATTTTTACATCCATCCCGACCTTGCTTTAAAAAAAGGATGCTGCTTATATTTTTCGGAAAAGGTGGGCCCGACGCAGCCTTCGAAAAAAATCCATCAAAAACAGAAGAAATCCAAACATTATAATGACCTGAACCGCGCAATGCGTACGGGAGGACAAAACTTGTGCGCAAATGCAATGCAAAATTTTGCTTTAAATAATAACAAGGAGATTCCTCCCCCCAAAAAAGCATCAATTTTCCATACTTTTATGGCTTGCAGGAGCACGTTTTAGAACCCCACCATGCGTAGACTTTGGGGTTCTAAGTTGCTCTCCGTTGAGGGACGCTAAAAGCCTTGTATTTTTTGAAAGGGTACCATTCTAGAGACACATTTGGGTTCGAATTTGTCGGACACCTGCAGGCAAGAACAGGCGTCCACAAAGTTGTGGCGGTGTGAGGGCGATAATTCAGAGGCTGCACGGTTGTTTTTCTTCCTAGCACACGGGTGCCATGCAGCCCTGGATGCACCTAAAAAGGTGTGTCCAGACGCCGTGGATTCGTGCACCAAGACTGCGTGGGAGAACGGCGGGCTGCGGGGGATGCCACGGTTGCCGGTGTTCCTCTCCAAGCATAAGGTTCCCCTGGGTTCGCCCTGGATGCCAAGCATCCAGAGGCGAACCTGCAGATGCTGTGCGACTTCGTAGAAGAGGAAGGGGTAAGTTTGGGCACCCTCTTCCTGCCGCAGAGCATGGGGCTCTTGGCAGAAGGGGGGAGAGCCTTAGGCCCCCGAGCGCTAGGATTTTTACGGCCGCAGTGGCACGAAGAGCAACCTCAAAGATTCGCGGCAAGGACCGTTGTCGCCCTCCTCTGCCGCTTGGCAGGGGGGCCGGCAAACACTTAAAGAGGCGCTCCGTTCAGGCCCGGCCGGCATTCAACTTCTGCGCGACCTCAGTGGCCGTGCGCATCGCCGAAGGGCGATGGACTCGGTGTCATCCCTGGCCGGGGCAACTTGGCTCATTGAATTGAATAGCTAAGATTATTCCATGGGCCAAGCCGCCATAATTTTATAGGAAGTTGAGAAGCAATACTTCCGAGTTACGGATGACTTTTACCTGATGAAGGGTGGTGTGCGACTTTCCACTACATAACAATACATCACAAAAGATTCGACTTTGATGAAGGGTGGTGGGCGACTTTACATTGCATAACAATACATCACAAAAGATTTGACCTTGATGGAGGGTGGTGTGCGACTGTACACTACATAACAATACATCACAAAAGCATTGACCTTGATGAAGGGTGGTGCGCGACTTTACGCTACATAACAATACATAAGAAAAGAATTGACCTTGATGAAGGGCGGTGTGAGACTTGACATCACAGAAGAATACATCACAAAAGAATTGACCTTGATGAAGGTCGGTGTGAGACCAAGGGAAGTGATGACGAAGGGAGGCGGTGACAAAGGGAGTGTGGTGACTCTGGGAAGTGGTGACGAAGGGCGCGTGTTGACTTTGGGAAGTGGTGACTAAGGGAAGTTGCGAGGAAGGGAAGTGGTGAGGAAGGGAAGTGGTGACGATGGGAAGTGGTGACGAAGGGAAGTGGGACTTTGGGAAGTGGAGACTTTGTGATGACTGAAGCTGGAGCACGAAACCGTATATTTTTCCGTGCAAAGTGGTTGCAGGCGGCGGCGATGAAAGGTACCTCGTGTGTGCGGCGGGTGCGGCTGCGGGCGTTTCTGTCGCGAATGCGTTCCTCTCTGCGGCTGCGGATCGCATTGGAATGGCTGCATGATTGTTGTCATTTGGTGTTGCCATGTGCGTTGATCTGTGCAGGTTTGCAACATTATGCTGCAAAATTCAAACGCATTGTAATGGCTGCGTCAAGGTTGCTTCGCACCGCGGCTGCATGTGTAATGCTATTCTCTTTTGCAGCTGGACATCGTAAATCGCATTGGGGTGGCTGCATCAAGGCTGCGATATTGATTTGTCAGCAGGTTGTCTCAATTTTGGCTCTAGTAGTTTTCCTTTTAAAAGCCCTTTTAAAAAGCGTTTCCAAATCGTTTTTTTTTCGTTTTCGCGCCGAGATCCCGTAAATCGCCTCGGAATGGCTGCATCAAGGCTGTGAAAGCTTGCTGTGTGTAAAAGCTTCTCTGTGTAAAAGCTTGTTGTGTGTAAAAGCGTCTCTGTGTGTAAAAGCTTCTCTGTTTGAGAAGCTTGCTGTGCGTGTAAACGCTTGCCATGTCTAAAAGCACTGTGTGTAAAAAGTGTTCTGTGTGTAAGCGCTTGCTGTGTGTGAAAGCTTGCTGTGTGTAGAAGCTTGTTGTGTGTAAAAGCCTCTCTGTTTAAAAAGCTCGCTGTGTGTGTGCGTGTAAAAGCTTTCTTTGTGCAAGCTTTGTATCACAAAGTGTTACCGGGAAGTGCTTTGTGCAAGCTGTGTAGTACAAAGTAGTACTGTGGAGTGCTTTGCGCAAGCTTTGTAGTACAAAGTAGTACTGGGAAGTGCTTTATGCAAGCTTTGTAGTACAAAGTAGTACTGGGAAGTGCTTTGTGCTAGCTTTGTAGTACAAAGTAGTGCCGGGACGTGCTTTGTGCAAGCGTTGTAGTACACAGTAGTGCTGGGAAGCGCTTTACGCAAGCTTTTTAATACAAAGTAGCACTGGGAAGTGCTTTGTGCAAGCGTTGTAGTACAAAGTAGTACTGGGAACGTGCTTTGTGCAACCGTTGTAGTACACAGTAGTACTGGGAATGTGCTTTGTGCAACCGTTGTAGTACAAACTGGTACTGGGAAGTGCTTTGTGCAAGCTTCGTAGTACAAAGTAGTACCGGGAAGTGCCTTGCGCAAGCTTCGTAGTACAAAGTAGTACTGGGAAGTGCTTTTTGCAATCTTTGTAGCAGACTGTGGTACTGGGACGTAGTTTGTGCAAGCTTTGTAGTACAAAGTAGTCTTGCGAAGTGCCTTATGCAAGCTTTGTAATACAAAGTAATCCTCGGACGTGTTTTGTGCAAGCTTTGTAGTACAAAGTAGTAGCGGGAAGTGCTTTGTGCAAGCTTCGTAGTACAAAGTATTGCGGAAAGGCTTTTGTATGTTAATGCATCTGTGTCTCAGGTGTCTGTGTGCAAAAACTTTCTGCGCCCAGTGGTTTTTTTGTGCAAAAGACTTCTCTCTGACAGTAAGAGCTTTCCGGCGTGCAGAACAGCTAAGATGAGTTGAGGCGAAATTCAAGGAGATAAGAAAGGTTGATCAGTGCTCGGATGAGATGAAAACAGCTGAGAAGAACTTGCTTAGATGACATGTGAGAAGAGATGGGATGAGATGAGAAGAGCTGAGATGAGGTGAGAAGATCTCACATGATTTGAGATGCGATGAAGTGTTGAGTGCGAAGTGCAGGTGTGAAGTGCAAGTGTGACGTGTGAAGAGTGCAGTGTGAAATGTGAGGAAAATGTTTGCTTGCCGTTGCATTGCGCCGGGGCGGGGCGTGCGCAGGTCATGTTCCCGGACAAGATCTGTGCAACAGCTTCGCACAGAGCACGCACTGGCGCACGGCGCATGCAAGTTCTCTAGATGAGAAAGTTTTTATATATCCCCAAGGCAACTTCCACCCCGCCTCGTGCGGGTACTACTGGTAAAATCGTGCCCTTAGCGATTTATGATTGTGAGGATTTTTTGTTGCAGGGAGAGACTGAGTCTCAATTTTTGCTGAAAAGGGGTGAAAGCCCATGTGTACAAAGCCGCGGCAGTTTGCATTTCATAAGCCCGGGCTACAATTTTTCAACGATGATGAAGTTTCCTGAAATACATTGAAAATAGAATATTAAAGGTTAAGACATTTAATCGTTTTAAATAAATAAATAAATAAAAATATAAATAAATAAATATATATATTTGTACGCGCATTGAATTTGAAATATTATGCTTGTTCTTGCCGTGGCGATAGCTTCGCTCGACGCGCAGCTAAATTTGTAAGACCATCGTGATTTTTTCAAAGAAGAGCCGCATTTCACCGAAATGTGCTGTGTGTTTTTTTGGCTACACCCTATGAAGTCCTTGGTGCAATTCTTCCGGCCTGACTTTTGGGTCCCTTGGCTATACATTCTGTTTAGCGCAAGCTTTTGCTATTGTTCAGGGAGGTAAAGGGGCAAGCCAGACATTTACATACGGATTCTATCCCGCAGTATATGTCCACGCGTCCTCGTAGATGCATCACTTTCCAATGATATCACAAGAAATCGGAATATATCAATGTCTATCAAAGTATGTAATACGTCATGATTAATTTGTAGTAATCATGCGTCCGTCGTGTGGCATGTTTCCACCGCTGTCACACTATATTGATGTGGTCTTATTGTATCGCGGCTCATTTGTCTTGCTTAATTGAAAAAATAACACGCCTGAGGAACACTTAAAAGTTTGAACATTTTTGCGGACGCATATATTATCTATAGAATCATGTTGTTGTATGTAGTTGCATTTGTATACAAGTTGATGTGTATTGATTTCGCCTTGAGCTGTAGCATTGTAGCATACAAAAAAGCATGATCAGGCTCAATATGATGTCATTGCGCATATTGCTTGGTATGGTATACGTGAACAACTAAGGCAGGGGGTCTCATGCATGCACACCAGAAAGACATGGTATCGGCTGATGATTGAAGGAAGTTTAGAGGTCAAACTTCTGAGAATATGGACAGATGAACAGAATAGATGGGAAGAATCAGGAGAGAAGAGAAGAGAAGAAGAAAGAAGATCAAAAAAGAGAAAGAGTCAGAAAGAGTCAGAAGAAAGAAGATCCAGGTGCGCGAAAAGGTCGGAAAGTCGCGAAACGCAGTAGTTTTCCAATGATTTGTGGCTCCGGAGGGTCCAAAAGTAGGCCCGCTAAAGCGGCGGGTGCGGAGCCAGCTGGCCAGATGAGAGATGAAGAATTGCACACCGTTGCGGCGCGAAGCACATCATTTCGAAGTCAAAAGCGTAAAAAAATGGACGGGCCCGGAGCACTTTTGCAAGTTGAGACGTCGAAAAAGCGCGCGCCTCTGTGGCGCAAAGCACGTTTCGAAGTCAAAATGCGAAAAACACATGCTCGGACATCTTCTGGACGTTCAGATGCCGTTTCGCGTGGCAGGCGCGCGGGATTGTGCACCGTGTCAAAAGTGAGGAAAAAACGTGAAGGTTTTGTTGCATTTCCGAAAATAAACGACGGCAGGCGTGTGGCATTTGGATCTGCAAAGATGCATTTTCCGCGGCAGGCCCAATACAAGAGACATGTTCATCAGAGATGTTAAGAGGTCAGGGCGCTGATTTCCTGAGAGGGGTTGCATCTTGGAACATCAAATCTTCAGGTTTGCTGCGATGATTTTGCGTGACAGGTGCAGCACTTCGTATGACCTGGCAGCACTTTTTCGTGGCAGGCGCACTACTTTGGACAGGTGGACTGGAAAAATCGCAAAACGCATTGGCACGAGGCCGTCAGCTCTGCACTCAACTTTCCATTTTTGAAGGAAGTCTCGCAGAATTCTTTCGTTTTTGATGTTGTCAACTTCGAGAAATGCGGACCTCTCGCAGAACTGCTTCGTTTTTGACGTTGTCAAATTGAGGAAGTCTCGCAGAATAGCTTCGTTTCAAGCTTGCAGATAGATAGATAGATAGATAGAAAGATCAGATAGATGGACAAATAGATAAATAATTAGATAGATAGATAGGTAGACTGATGGATAGATAGATGGACAGATAGATAGATAGATAGATAGAGAGAGAGAGAGAGACAGACAGACAGACAGACAGACAGACAGACAGACAGACAGACAGACAGACAGACAGACAGACAGACAGACAGACAGACAGACAGATAGATAGATAGATAGATAGATAGGCAGA
>Ga0126342_10004441_pt1 | contig 23951 bp, 20 predicted proteins | sample Cyp1metagenome_FD_92528 | JGI IMG/M metagenome (GOLD analysis project Ga0126342, IMG submission 92528) | Coral microbial communities from Lord Howe Island, Old Settlement Bay, Australia - Cyphastrea 1 metagenome | ecosystem: Host-associated > Invertebrates > Cnidaria > Coral ...
CACCCTCTTTTCTACCATCCAGCCAATAGAGGCTCAAGGCCTGTCCAGCCGATATGCAGCGGCATCACGAATCACTTCCAACCTGAGGCACGAAAGGATCGACAGATGCATTGGAAATTTACAATATACCATCCTCTGATGATATTTAATTGGGATATAGCATGTGATAAACAAGGGGGTATACAATGGGATCAAATAATTTATTTACAATGGACATACCATGATATATCATATTTGCAGTCTGGAGGTAGTATGAATGATTTTAAATCGCTGGTATACTATGACTATATGTACATAACAGAACATAGATGTGATATACCATCTTCCAAGGATGCTGGAAATACAATATAACTCCCTTTGCCCTAATACTAACTTTCCCTAGAAAAACATTGCTTAATAATGATTTACACATATTGGGACATATTGTATTCAACATGAGGATGGGATTGGCCTAAATCGTTCCAACATTCCAAAATTCATGGAAAAGTTGAAGAGTAAAAACAATCAAACAACCAGCCAAACATGGGGGGATGGGAACAACCAGCCAAACATGGGGGGATGGCGATTTCCAGCATGAGCTTGATGAAGAAACAACAAGAACTCCTAAGATTCTGCGGCAAAAGCTAAGATTTCAGGCAAAATTGTCCTAGCATCTGTAAGCCTGTGGTATATACTCAAACAGCTACACATGAAAGGTTTGTCCATAAAATGGTCGTAGCCCAGTGCAGATTTCAGTTGGAAGACGAAACTGATTGTCAGCATCCATTTTCAGATTGACATCCATTACAACTTATCTACAAATCCTACACTACCTAAAACAAACGAGGATGTCATTTACAAAATCCTGGAACCCAACATAACTGCCGTCCAGCCTCAAAGCCATGTTAGTGGAAAAATGCAGCTTGGATAGTGGAGAAATAACCTCCTAACATAGATCCAATCATGGGTTCACAACCATGTTTGTGGGTTTTTGCACATTTTCAAAGCATAGAAAATGTTACTAACATGACCCTAGACAGGTTCCTAAATCTATGTGAGCTGGAATTTGCATACTGTCTCATTTCTTGACCCCACAGCTACGTTAGGGGCCTTTTGGGTGTTTTTCCACCTTTTTCCCAATATCCATGTTAGTGCTCCCAAATGAGAATTGAACATCGAATGTGGTCAAACCAATTCGTCCCGATCTTTCGAACATCTATGTTAGTGGTGGTTTCCTACAATAGGGGGTCTAGATAATGACAAATCATACAACATCGACTGGTTGGTGGTTTCAACCAACCCCTCCGAAAAATATGACTTCGTCAGTTGGGATCTTGACATTCCCAATATATGGAAACATAAAATTCATGTTCCAAACCACCAACCAGTAATCATTGATTATATTGTTATTCCAATGATTAACCATTATTAACCATAGATTAACCATAGATTAACCATAGATTAACCGTAGATTATTCCATGTTTGCGCATGGTTTTCCTTGTTAAACCCATCGCCACCCACTAATCGCCCGCCTGGCTCGCATTCATCGCATCATCCGTGGCCACCTTTTGGGCTGACGTCTGATAGGCGATAGGCCGGCCCAGATAGGCCATTCGGAATAACATGGGTTTTTAAGATCTCCAAAAATCCAGCAGTCTGTAAGTTTCAAAGAAATATATGGATGAGTTTTCTTCGCAAGTTCTTCTAAAATGGACCCCCGGATGGCCCCGGATGTGGTGGTTTGTTGCTCCCATCCCCCACAAAAGCTGCCAACTTTACCCATGAAGTTTTAAAAGTGACCCATGTCCACCAAATAGCGAGCTGGGGTGAATTCTTGGCGCATCGCCCACACCATGCACATTCATCCCAAACATGTGATGGAAATCATATTTCATCCACTACATCCACCATGGTTCCGAGGGGTGAACTAATATGCATGGAGCCTCATGAATATTCCATTCATATTCCATATTACCCTCTGGTAAACTAACAGTTTGCTATTGAACATGGCCATAGAAATAGTGGATTGACCATGATTTACCCATTAAAAATGGTGATTTTCCATCGTCTTTTGTATGTTTACCAGAGGGCAATATCGCCATTCATATTCCATTATATCACCCTTCTACCATTATTTTATGCTGGCTAACTTCCCATCTTTGACAACACAGACTCTGGGTATAGCTGGCTTCCATCCAGACATTCCATTCATATTCCATTCCATATCACCATCAATATCACCATTATACCATCACTTCACGGGGTACAGTAACTATATGTAACTGTGGACTATGGCATCCATTTTATCATATTTTATCCAGACATTTCCAATTGATTTTCCATGGAATCCCTATGGATTTTCCATGGAAATTCTCATCGAATTTCCATGGAAATTTCCCACCCAAACTTCCAGCCACGTCGAAGCCTTGCTGATCTGACTCTGCAACAGTTCCGTCGCATCCCAGTTTGAGCTACAGCTGGAACTGGCCGAACTGGCCGCCTTCGCAGCCAGCAAAACCTGGGAAAAAACCATGGTGACAAGTTGGAAGACATCTAGAAATGTGGCTTTCCATAGGGGTACCCCGTGGTACCCCAATAGCTGGATGGTTTTTGAATAGAAACACCTATTCAAATTGATTCTTAGGGTACCCCCCCATTTCAGGAAACCTCCAAACATCTGAAGATGATGGGAAATCCATAGGACATCCGACTTCCCGTGAAAAATGACGAATTTGGGAATAAGCATATGACATATCTGTCAAGTACACGACGTTTATTATCAACGGCGCACTATGGCTTAGATAGTGAAGGAATGGGGCCGGATGCCTGTGCCATGTACTACAATTCCTGGACCGGAAATAGGAAGACTTCGGAAGATGGATATCAATTAATCACACCAGCCATGCTCTACCCTCCAGTAAATTAACAGCTGAACCCTGAAAATGACCAGTTTATAGTGGAAACTGGTCTTCCAACCCCTATCTGGCGGGGTCTATGTTAATTTACTGGAGGGTAGAGCATGGCTGGTGTGATGTCGCTTCCATCTCTTGATGGTTTACCGTATATCAAAGATGCTTTACCCTCTATGGCTGGAGAATCCACCATTTATTCTGGTTGGTGATTGACCAACCCCTCTGAAAAATGATGGACTTCGTCAGTTGGGATGATGACATTCCCGATATATATGGAAAACATGTTCCAGACCACCAACCAGATAGATATAACTTTACCTTTTGTTCACGGCGGTTATAACACAACCTATTAATTTCTCCCCATCTTCCAGAAGACTTGTTTTTGCACTGTCTTGGAGACTACCATTCTAGGATTCCTTGTTAAACTTTTCTAGTGACAGCCAATAGGCATCAATAGGCTGTAGCACAACCGGTTTCATGACCAAAGTCAGCAGCACAAAACTCAAACTCCTCTCAATCTCTGCTCCTAACATTTCCAAAGCAATCCAGCTCCTTTAAACAGAACTGTCGATAGGCACTGCCTGGTTTCTCAAAAAACTATGGTACCCACTGGTTAGTCATCAATTTCCCCACTCAACTGCCTGGTTTGGGGGTACCCATGTGGCTGAAGATTGTTGCATCCGTGCTGATCATATCTCTGATTTTATCCTTTTTCGGCTGCTTTCTACCTCAGTGACCCTTTGACAATCTAACCTTGGAATGGGAAATTCGCCTTGACACCCCTGAGTCCCATCGCAGCAAGAAGCCAACAAGGTGGTGCCCCTGCTTCTAGCTTGGCCCACCACATAGTTTTCAAGCACCAATAAGCCTAGCTAATCTAGACATAAACCGACTTAGATGCCGAATGGGGCACCACCTTGTCCCCCCTCCCCCCTTCCAGTCCGCAACAGGCCACCCCGAAGGCTCGAAAAAACGTCATTGGTTCGGTCCCGTGAATAAAAATACCGCTTGGAAAAAGCGGTGATTGAGCTGCTGAAGGCGATGGCAATGGTGGATATATGGCTACGATGTGGTGCACCCAAAAAATGGCAACGTTGGTTCAATCAACATGCGTTTAAACATATCCTATGACATGACAATCCATATAATCCCTATCGCTAGTCCTACAATGTGGTCCCCCATAAGTTGTATTCTTGTTGGTTGACAACCCACTCGTGATACGAATCAACTGCAACAAAAAAACATGTAAACCACAACCACACATGTTCAGATGCACATGTCCAAACATTCTTTACCTTATGAAAAACATGAGTGCAACGTCGCGTAACATCATTGTTGCTGGATGCTTACATCCTTTCAGCAAAAAAACTCCCGGGACCTTCCCCAAGACAACCAGAAGAATGCAAATTTGAGTTGGAAAGTCAGATTTTACTTCCAAACATGCTCTCAAACAGTGTCTAGTCTTGTTCCTCCCATTTTTCTCCTACCTTTCCATTTCACCAAACAGAAACACACATCTTTTGGTGGTTCCAAAGCCAGAAAACTCAGCCCCTGTGCCAGGTTCCCCTGCTTGGCAGACCGACTTGGGTCAAAACCTGGAGATGGCCAGCCATGCGTCCTCTAGTGTTCAGTGCATTCATCATCAAATCATCTGATGTTTTTAAAAGTTCCTTCAGTGTTTTGATCCCAAGAAAAATCCCAAGGTTTACCCGGCCTGGTAAACTACCAGTTTGCTATTGAAACTGGCCATAGAAATAGTCGCTTTTCCCATTCAAAATGGTGATTTTCCATAGATTTTTGTATGTTTACCAGAGGGTAACTCAAGCTTTCCCCCCATTTGTGGCCACGCAACTCCTACCGTTTCCCCATCTTTTCCCCAGGGCAATCCCTTCGCCTCGCCCAGGCGACGTACCGGCGCCGCTGCGGAACGCGGCAGCAGATGCTCCGCCAGGAGTTTGCAGAGCGCCTCAGGGGACATGGCGAAGGCTTACACACACACACATATGTGTGTGGGTGTGTTAGTGTATAATATGGTGATTCTATGGGGATTCTATAGAGATTCTATGGGGATTCTATAGGGATTCTATGGGGATTCAACCTTTTAAGCTGGTTGGTGGTATACCTACCCCTCTGGAAAATGATGGAGTTGAAGTCAGTTGGGATGTTGACATTCCCAATATATGGAAAAATAAAAAATGTTTGAAACCACCAACCAGTTTTAAGGTAGACCACTTTAAAAAGGCTCATCGACTTTTTAGTGATGGTCATGCTTGGTGATTTTTAACGATTTATAGCGACACACTGAAGGATTGAACTGCCTATACGAGCTTGGGGATGTGATGTGTACAAATATCTTCTCTTTAAACAATAGTGATGGGGTAGAGAACCAAAAGAAATGGCCTCTGAACATATTGGTTTAACACAGTGTCACCTTAAATCTTGCTGGTGAAATCCACTTAGAATGGTGGGGCCAATTTGTGCCTGACGGACAGGAATTTACGGTATTTACAGAAAACATGTTACTGAGGAAATACACTCCTAACTCTTGCTTCAAAGCGCGCTACATGAAAAAGTAAATGCCAAAAGGGCTGGAGCTACGCTCATTTGGAGACAATATGCTCAAAAGCACGCATCTGTCAAATCAGCATGTATATCAGTGTTTTTTCCAGGATGCAGTTATCATAACCAAAGGGAAATTGTTTGAGTTGGGTCACCTATGGTCTTTTCGGAGTTTTCCTTCGATGCTTTGGTAACTGGGATGCTCAGCCGGTGCCTCGCCTGAAAATCGGCCTTGCTGGACACTTCACGCAGCCGCTGCAGAATCGGCAGGAGCTCCTCCCACCAATCCCCTGGACAAAAAGCTGGTGCCTCCTAGGCACGTAAGTGGCTTAACATAAGTTTCACCTTTCAAGCATCTAAATATACCATTTAAATATAACTATGTATAACTATCTAACTATATGATACCCTCCAGTAAATTAACATAGACCTTGCCAGATAGGGGTTGACAAGTTTCCACTAAAAATTGGTCGTTTTCAGGGTCCAGCTGTTAATTTATCAGAGGGTAATAGATGTACTTAGAATATCGATATGCCATAACCATCTAAATATACAATCTAAACATAACAATCTATATAATATAAATATAGATATAAATGATAATATATGTATAGGTAGAATATCCACATGCCATTTTTACCAATAGAAAAAGCATGAAAACTTCGCCGCAGCCCTTTACGCAACGCCTGCCATGCACCAGCTGTCCTGCCAAGCCATTGGATGTCCTCGAACACCGAAGTGCTATCAATTGATGGGGATTGGGAAGGGCATACCCCAAGCTCGCTGGATGGTTTATTTATGTTTATTTCATGGAAAATCCATCTATAAATGGATGATAACTAGGGGTACCCCTATGACGAAACGGAAACCTCCATAGTTAGCTAAGTTGGTGAACATAACTCCAATATACTCCAATAAGTTGGGTTTATGGTAGATATACCTATACTTAATGGGGATTATAAACAAACCTATAACTGGGGGGGCACCACCTTGTGGGGATTTAACCATATTTACCCCATACTTAAAGGTGCAGTTCCTATGAGTAATGAGATGTTTCATGAGTATAGATATCTGGAGCTATAAATTTTGAAGGCAAAAATATTGCTATCATGAAAAAATCAAACTCATGGTGGTTGTGACCATGGTTGTACTGTTAAAATTCATTATAAAGATCAACTGCAGCCACAGGTATGATCATATAACTGCTATGGACAAAGGCTCGAAACTCACTTGGGGCCATGCCACAACGCCGTTTCCAGCTGCAAAAAAAACAACATAACTTTTGAAGATTCACCTGTTGGCTCTTGCACTCTCAATCAGGAAAAACCTTGACAGTTTTTCCTGGTAGATCCCAAGATGTTTAAAATCATGTTATATCCCTACTTCTGCTGGGCAAAGCATCATTCTTGCCGGCTGAAACTTGTACCCACCTGGATGTGCAAGACAATAAGCATCTTGGAACTCAGAACCATCATATCCCAGTTGGTGAAAAATAAAGGCTCTGACTAACTCGGATGCAGCCTCATTTTGGCCAGAGAAATCTCCAAATTTTACATCATTTAAGCCGGTAAGATCAACATATTAGTGAACTCCACATTAAATCTACGCTACTACCAGGAAAGCACCCTCATTTTGAAGGTACCATTCCCCACTTTAGATCATTCCCTACTTTAGTTGGTTTGATCCATATTTCCCTTGGTCAAATCATGTTACAAACCAAGATTTCAGTTGAACACATCCATATCTGGTTGGTGGCATACCTACCCCTCTGAAAAATATGAGTTCGTCAGATTGGATCATCATCCCAACTATTGGGGAAGTCATAAAACTCATGTTCCAAACCACCAATCAGATAATCATTTTTTCACCATCATAAACCAGCATAAAGCATCAATAAATCTGCATAATCCATCATTAAGCATCAATAAACCATCGTAAACCATCAATCAACCATCATATAACCATTAATGTGGGTAAAACAATGTAATTTTTACCACCCATCACTGGGAATGCTTCTATAGTGGCCATGGCGGCCATAGCATTTTGTAGTGGAAATGGCATCCCGGATAGTAAAACAAAGTCATAGACCACCCATTTTTTGGCATGGTTTATGCCACCTATTCTAGTTGGTGGTTTTAACCATCTTGAAAAATGATGGAGTTCGTCAATGGGAAGGATTATATATCCCATATATGAAATGGGAAATAATCCATTCATGTTTGAAACCACCAACCAGTATTTATATTGATTTGCATCAACAACAAACACGACGCCCCCATCGAGAAACCCCCCTATAAATCGGCCTCCCGGACTGCGTGCGTTTTGCAAGGCGTCCACATCGCAGGCAGAAAGGGCCGAGGCCTGCGGCAGGGTCCCAGGGTCCCAGGGTCCTAGGGTCCCGGTGCCAAAGATGTTGAGAAATAACTCCAATGAGTATGGTACATAATCTGGTTGGTGGCTTCAACCCCTCTGAAAAATATTAGTCAGTTGTTCACCTTATTCCCAACATATGGAAAAATAAAAAAATGTTCCAAACCACCAACCAGTAATGGTTGTATGATGGTTATATGATGGTTATATGATGGTTGATTGATGGTTGATTGATGCGGTTAATATAGAAAATCATATAGACAAGTAAAGTAACCATATAGAATTCATAACAATCACAATAATGCGGGTAAAACAATGCCATGAACCATTCCCCACATCAATATAAATAGGTGGCATAAACCATTCCTAAATGGTAGTTTATTTTTGTTTTACCACATTAATGGTTATATGATGGTTGATTGATGGTTTACGATGGTTTACGATGGTTTATTGATGGTTAATGATGGATAAATTATGCAGGTTTATTGATGCTTTATGCTGGTTATGGTGCAAAACGGGAAAAAAGGACCTGCACAAAATTACAATCAATCTGGCTGAACTGTGACAACTCACCAACATCAAACACGGTGATGAATAGGAAAAGCGGAGACCCACCGCCAAACCATCATATGTTGTTTAAGAATAAGATACCCTAGCTGCTTGGATGATTCCCCAAGACTGAGACTTATTAGTCTCAAGGGATTCAATCAACCACCATCTCAGAATCCCAGCTGGACGGTTGATGAATCCCCCCCGTTCACATTAAACACACCCGTTTTTTTTAAGTCCCAAGATGTGCAAATCGCCAAAGCATGGTTTCTGGGAGGGCCTTTTTTAATATTAGGGGAACGGGATTAATTTAAAAGGATCCATTCGATGATCTACGCCATTTCGCAAGGGAGCAGGTGATTCAAACATCAGCAAAACTGTCATCCCTTGAGACAACAAAACATTAGTGGAAATAACACCAACGAAGAGAGTGATGCATTCAGCTCCACATTGAGCAGGCTTTTCATGATGGTCCCCCTTAGCTCCTCCAATATCTGCCGTAAAACATGGAAACCTGAGCCACAATGAAACTTACCATCTCATGGTCGAAGTTGCCTGTTGAAAATCTCCTTGTTTTGAGCTACATGAATCTAAATGAGATAACATGGACCATGGACAATGTTTTATATGTATGTTATATATATATAGATAGATATATCTATATGCATGTTCCCTACTTTTTTTATATTTCCATATGCATGGACAATGTTCTATATGGAACATGTTAATATATATTAATATATATATATGTACATGTCCCATTGGGAGGTATTCTAAAAGCAGAGAACTCACCGGATCGTCATCCTCGGCTGGATTCCTGGACATGTGGCCCTGGCGGAGAACAAAACGGTGGCATGCCACCATTGAAAAACCATAAACATCCCATGAATAAATAGGAGGATTCTTGGATCATTGGAGGATTATTGGATTATTGGAAGGACTAGATTCTAGATGAGGACTTTTCAAATCCACTAGTAAATGGGGGTTATCAGTTATAAACCACTTAGAATTCGGATAACCCGCTGAATGGGGACTTGTTCACCTGGGTTCTTGTGAACCACTGAGATGATCCGCCAACAGGAAACAATTCCTGCTCGTATTAAACACGCCCATTGTATAACTCTCAAGTATGTACAAATCCCCTACTAAACCGTAGTTTCTGGGGAGTGTTTTAATATTGGGCGGATGAGATTTGTAGCAATTCAACCTCCCAAACATGAAATTCGAAGATATTCTAAGCGGATTTCATCAATATTTATTTTGCCCCAAAACGTACGGTTTATTCTTGTAAGATTCCAATCTATCCCAGGATTTTTTTTGGATAGAAATGATGAGTAATGATGCTATGCATCCCAATTCCAATGGGGTCATTGCATGTCATTTAGCTTGCGGATGCGCTGGGACAACTTTCCAAACTGATCACACCAGTGCTTTCATGATCTGGTTGGTGGTTTTAACATGCTTTAGCGGATGTTTTAGCCATCTTGAAAAATATGAGTTCGTCAATGGGAAGGATGACATCCCATATATGAAATGGAAAATAATCCATTCATGTTTGAAACCACCAGCCAGAGATGCATGATCATCGCCAGAATCGGACAGATTGGACATCAAAACGCCCAAATAGTGGGGCCCCAAACGCGCTTCATATTCGGAAGTCCGAAGGGTGAGGATCCGGGGTACCTTAACCCATTACGAAAACCGTCGATTTGTCCACCATCCTGGATGGCTAGCTGTCATTGGAGCATCAGCTGTAGAGAGGACAACGAATATAAAGAAATGTCATGACATGTCCAGGGCAAGGTTCTTTTGCATATAGCTGTTCCCAGACTTGGACGAAAGGAAATCGTGCCGGAAACCCCAGTCTTCAATCGCAACACTAACAGAAAAAAATGTCCTGCAAACATTCCATGTAACAAACACAATGAACCCTAAAAACTGCCAAAATTGCTGCCGTCCTCATCCCTAGGCCAGTGACCGATCGCCCTCCATTTTTCCTTCGCTGTCTGCGCTGTCCGCACAACACGCCGGACTATGTCTCCGTCATGTGCTGTCCCAAGGGTGGGGGCTATCCTGTCAGCAACAAATCTACGATACATTGGCACTGCCGGAAAATATATAGACTCCCGACTCTATTTCTTCAAACAAAAACAATCATGCATATTTGGATATGGGTCTGTCTGAAAATGGGCTATACTCCTGAATGGTTATGGCTTGGGACCATGATGAAAACAATGATTTTTTAAAGGTATCATATTTTCAGGCAAACCCATTAGATCAACACATGGCCGCCACCAATGTTTTCGGGCAGCAGCAGCACCTCTTTGGGGTAGACTTTGACCCACCTATCCGACCTATTCCTCTCCAGTACTGGTCTGATTCCATCGGTAACATTGGATCCATTCATCTTGAGGTCTACTGGGTATTTCATATTGGGATGGGATGGGATTAGCCAAGCAAGTGACCAAACATATCACTATAGATAATCTCATATGCTCACCATGCTGGACTATTTACAAACATTTACCCTTGTCCAAAATCTATAAATGACCCAGTCATGTAGGATTTTATATACCAGCACCATGGGTTGCACGTGGGAATTAGTATACTACCCTCTGGTAAATTAACATAGCAATGGAAAATCACCATTCTTAATGGGAAAATCCACTATAAATAGCCATTTTCCATTGCTATGCTAGTTCACCACAGGGTATATCATACTATATCGTTCATTGAGAAGACCTATCAAATATACGGATCATGGGGATCTCGGAGCCCTGGTCGCCCCCAAGGCTAAAGGGGGTAACTGGTCCCGGTTCCCCTCGTTGCTGGTCCCGGATACCTGAAAGAAAACCCCTTAAATCATCCCATAAAACTCAAAGATTCTACATCGGCTGCTGAGATCACAAAACGGTGGTACCCCAAAATGGATGGTTTATGATGGAGAACAAAAAACACTAAAATGGATGATATGGGTGGTACCCCCATGTTCCGAAACCCGCGTATACCCTGGGGTAAATATGCCCATAGATGTGGAAAACGCATTGCTTTCCCATTCAGATCATGATCTACGAACGGTGGGCCGTCCAAGTCTATGTTAATTTACAGGAGGGTACCACCTTTTATGGCAAAAAAGAACGGTACAGTATATCAAACTAGTGCGGCAAACCCAATAATGTGGGTAAAACAATCATAAACCACCCATTTGGGAATGGTTTATACCCTCTATTTATGGTGATTTAGGGGATGGTTTATGGCATTGTTTTTTAGCCACATTAACAAACTGCCCCCAATTTTGCCATGTGTCAAAACCATCCCTTAACTGGAGGTCTTAATATATGGGTTCACATATTCATACACACAAACAAGGTTCACCCATTGTAGAATCTCCATATGGGGGTTTCCATCAATGGGGGTACCCCAAAATGGATGGTTGATAAGGGAAAATCCCATTAACATGGATGATTCAGGGGTACCCCCATGTATGGAAACCTCCATATGGGCCGCCCGTGATGCTGCAGCCCATGTGTATAGACGCGATGATTTCATCGTTCTTATCCTATAACTGTCCAATAATATGACCAGATGCACAACACCATGTAATACAATAATTTCCTATGTGGGGTTGAGGTACAAAAAACTTGTTTATAGTTTATAATTGTCCCATCTAAATTGCATTTGTTTGGTGGTATACCCGCTTTTAGACACACCATAACATCCACAACATCGTTGGACGCGCGCCATTGGATTTACCTCATTTCCTCCTGTTTAGGCCCCCTTTTATACCCATCGCTGCTGGTTAAACCACAATTCACCGCTGCTTAAAAAACATGTTTTTTCATGATGAATCCACATGTTTGACCCTTAAGTATATATAACTTTATTTGTTAATGCTTGAGTCAACCTATTTTGGTTGGTTTCACCATGTTTGAACCTTAAAAAAAAAATGGTGTTTTTGCAGGATCACCGAGGTGGACTTCCTATCACTGCTTAACACTGCTTAACTGGAGACGCGACGCGACTTCACGGTCCCGTTGCGGCCATTTTTAGCCTGAGAAATCGCTTCAGTTCAACCTGGTGGGCTTCGGTGCACTGCACCAGGGGGGGATTTCACCAAGCCACTTCCGATTTCAAAATCTTTTACATATCATAAATGAAATAATGACACTTACGATATACTTTTGTATGGCAGATTCTGGCAGATATGACATTTGGATACATTTGGCAATATTAAAATGGTACCCTCTGGTTATTTAACATAGCACTGGTATAGATGGCCCATAGACATAATTAGATGATTTTCCCAGCTAGATACCTGCATTTATAAGGGATTTTCCATGGCTATGTTAGTCATAACCAGATGGTAGTAACATGACCAATTTGTTCAATCAAAAGCAGAAGAGTCCGACTCTACGACCCCAACAAAAAAACACCACCATGAGATCCCAACTTTGGAACCCGGGCTCCAGGCTTTGTGCAGGTTATTGTCGGGGGGATTAGAGAGAGAGAGATATATATATATATATTGAAAACATATTATAATTAATATGGTTATATATGTATATGGTTGGTGGTTTTAACCATCTTGAAAAATATGAGTTCGTCAATGGAAGGATGACATCCCATATATGAAATGGAAAATAAAATTCATGCTTGAAACCACCAAACAGTATATATATATCAATGTATATCATAGCTCCGAACTTGCGCACGCTTTCTGAGGCAAACGTTTTCGAGTGCCAGGCCCGCCTGCCACTGATCTTTATCAGCTCCTGCTTGAGCCAAGGAGTTCTTCTCGATGGGAATCTTGTGCATCCACTCCTTGCCTTTGCCTGAAGGCATCAAATTGGCATCAACATACACCATTAACAAACACAAAAACAAGATGACAATGTGATTTAATGGAATTTAATGGAATTTAATGACATGAAGTGAATATCTATCTGGTTGGTGGTATACCTACCCCTCTGAAAAATATGACTTCGTCAGTTGGGATGATGAAATTCCCAAGATATGGAAAACATAAAATTCATGTTCCAAACCACCAACCAGAAAATGACAATGTGATTTAATGGAATGTAATGGAATGTAATGGAATGTAATGCGATCATAATCCACTTAATGTGATATAAGCTCTGGCAATGATTAACATCGGGAACTGGAAACATCACCTTTTCTACAGCCAAATCATCGAAGTTTTTATCGGTCATGTTCCAAATCTAATGTGGGTAAAACAATGTCATAAACCACCCATGACTGGGAATGGTTTGAATCCCACCTTAAAAAATGTGATTTAAAGGATGGTTTATGAAATTGTGTTACCGACATTTACCGACATTATGTTAAATTACCAGCAGGTAATCCAATAACATTAGCGTCATCTCAACCCATCCGTCCCGAATCAAAACGCAGGAGGTCTCAAAAATGACCATTGTCCCTTGTTTTTTTTGGTTGTTGGCCCCATGATAACCATGATGATAACCCTCAACCCGATCACCCCGCACATTATAAACCACATTATAATCCATGTGTTCCTGAGGTTTCATAGATCACTGTTGCTTTTTTAAAGTGCAATCTAGTTCTTGCCTATTAGATTGTTACGCAGCCCCAAAATCTACCTGGCTAAAACCGGAGCGAGCCCTGAGGGATGAGCAGTTTCGCAGTGGCATTTTTTCCAGGGCCCTCCAAGTATCCCCCCAAACAAATGGTATTGTACACCATAAAAATAAAAAAATAGTACTTTTACCAATTTTATGGCTACTTGAAGCTTCTGGCTACTTGACTTCAACGGAATTTAGACCACGCTTTGCTGCATCTGCGACGTCTGCGACGGTGGTGGCCATGGTGTCCAAATCAACTGAACCCACCGGCATTGAAACAAGTTACCATCTGTAATCCGCGGCGACTCGTTTAAATTTGCTCCTTGGATGGAGAGCTTTGAGGCGGGAATTGCAAGAAACGACCAGATGAGATCATAGCTGGATATAGAGTAGCAAAACAACAAAACTATATGATCTGGTTGGTGGTGCAATAACCATCTGGAAAAATATTAGTCAGTTGGGATGATTATCCCATATATGAAATGGAAAATAAAAATCATGTTTGAAACCACCAACCAGTGATGTATGTGTCTTCATATTCCCAGCTTTCCCACTTTTCGTTCTCTATGGCTTGGGCCAAGCGGCTTGGGGTTGCTCACTATTCCAAACAAATCATGAATGGGTGTGCCCAAAAAAAAGGAGGTGGTGCTCCTCAGTGGTTCCCTTTCCGTGCTGGATTGTTCACCCCAAAGACCTGGAAACGGAACGGAGCCATGTGTCATTCATTCATACTGGTTGGTGGTGCAATAACCATCTGGAAAAATATGAAAGGATTATCCCATATATGAAATGGAAAATAAAAACTAATCCCATCATACTAGTCCCATCCTAGCCAAAACATGTTTTGCTCCGCAAAAAACATATAAATCTGCCAGTAAACCGATGGACACCCTGGGAGCTGCGACTTGCAGGAAGGAATCCTGGAGCCATTGAGGATTGTCGGTTTTGCGTAATGTTACCCTCTGGTAATTTGTAACAGATTGCTATGGAAGCCATGGCCCATAAAAATAGTTGATTTACCGTTCTTAAAGATGGTGATTTTCCATAACTAGCTATGTAAACGTGTACCAGACGGTAAATTGATCTTTGCCAACATTGATCAACAGCCTGCTTCGTTAAAGCAGCAATGGGCCAGGGCTTGACCCCGGAACCACCACATCGAGGCGTCAAGCCGTCGAGTCACCACTCCGAGACAGGTTGTTGATCTTAATCTCGTCACCATAGAAGTGCACGAAGACTTTGCTTCCTGCGGCGTGTTGAAAACGCACGGCATATCGGCATGGTTTTTTCACGCTTCAACAAAATCTGGTTGGTGGTATACCTACCCCTCTGAAAACTATTAGTCAGTTGGGAGTCTTATTCCCAATATATGGGAAAAAATCATGTTCCAAACCACCAACCAGAAATCTTCCATAGGTGAAATGGGTAAAACAAGATGGCTGTCCCAAGTTGTCTATCCCATGGCTATGAGTCCGTCCCATGGCTTTCTATTGCTATGGACTCCCAGTGGATGGTAAAAAGCCGAACCCATAGTGGCATTTTTTAAAAAATCACATGGATAATATGAATCAAAAACATCATACCCTGAGAATCTTGGGGCCTTCCAATGCAGGGGGCGGGAATGCAGGGGGCGGGTCCCAATGGTGGTTTCAGGAGGGGTCATGACCGCATGGGATAGGCATTGGGCCCGGGGGGTCTTATGTGGCGATGCGGTTTGGTTGCCAAGAGGTATCAACGCACCAACTCATGGATGGCCATTTCACATCACATCACATCACATCATATGGTTCTGTTGCGTGATGTTGTTGGCTATCCGATGGCTATCCGACGGATATGCGACGGCTATCCGATGGCTATCCGACGGCTATCCGATGGCTCTTATAATGGCTTTCCAACAGATAGCCGACGGAAATTGGGCAGCTATCCGACGGCTATCCGATGGTTATCCACGCCAGACCCGGCAACCATATTTCTAAAGCAACTGGACCTTGACGGATTTCTTAACAACTTGGGTATTTTAGCCCCATTGTCTGGAAAGAGGCTACGGCAGTGCTTTTATTCAATCCCCCCAGCCCCGGTGGATCACGACAAATCGCGAGAAACAGAAGTAAAGTTACTATCGAGCAGCAAAAGGGCTGTCTTTTTCCAACTATTATTGCATCAAATAGGCGTCGGATAGTGTCGGATAGATGGCTGGGGGCCTTCCAAAATGGGTTGTTTTGAAGGACCGCCCGTCGGATAGGCGTCGGATAGGATTCTGTAAAAATTGGCAATGTTCTATACGACAGGGGTGGCTTCAAAGAAACACAATGCAACATGGTTGGATTGCCTTTAATTCTCCAACCATGTGGGCAAAGGCTGACCTCCTTGTAGAACATAATGAATTAAATGGCCGCGCCAAGATCACACCAACAATATATACCAGACTGGCCAAGCGCATTTCCTTGTATGCAAACCATCAGGAGTATCATTTACAAGTGTACGCGGTCTTTGAACAAATGCTTGCTGATCCTATCTTCCCCAAACACGATTTCATGATGCATATGTTGGAAACCACCCGCGAAACCCAGCTAAAGCTTTGTTGCTGGTCTTCTTTGTGGGAAGAGCTTTATGAGAATTGTCCCCCGGATGGGACGTGTTGCCGAACGTGTCCTTGCTAGATTTGCTTTGTTTAGTCAATATTCGTCAATACTTGTAAGATCATCTGATGCTTTTTTACAAAAATTGCATGTCACGTCAGGACATCCATATCAAACCCAGTGGCCCCTGAGTACTTCAGGGCCTATTCACTATTCCCATCCATAACTCCCCGTGAATTTGATGTGAAGATGTCCGGGTTTTGCGGACGTCCGTACACGGCCCATCCATACAAGGTGGTGGCCCATAAATAGCTAAGTTGGTTTACAACTTGCTTTTTGATTGTTAAAATGGTAGATCGTAAAATACCCAGGGTTTATGTCGACAATCTTCGCCAACTACGGCCCCACTTTGTGACATAAGGAACCCTGCGCCTTCGTAAACTGCTCCGTAGTTTTTTCTCTTCACAATGGTCCTTGGAGGTGCTTTCTTAATGGGTAGTTGACGGTAAATGATGTCTAGACATGAACAAAAACGCACTGTACATACAAAAAACACCATCATTAACATTCATTAACCATTAATATCCATTGATAACCATTATTGATCATTATTTACCATTATTACATAACCATTATTACCAAGTATTAAAAAAGAAAGATTGGAGACATGAAACGGATCAACACTCGACACATGGGTAGTGTTGGCCTCCCGCCCACTGCCTTGTTATGCGCATTCATGCGCCACCAAATGGCCAATTTTCTGAAGAAAACCACAACGGGAAAAAAGAAAAAAGCAAAACATCCTGCTTTCTTTAGATGGAGAGTGAGTTTAAAGTATAAATGTAAAACAGGAACCAGCTTAAACCCCAGTCATAAATCTGACTGATCCATTGATGCTCAGTGTCGGGCCTCACCGGGCCTCATTTTCCAAGCCAAGAAGCCCTGAAGCTCCTGCTGCAATGTCGTATTGATCCTGATCACGATGGCATGGACAAGCATTGCACACAAAAATCGCGATGCAATGGGAAGCCTTCGTTTCCTGTGGCCAGGCAGTGTAAGAAAATTTCGCATCACAAAATGAGAGTCAAACATTGAAGGCCATGGCTATGTATCCCTCAAAGTCCATTCCAAAGCACGAGAACTTGCTACAAACCCAGGATAACCCAGAGGTTTAAACATTTACAAACCAAGGTGTTTCATGGTTTCATCAGCCCTTCCATTCCTTCCACTTCCATTCCTTTCCAGATCTCTCCCGGCCTCGGTGGTTTCGAAGCGGGTCTTCACTTCGATGTCTTGGTCGCTGGCCAGCTCGGCTTCACCCAAGTTGTAGGTGTAATCGAAGAGCAGGTCCACCATCTGCGGTGCTGTGAAACAGCAAGTCGTTGGCGCTTTCGGATTCAGAAGGATCATGGCATGGTAGAGATATGTATCTAACAGTATCTAACATATATTATCTGTAGTTAATACTAATTGGTGGTTTCAACCCCTCTGAAAAATATTAGTCAGATTGGATCATCATCCCAACTATTGGGGAACATAGTTCCAAACCACCAACCAGATAAAGTTCAGAATCCGACCAACACCGTATCGAACTACTTCATAGTGGTTCTAGGGGCCATCTGGTGCCAAATTGTGACCGGGGAGCCACCTCTTGACACCTCATCCCCGAAAATGATCTTACCGTAGAGGGGTCAAAATTAGAACAGCACAGCTGATTCAAAAAAAAAACTCTTTTTATCTCTATTTGATTCTATTTTTTTTGATCCCATATTGGTGAAGCTTTCATTTGAGTGTCACTATATAAAGTGTCCGTCTGAGATTCACCATGGGTTGGTTAAAGATGGTTTCAGGAAACGTGTCCACCGAAAGCCGCAGATCTCTCCATGCGAAAGAGCTGGTTGCCTTCTCCAGATCCAAGCGCATCCAGTTGTAGAGGTCAAAGCTAAATCTCCGAACGCCCTTGGCCAAGGCGCGGCCGTACGGGCCGTACGGCTTGGGCTAGCAGTCTTTTGAAAGGCCAAAAAAAAAATGAGATATCAGGTAACATCTTTAGCAATAAACTCACCAAATCTTCAGTTGACCAGGAAAACCTGGAAATCTGGGCAGTTGGGAACTAACCAGCCAACCGTAAATCATCGAAAATACTGTCAACCCCGGATAAAATGTTCAACCTGGGGATCATCATCCCATGGCCAAGAAGGCAAAAACTAGCCAGGTTCCAGGCTTTAAGCTGGACATCAAAGGAACCAGCCGGCTAGCCATCCCCAACATATGATCATTCTGGCGAAGTTTGGCTGGTTGGTGGTATACCTACCCCTCTGAAAAATATATGAGTTCGTCAATGGGAAGGATTATATATATCCATATATATCCCATATATTTTTTTGGAAATAAAAATCATGTTTGAAACCACCAACCAGTTGGTCATGAAAGTTGCATCTAAGTTGCATCTTTTTCTTTTCCTTCGGATGTTCAAGGCCGCAGCATGACGAGTGTCTTCATACCAAGGGCCCTGAATTACTAATCATCAATGGGGGGGATAAGCAACATGCAGTCGCCTTACCGATCAAAGCACGCTGAAGTGGTTGCTACTGGAATGAGCAAGGGCTTCTGTTTGATGTTTAGATCTCTGAGCCATTAGACCTTGTGTAGGTATGACGAGTTACATGTCCAACATGGAACCCAGCAAGCCCACTTCAGCATAAACAAAATACCATGCGGTGTGCTCAAACCCAAGGTTCAAACAAGTTCACAGCCATGTTTGGAGTTTCTGATTGTCAGGTCCAGAGAGTACATCAAATATACTATCAAATGCGTCCATTTCTCTGAGGATGAAATTGGAACGGATAATTCCAACCATCCCAAAATCACTTGCGCTTTGGGGTAAATCTTATGCAAACAACACTTGATACTTGAAAGCACCAGAAAGAACTGCGGAAGAGATTTGGGGGCTGAATCAACTCAGGCGAGGAAAGTGAAGATGTGAAACCAGCCAAACCCATGGAGAACTGGTAATCATAGATTTGAGTTTGGGTAGTAATCATAGTAATCCACAAAAAGACACAAATGTAATATATCACCATACTAGTAGGGTTTGACTCTTCTATTTTACCGGGGTGAACTCGATTCGTAGCTCCGTTTTTTTGGCTGTCCGTTTTGGTAAAACATGGACTGGAACATCTTGGAGGACTGGAAGCTGCGGATTGCAAAGCCGGTTAGTAATCCGTATAAAACGATATGATTATTGGTTATGGTATGAGTTTGGTTATAAATATGAGTTTAAATAATTCATATAATATCAGTTACAAATAGAACTTAATATTTAAACTCATGATTTATGGTTATGGTATGTCACTGATATTAAAAGTAGATTAAAACTATGGAAAAAACCTGATAATCACTTTAGTTTGTGGGATATCCATTCACCAATAAAATCTGGGCTGGTAAATATATCGAACTAGTTGTTGTTTGGTTCATAGACCGAGCAATATAGTTAAGTTGAGATAGCTAAGTTGATGTGTAAAACATTGTAAAACTAGGTTCACTACGGTTAACTATGGTTAGCTCTGGTTTATAAGAAAAATAACTGCAACAGTCTGTCTGTAGTTAATGAGGCGTATAAACCAACTTATAAATGTTAACAGCAAGTTTATGCACTAAAGTAGTGGGCTATAAACCAACAAACCTACCCTCTGGTTATTTAACATAGCCATGGAAAATGGCTCATTTATAGATGATTTTCCCATTAAAACCTCCCTTTATTAGGGATTTTCCATGGCTATGTTATATAGCCAGAGGGTAACGTTTCTGGAGGGCCACCATGGAACCCACCGGACGTAGGCCCGTAGGCCCCGAGGCGGCCTGACTCGTGCATGTGGAAGCCGGAATCTTCGCCTCGGAGACCAACAAAGACATGGATTTCAGCAACTGAGGAAAAAACCTGGATAGACATTGTATTTAACTAGTATGTGGTTGGGAAACTCTTGGTAGCTCCAAATCGCTCCCCATTTAATAGGGAATATGAATACCCATAGCTCCAAATCGCTCCCTCCTAACCACATTAATCAGCAACAAATGGTATGAACATGGTATTTCACCAGCAATAAGCCAGCAAAACATGGAACAAACATGTTGAAAAAAAGACCATCAAACATGGGGATTCAACAAGCAACAAAGTGCTATAACCAGCAATGATTTAAGCAACGAAACTAGAAGTCTGATATTTCACCCGAAAACAACGAAGGGAATCTGGTTGGTGGTTGAGCCACCAACCCCTCTGAAAAATATTGGAGTGATTTCGTCAGTTGGGATGACATGACATTCCCAATATGATGGGAAAAACAAACTTCATGTTCCAAACCACCAACCAGTATAGTTGATGTATGATATGTTTTTGTTCGATTTTCAACCAGTAGGACCGTAAGATTCTTGTGAATATATCTGCAGTTGGACCGGTTCCGAAACCTTGAGGTCTCGCCAGAACCTCAAAATGCCAAGCTGCCGCAGCTCCACATTTCCTTCGTAAAACCTGAGCCCGGAGAAAAATCTTGGGTTCCCAGCAGCACCGTGATCAAAAAACCGGAGGTTTTTCATGTGCTGCGACAGTTCTGTTTGAAGTCGATCTAAGATCTGTCGAAAGGGTGCTTTTCGATATGGCTACCAATAATCCATTCATATTTCAATAATATCCCATTCATACTCCATTAAATCACTAAATTATACCATATGAAAATCGACTTCGATTTTGACTCTATCTGCTGGCGCTGACTTTTTGGATACTGCGCAAAAAAAGGCCCCCCATCTATGAGTATGATCATCCCGGGATGGGGCTGCATTTCCGCTTCATTTCAGTTGGTAAATGGTTGCTGTTATGTGTGTTTCAAAACATTATGGTGAAAACATATATATATATATATATATACACATATATATATATATTCAATGATATATATATATATTCAAATTATATATATATATATATAATTTCAGTTCCGCTTTTTTTGTATCTCCAAACATGATGGTGTTTCAAAAATCAGCCTGCTCCGTCCAGGGGAAGCCCAACTGAATCATCAGGTGAACCAGGCTACTATGAAACGCCTTTGTCCCATCTCATGAAATACGTTTGTTGCTTGAAAACGGTTTCCCTACTATGGTTTATCATTTCCCTACTATAGTTGAGCATAATGCCCAATAAATTAGTAATTAGTTAATATAAGTCCCAACCTATTAACATCTATTAACGATTATTAACGAATGAACCAGGTATTTTTCAAGGCTCAGGTGACAAAACATTGAGCGCAGGAAGGTGTTGAAGAGACCCACATAGAAGATGCAGCGCACCAAACCCCGGTCGGCCAGCGACTCGGAATACCTAGAGAAAAACCATCAGTGGACATAGACAGCTGGAAAACATATGGACATCCAATAACATTGGAAAACACACTTGGAAAAATTGGTCAAGCGAGTCGGCCTTTGACCATGGCAAAGCTAAAGTTGTGTTTTCTTGTGACATGCGGGACGGGTTGGAAGGTCATGTAAACATCTTCAATGATGAGTTTGCACTAAGAATGGCACAATTCATCACAAATGGTGATCATTTTAACTGATCTGAATGTTGACTCAGTTTGACCCAAGGGGTGTTTTTCTTTGCGAGGATTTCTATGCAGCGCTGGCCCGCAGGGCGGGCAAGGCTTAGCCAAGCTCGATGGGAAACTTCACAGGCACTTCCCAGTGGCCAATGGTTGGTGGACCGTACTGCCATGTGCTGAGTCTAACATGCGCCCATGTTTTTCCACTGACTTAAATATGGAAGAATAAACTCCTCAACAAAAAAACAACTCCTTATCTGGTTGGTGGTTTGACCCCCAAAGAATATGCTCTTCAACTATCATCCTTTTCAGGATGAACAAATCACGATAGCATCCATCTGACCCAGCCAGATATTGGCCGGCAATGGCCTCTGGCCATCAGCTCCATGTCTGGACAATTGGCTGGTTGGTGGTTTCAACCTATGAAAAATCATGGACTTCAAGTCAGTTGGGATGATGACATGACTGAATGATGACATTAATGGGAAAGTCATCCATTCGTGTTCCCAGCACTAAGCACTTGGGGATTTCCCATCCTTGACACAACGGAGGGATCCGGAGGGTTCCCTGACATCCCCGTGGTGCCGCGATGCTTCACCACCAGCGGGCGGTAAAAGAAGCGCATGACGGCTGTGGCCGCCATGACCTTCAGAAGAAGTAGACTGAGAGCCTCGTAGACGTGCGCGGAAGACGCAAAACGCTGGCGCTGGTGGCTCCACTAATGGGCCTTGCACATATTTCTAGGTGCAATAATGATATATTAATATACTATATATATATATGTATAAATACAGTACTATATATTTAATTAATTAGATACATAATACATATATTGCACGTGCGTAGGGGAAATCATCATCATTTTTGAAGCTTGGAACAAGAATCCAAGTCTGGGGTACTCTTCCGACTCTAAATTGACTATCTTTGCTGAAGTCGTATGGCAAGGTTGCTAGGCAATAACAGGATCCCATTGGCCCATTGGGCAAAGAAACAACGTTGTTTATCATCACTTTTTCCCCTAGCCCTAACTTGAGATCCATCCCTATCCCATGAAATCCTATATAAATCCCATTGAAAAACCCATTAATATCATCACATCATTGGCTCATGGTGGGATAAAAAACTGGCCCTGTGCAAATCTGGCCATGTCCATCATGTCCAATGACTCGTGGAACATTTGCCAACATTTTGGGGTTTCCATAGATGCGGGTGCCCCAATAGCTGGATGGTTTATAATAGAAAAACATGTTAGAAAGGATGATTTGGGGGTACCCCATTTTAGATCATTTTAGGAAACCTATATTTGTCCCAAGTGCTTCACAATGTAGCTAATATTCCCTACATGGAGCAACTGGGATAATTATGTAAAAACCGTTCTCTACACACAAAAACCGGGTCACCATCTCTCTCTTCACGATCAAATTCTCTTTTACTTGCGCGACATCTCAAGGTTGCTTGCGCTCAACTTGCCACCTCCAAGCAACGTGGCTGCATTAGGAGGTTCGACTGGTCTTCTACAGAGTCGACTGGTTCGTACCAAAGGTCTCGCTCAGCTTGACAAGTGCTAGCGGCTACGTGCTGGATCAATCCCTGATCCAATCTTCTCTGTTTCTGATAGGTTTTAGGAACAATACGATGGTGAGAATGCGATTGGATCCCGAACCATCCCCAAACATGCTGTGAAGGGGCCGGGGTGGCAGCTGCGGCGACTTCAAGGAATTCCATCTGATTCCATTCCCTCAATCCGAATCTCAGGCGATCTCTGACTTTTTTCTGGGCAGCGCCATGACAGCGCCGTGAAAACAGTGCCTTTC
>Ga0126342_10004442_pt1 | contig 23949 bp, 24 predicted proteins | sample Cyp1metagenome_FD_92528 | JGI IMG/M metagenome (GOLD analysis project Ga0126342, IMG submission 92528) | Coral microbial communities from Lord Howe Island, Old Settlement Bay, Australia - Cyphastrea 1 metagenome | ecosystem: Host-associated > Invertebrates > Cnidaria > Coral ...
CCCTCATCCCCCATCCCCAAGCCCCATCCCCCCATCCCCCCATCCCCCAACTGCTCCTGCTTCCACCTCCTGCGCAATGCGTCGCAAGTCCTCTGGGACCACCTGCCCCGAAGCCTCCAACAAGTCGCAGAGCTCGCCCGCGATCCCAGGCTCCTTGTGCCAATACTCGAAGAAAACCATGGCCTGGTGACGTTTGGAGCACCCAAAGGAAACATTGTCAAAAAAAAAGTGACTTTTCTTGATAGTGAGTTTAATAGTGTTTGATTGATAGTTTGAACATAGTGTTCAAAATTGTGTTTTAAGTTGTGTTTTATTATGTTCAAGTAATGTTTGATAGTGTTATACAAGGAGTGAAATAGTGCTTAATGCTGCAAAATATTGGGATTCAAGCGATTCAAGTAGTCAAATTCTGGGTATGTGTAGCTGATTTAACCAAAAGTAGGGGATATTCATGGATATTAAGCAAAAACAATGCAAACGTTGGGTGCTTACGGGGCTTGCCAAAATTTGGATGATGGTTCAAAAGTTGAATCTCATCCTATGGTTTATCAAAGATGAATGAAGTTGAATGGGGAAAAGTATGTTTTAAACCATGGAGGCTTTGAGGCTCCAAATTTTGAGACAACCTGATGCTTGAGGTAACGACAATCAAAAGCTTGAAGGAATAGCCCTGAAGCAAATGTAAATGTAGCCTAAACCAAGCGGTTCATTTTATATCTCTATATATAATTATGTATATATATATATACCGTTTGGAGTGGTTTAGAACTTTAAAAACTGGTGGCTTTGTTGGGTTACCCACACTACCAAGGACGGTATTCCATGCGGGGCTGCAATTTGTGGTGGTGTTGCGGCACGTGTTTTCCACAGACGGAAAATTGAAGAATAATGTTAACGCGTCTCGTTGCATTTTTGTACTTACCTAAGATGGTGAAACCAGCTTTCGAGCCATTCTTCTGACATATTCTCCTCAATTTGCAGGGTTTCGAGCCTTAAACCCAAACCTCTAAATAGACCGACCCTGAATATCCAGAAAATCAACCTGAAACCAACCCTAATTAACCTATGGTAATCCAAACGCCAAGCCTAAATTAAGCGCAAAACCTCTAAATGGACACTATAACTTTGGGCGAACGTTGGCCCCTGGGAACGGTGCCAGATTGGGAAAAAAAACGGCTTTCGGGGGAAGCTTCGCACATCTGGATTGCTGGATCCAAATCTTACCAAGAACTGGGGCGAACCAACTAGGATCCAGCCATCACTCTTATGATCTCTTATGAAGGCAGAAATAGGCATAAATAGCTGTCTATGAATCCATCGAAAATCCCCAACTTGTCGCGGACACTTCGAGCCGAGCCTGTCCATGTCCGTCCTTGCCACGGGCCGTGCGGCCAATCCGATGCACGTAGTCATCGATGGAGCCCATATCGAAGACGATGACATGGGAGACGCTGGGAATGTCAATGCCGCGTCCGATGACATCCTGGTCAACTGAAGCAGGTGAAAAAAAACTCAGCTGAGGCATCCCCCAAGGAGTCAGAAATTTGGGAAAGTCAAAAAGTGCCAAGTTTGAAAGTTGGCAGTGAGTTGTATCCATTGTATCCTCCTATTATAGTGCTAGCCCACCCTTCCTTTCTGCGAGCATCTGTGGCAACCATCAATCGAAACTCGCCGCTGCGAAATTGTTCCAAAGTCCTCAAGCGAGACTCCTGAATCTCAAGCGCTGCAACTTTGATACACCATTAATGACTGCAAGAGTTGAGGATACTATCCCAATAATGTCTGCAACTTCCCCCAATATCCCCAATCAGTTTTCGATCTGGCATTCCACCTGAAACATCTGAAACTAGCTCAATTTTTCAGGATGTTGCAACAATTTCAACCATTCCAGGCCTTGGGGATTGTCCTAAAATAGGTGAGTTGCCCCAGATCATGTCAAGCCCAAGATATGTAATTGCCGATTGCCATACTGTATGGAGTGGGAAAGAACAAACTAACATATCATGTCATTGGTCTTATATCCTGTTATATTATATATATATATATACATATATATATTTATGTATATTGTATATCTTATCCCATTTTATCCCTCTTGCATATACCCTCTGGTTATGACTAACAGTTCGCCATGGAAAATCCCCATGCTCTTAAGTTCGATAAACCATCTATTTCTATGGACCATCTATACCATGGCGAACTGTTAGTCATAACCAGAGGGTACATAACATATCCCCATTGGTGATAAATCCTCCGTCCTGGCTCTTTCCGCCGTGCATGGCGGTGGCTTTGAAGCCCGCGTCCCAGAGTTTTGTGGCCAGCTCGTCGGCATATTGTTTCTGGGACACGAAGACCAACACCTTGTGCTCTGGACCGTTCCACAAAATTCCTGGAAAATGGCTGAAGATCTGGAAAAATGGCTGAAATATGGCTGAAAGATGCTGAAAGTTCCGGAAACATGCGACAAAATATGCGACAATATGGGAAAAATGGAGATGTAGAAATAGAGAGATTCCATGATGAACCAAGCACAAATTGCTGGATTTGACCATTGTTGGACGCGAATCTTCATCTGGCTCGATGGGAAAAATCGGAGCGAAAAACCAGGGGTGATGATGACCGGTCCCATGAAAAATGACAACATCACCCAACAGATCATTGCGATCCTTGGAAGAAACATCAACTGGCTATCCAAGAGTGATCTTCCAGCGAGCTGGATACCTCGATCTGATTTCATCCAACATCATCCAACATGATCCAACCCAACATTCAGGGCTCCTTGAAGATAGTTATCCAGAAGTTTGCGCTTCTCCGCCACCTGTTTTTCGTAGTCATCGGGAAAATCCACCACTTTGACGGTCTGCACAATGCCATCGCGCGCATGGCGCACGTGCGACTTCTGGTCACTGAGGGAGCCGTGCTCGTCTTGGCCAACGCTGATGCGCACCGGTTGGGCTCCTGGCGGTGACCCTGGAGCTTGGTCATCTTGGAGGCCCCAATGTTGACTCATCTTGAGGGCTCAGAAACATTCAGAAAACCAGTGATTTTTTTGGGGATTTAAGACCTCAGTTTCCCCTGATTGATGTTTTTGTTGGGTGGTCTTCCCCAACCAGGGTGGGATTTCCCCCCACCAAGTCATTCAAATCGACTCCGGAGATCCCCCCATGGTTGGACAGCCATAGTCTTTACAGCTGATGAATCTCCTCATGTTGGGGACCATTAAATCCTATGGGTTGCTGAATAGCCACAGCTTTTGTCAGCGCCATTTTCACATCAGCTTGATTGTTGGAAAAGCCATCAAGTTTGTAGGTTCATATTGTCATATTCCCTGGAAAACCCTAGCTTTTCCATGTCAATAACCCATCATAGATCACATATTCCCTTTTAAACCGAGGTTTTTCGATGTGGATTTGGGATATGGCACTTACCTCCCCAGCCGGCCCAGCCTTGATTGCAGAGCCCGGCGGCCAGCTTCTGCACATCGTGAGACCAGGTAGCCGAGAAAAACAGGACCTGACGCTCAGGACGCACCTCAGCTCGCCGATTGGGGGTCAATTTTGGAAGTCCATTAGAAAATTAGAGGTGATAGTTGACTATCAATTTGTGGATAGTTTGATAGTTGACTGGAAGGTCATTTAAAGTTAAAGTCAGTCATTCTAGTCATTGAAGGTTACTGAACTAGTTGATAGTTGATGACTTTTTCTTCATGGAGGATACCAACCAAGCCCCCCGTGCGGGGCCCCAATCTTTCCAATCGCCTGACTGCTGATGGACTCCACTTCTCCGGCAAATCCCTCCTCAAGCATCCTGACGGACCCAACAAACATGGCTCGCATCCAACAAATCAGCCAGCGACCTTCAAGGTCGCGAAGGTCGCGAAATGTCAATCAAGGAAAAAATCGACAGGAAAATATAGAGGGTAACTAAAATCCAACAAATCTTGAGTCAACATCCATGATGTCTGGTTGATATCATCATGATATTTGTTTTTTTTCGTACTTCCAAACACGAAGGGTTTTTGTAAAACACCAGATTTTTAATTTGAATGCCCAAAAAAATATCCCCATGGTCGCTGGCTAATATCACCATGGTTTTCATACGTGTTGGGGCAAAGCCTGGTCACCAACATTCCGATGTGTTCCCGTGAGTTTCCACATCCAGACCCCAGCCTATCAGCCTCATCGAGCACCAAATAGGTCACGCGCTCCAACGACAGGCTTTTCCTAACGTCCACGACGTGGCTTGCTGGAAAATCCTCCAATTGGTGAATTTTCCCAAGAAGACTTCCATTTATGGAGGAATTTTTGTCATGTTTGATTACCAATGTTGCTACCCCGAATTCTGATGGATTGGTTTTGAGTGGACAAAAACTCAGAAAATGATCATCTGACAGTGCATCTTTAAGTGATCAAAACCATCCAAGTTTTACACCATCCATTTCTTGGATTTCTTGGATTTCTTGGGGTCAAGAATCAACCAAAAAAATGGAACATCCATTGAACTATCCATTTTCAACAAACATTAACAAAATGATACTAATGTTGGATAATGTTGGTTATTGGATAATGTTGGATAATGTTGGTTAATGTATCCATTTTCAACAAACATAACAAAAACCACCCCAAAGCATCAGCAAGTTGCGTGACCATAAAGTCGATCAAACGCCCCGGCGTGGCGGCCACGATTTCGCATCCGTACTCCATGTCCTTCAACTGCTGGTACTTTTTGCCTGGAGGAAACTCGTCACTAATAGCTGTATATAGGCTATAGCCCCCACCCAAGGAAGAGGCTGCTGCGTTCGGAAATTTGGTTCTACTCTTGGCCATGGTCATTGCAAATGTGCGTAAGAATGGGGAACAAGGTGGATGGCATTTTGGATGACTGGACAAAGCCTTAAAGCCCTACATACCAAATGTCGAGCGTTTCGGGCTTAACTGGGTTCAAAGAGATCTCCCATCTCCCATGCTCTCCTCTGCCGTAGTCGAAAGTGTGGCGTTTTCCCTTCATCAATCATGGAAATGTTGGCAATTTTTCGCTGATGTTAGCAATTTCCAGGACTCTCCAAAAATTTTAGGGAAGTGTCAGTGGGATCTTTTTTCCATTTGGTCGGATCTTTAAGTCATCCATGATCCCATCACCATGGCTTTAAGTCACCATGGCTGGGTGGCCTCCACCGTACACGGCCGCTGCCCAGACCCCTTCGGGACGCTCCGGGGTCTTGGATCTTTTCAGGACCTGAAGGCTTTTGGACCATTGGACCATCAAAAATGGAGGCTTTTTCTTATGGTGAACCATCAAAAACCATGGGGAGTTACCCATGAAAATCTGGAATATTTGACTATGGAGGGGTAACCAAAAAAAAAAATGAAACACCCAGCGATTTGACGGATTTGAATCATGGAAATTGTGGGGGTTTTCAAGATCTGGGATTGATGTGCCCAGTTGGAACTGGGCTACCTCTATAAAATAGCCAAGGCAAGAGGCTTCGTCGGTTTACAAACGATCAGCTGGGGTACCCCAAATGGGATGGCTTCGCCAATCACAAGGATAATAGCACATTGTAAAACGATCCAATACCCATAATACCCATAATAATTGGAATGGCTTGGAATGAATTGGATGGTCTATTTGGATTGTCTGTTGGATCGAATCTCAGATTTGGAGCTTCTAACCGAGGAGTCCAAGGGATGCGTCAGCCTGTTTTTGTATTTTCTGATACTGTTACCAAAGAAAATGTGACCCTCTGGTTATTTAACATAGCCATGGAAAATCACCATTCTTAATAGCTAAATATAGGTAAATCATCCATAGATGGACCATTTTCCATAGCCACGTTAAATAACCAAAGGGAATATGAAAAAACGGTGGCTATAGGTGATTTCACACTGGTACAGTGTAGCCCACCAATGATTGAATTGAGCAGTTTCCGAAACTCTCTGTCATTCCACTCTGTTGGTTGCTTAAGAACGGGATTCCCAGTTCATGGACTATGATAACCCCCAGTCTGCTTCAGGGAAGTATCACCCCGGGACTAATCATCGACCAATCATCATCTATATATCATCGTATACCAAGATGTTTTTTTTTGCTTGAACATTCACCCCCAAACTAATCATAGCCAGACAAAAATCCCTCCAAAATACCGGTTTTATCACTTCCCAAACGAATCCTCAACGAACCCCATCCCCATCCCCATCCCCATCCATCCCCATCTCCATCCATCCCAGGCCTTATGAGCTTCATCCACAATCTGCACGGCCAGCTCGCGCGTCGGAGCCATGATCAGCGCGATGGGCGTGATGTTTCCGCGGCGGATGGGCGCTTGCGCCACGATGTGGACGATGGCCGGCAGCAGATAGGCCAAAGTCTTGCCACTTCCTCGGAGCGAGTCTTGGAGGATTTCCATGGGAACTGGAAATTGTTAGGATCTAATGAGATTAGACACCAACCATAAATATCCCGGTTTGATGTGACCTAAAAAAAAACGTCATGCTTGACCTCTTTCAGCCACCAACTTTTGATAACTCTTGAGATTTCATTTGGGGTTGAACTTCGAAGTTGGCCCAGCTTCCAGTTTGAGCAATCCCGATGACATCCAGCCCAGACAAGACCAAGGGCAAAGCCTGGGCCTGGATGGGCAGGGGGTTCTTGATGCCATTCCACTGCAGGCCGTCCAAGACCTTGGACAGCAAAGGGTCAACCTTTTTGAATTCCACGATTTCTTTGAAAAAAATGTTGGGAATATACCGTACCACATATACCACATAAATTTGGAAAAGACATGGGGATGGATCATGACCTATTTTATGCCATATGTTTGGGGCATGAACGGATGAACATCCCATAAATCCCGAGACATTCCCATATGAAAAGTCATGCCCCAAATGACCTGAGCGAATCCCAGGCACATAACTGGGCAGCAAGTGGTTCAGCTCATCAAAGGTTGCAGTGGGTGCAGGTAGCACATGCATATCCCCTTTATCCTCAATGCAAATACCTTGGAGTTGCTGAGAGGGGAAAAATAAAGGGAAGCTAGCTTCCCAGTAGCTTCTGCAAATGGTGGATTCAACAAGTCGAAAACTCAAAAAACTCAAAAATCCATTTTCAGCAACTCCAGGATACCCATCTGATGCCTCAGATTCTCCGCCCCCGGCAGCTCGGTGTTGCATTGCGGCAGGAAGCAACGTTGGAAAGCGGCACGTTGCTGCCGCCCCCAATCGATCTTCACCAAGGTGTTACTCTGTGGCTCCTCCGTTGTGGCCCCCGTTGCCGTGGGCTGCTCGTGGTTCCGTCCCCATCGGCGATCCCATCGAGGTTCGGCCTGCTCCTCCTCTTGCGGCGCTTGCCCTTGTGCCTTGTCCCGCGACCAGCGTTGCCCGTGTCGCTGCGGTCCATTCTGCGAAGGCTGATTGATCTGATTGGTCTGTTCCGCTGGGTACTGAGCATTTTGCCGTTGCACCTGCTGCTGCAGCAGCAGCTGCTCAAGCTGTTGATGTTGCTGCTGCAGCTGCTGTTGCTGCTGGAACTGCTGTTGGCTCACCATGTACTGCTGCTGTTGGGGCATCTGCTGCAAGAACTGCAGCTGTGCCTGTCGTGCCTGAAACTGCTGCTGCAGTTGCACTGCTTGCTGCGCCATCCCAGGCTGCTCGGATTGGGTCCACATGGCTGGGAAACCCAGGTGGCCACGGCCCGTTGGAAGTGTGTCTAGCAAAGGAAACTGACCATCATAGGCTCTACTGACTGGCACATCTTCATGTTCAGAATCATTACTCTACACACTTCATGATACCTGTGTATGTCATGTGCAGTATGTACATGTGCATATTGTACATACTGGTGCAAACATTTTACATCTCATGTATCTGCATGAAAATCCACGTTGCGTTGGCACTGTTTTTTGTTCTTGTCCGTCAAAATATAAAACTCTCTGAGACTCCAAACCACGAGCACAAGATGCGATCAGGCATGGACTCATTTTCATAGTGGATCTACCCTGTTGGCAAAGCCTAGAAATTTTGTCCTTTGCCTTAGCAAACAGCTGTGTTTCACAGCCCCATCCCAAGGACACCATCCTTACCGGACCGGCCTCGCAAACGGTCCTGTATCGAGATGGCCAGTGGGGATGTGTTTGGTGATATCTTGGGGTTTCTGATCCATCCATGGCGTTGGGTGCTACGTTCATTGATGGCAAGGATGATGATTTCATGAAATTGAGACCCCACTTCCAGAGAAACCCATATAGCTCCCAGGAAGTACCGACCTTTCCAAGTTTTCAATGTCCAAAGCCACAAAAACGGTGCAATGAAAATTTCTGTGGCACCCCGCCTCAATCAACTTGGAAACAGGATGTAGCATCAACGGATACGTGCCTCACGTGGCATTCACGTGGCATGCCTCACGTTTTTCGTGGAAAAGCCGGAGCCAACCCCGGCAGCCAAGCTGCAAATTAGCGCCATGCAAAAGAGGACTTGCGAGGTCAATCCTCGGTTGGTGAAACCACCACGGTCAGCCCTGGATTTTTGTCGTGGTTGGGATGATCATCCCCAATATGGTTCAGTCAGCCATCAGTAAAAGGGGCCTGGATCTATGGTGGCGGATGTGGCAGCTCCACTGGTCACACCAACAGCCAAGAATGCAACAGACCTGAAGTTTTACTCTCCATGAATTGATACAGATATGAAAAGCCAAGGATCCAATTGTCGATTTACTGGAGTGCGCACTGCATCAAACAAAGATCCAAGTGAACATACTCTCCCTGAGGAGGAGTTTCTTCTCCCAGGGAGTCTGTCTACATCTGGGCCAAGAATCTCTTCAGTCCTCCCATGTGAAGATTGAACCTGAACAAACAAGGCTAAGCAAATGTAGCCCATTGCTGTCGACCCGTTCCATCGCAAAAGTTTCAGCTGCCAAGAAAAACAACAACGAATAGTTGACAGGAAGGCCAATCTAAAGTTTCACACGAATTTGTCAGATACTTTGGATCGGTGTATCTGCAAAAAACACTTCCAAAACCACAAGTGCGACCTAGTTTTGCAACGCAAGTTGTGACGAAATCCACCCAGCTGTTCGTCAACGTTTCGGTTCCAAACATTTTTTCGATCGAGGTGCAAGATCACGGTGCGTGTGGTGGGCCCAAAAGAGACATAGGCAACGCTGGCGAACAGAATGAAGAAGGAACACCTCAGGCGCAAACCATACGGAAAGATATCGGTGCATCATTCGCAAAAAAAACGCAAAAAAGGTTGATGGTTCAACCAGATTTGCGGGGATTAGGTAGTTAGATGTAGTGAGTAGCTAATGTCCGACTGTTTGTGGTTTCTCATCATAACTGTCCCAATATCCAATATCCAATCGCGCCAAAGGGCAAGCCAGCCAAAGTCCAGGACATTGTGCCTGTCCCGACGTAAAAAAGGAAAGACCAAGTCAAAAAGTTGCCCTGGTCGTATGGCTAGACATGAAGAAACTGAGACACATGCGCTGCATAAAGGGGCCATGACTGGATCCGATTTTTGGTGACTTGAAACGCAAGTCTTCTTAAGGTGCAAACTCAACATATGTGGGATTCCTAAAATGGGGGATCCCCAGTCGTCACCATAGGTTTCACTACTAAGTCATGGTCTAATGAGTCTAATCACTTAGGATTTGGGGTACCCCAATGACTTCGGAAACTTCCATATGCATGAAGGGACAGCGCGCTTACCGGCCTTTGAATTCTTTCCGCATCTTGGGATGTGTTCCCTCGTACATCGGCAGCACCAAGCCAATGCCTGGCAGTCTTCATAGCTGTGCCCAACCCCAAGATTTGTGTCTCAAAATCAGCAACCAAAAAAAAAAAACATGGATGAAGATCTCAGTCTTCATAGTCTTCTGATTGGGCCATTTTAAGGAGTTTCCGAAGCCCATGCTGAAGGTCAACCCTCAACCTGAGTCATCCTTTGCGCTCGCACAGCCTTCAAAGGCAAAAGCTGCAGTCCCCAAACAGAGGGGATAACCTCAGATCACCAGTGTGGATGATCATGCTGCTCTCCGATTGGAAAAAAGATATATGGCAACCATCTGGTTGGTGGTTTCAACCAACCCCTCTGAAAAATGAATGACTTCGTCAGTTGGGATGATTATTCCATTCCCAATATATGGAAAGTCAATCCAAAGCCAAATTCCATGGTTCCAGTCACCACCAACCAGTGATGATTAACCATCATTAACCATCATTATCCCATTCCAAATCACCAACCAGCCATGAGTTCCAGTCATCCAATCCATCCATTTCTCCCACCAAGTAGCTGTCCATCTTCATCAGGGGAACTTCCCATGGGATCCTCAGCAGCGAAGCTATATATATATATGTCAATGGTTATCCCCGGAATTTCCCCCAAAAAAAATAGGGAGTTGTTACGAACATGTCAAAAACGGGATATCGTTCTGTTCTATCGTTTTGGGGGATAACCATATCCCATAGGATCCATGTATGGTATATATGCTAACATTGGGGGTATATTGATGGTAAATGTTACCATATTGAGCATACATGGATCCTATGGGATATTTATATATATATATATATATATATATATTATAAATATATCATGTTCCCCAACATTTCCCATGGTTTCCAAGCAGGTCCAAGCATCACATCATGCAAGCGCGGCACTGCGGCCGCTAGGATCACCTCAATGTGTAAAAAGATCCGGTGCTGTGGGGAGAACTGGGGATAAAACCCACCAGAATTCGTGGATGTTTTTACGATGTATATATATATATCCTATGTAAAATGTATGATATAATGATTGGGCGGAATAACTAGTATAATCTGAAGAAATAAAAGATTGAAAAAAAAAAAAAACAGTGAAAACAAGTGGATTTACTCTAGCAATTTGGCTCGGTTCAAGATGTGGCCTTTTTCCTATGAAAAAAACTCACACTGCCAAGCATCAATCAGTCCCAGAAGGATGCAAGCATCTGCCAGCAGATTCAAGGTAGAGAAATGCCTTAGAAGCTGGTGATACAGTGAGCAAATCGGATCGTTCTCCCAAAACCACGGATTTTAAGGGCGAAACTTTTGCTCCACTTGGAGACCAAGGTCGAAGTCATTTCCTCTGGGAGACAGAAGCGTTTTATGGTGAGTCCAAAAACCATATAAACCAATATCAATCATAGGAATGTTGTCATTTTTCATGTTTTCAAAAAAAATGCATTGGTGTTGGAGGGCACTCATAGCTTTTTAGAAACACTCAACTCTTTCCAAGAAGTTGTATCAAAATTGGTCCCGTGGATTAAACCCATTCCAATTTAGCCAGGTCGCTTGAGGCTCCGGATGAGTGCTAGGGGTGTCCACAGCATCGCCAAAAGCAGGCCTCAAGGAGGGAAGAAAAATCTCCGGGCGATTGGGGATAGGTCCCGGATGGGGCTGTTGGAAATGTGGGTGTCTACATAGGCTGTTGAAATGAATATAGCCTCTGGTTATGACTAACATAGCCATGGTATAGATGGCCCATAGAAATAGATGTTTTTTGATGATTTACCTATTCAAAATGGTGATTCTCCATAGCTACGTTAAATAACCAAAGGGATCCAAAGGGTAAATGCGCCATAGTTTGTATTAGTTTGTCTAATTTGCCCAAGCTGGCCATTGATGTGATATTGCTAGATCATTTTTTTACTGGGTGTACATGTTACAAATGGCCAGAAGGAAGAATTCTCATCAAGATTTGGGATGTTCACCGAGTGACAAAGTGAGCGCTGCGACATGACGTGCTGACCTCAAGAGCGCAAATGGGATATGAAAAGAGCACCAGGCGTGGGTGGCTACATCTTTGCACCAGAAATGGATCACCTTTCCTTTGCAAACCATATTTTTTCTGGAAAAAACTTCTGGTGATTTTCCTTAAACCATCTGGTTTTCTGGTGCAAAGATGGTCCAAAAATGGATCCATCTGGTGCCGAGCCGCAGCCCGCCAATGTGCCCAGCACCTCCGAGACGTTGGCGCTCACAAAGACGAAGTACGTGGAGCAAAATCCTCGAAAATCTGAGCGAAAAAGCCAGGATGCCAGGAACAAAACATACCAAAACCATATGGCTATGGATCAATACCTATTAATACCATTTTTAGTGGGATGAACATCCATTTACCAGCTATTTTGATGTTCACCAGGGGTACAAGGTTTTGACCCATCCCCATATCACCAACAGAAATGGTGATCTTTGGCCATGGCGAATCTGGAGAAATCATGAGAAATCCACCACCAGATGGGATATCGATCAACAATGGGTTAGCCACTAGCCGGCAACTTCCAGCAACTTCCAGTCACGCCAGTCACGGCCAGGAATCCCAGTTGCGACACACAAATCGAGAGCTCCACCTTAGATTCGATCATGGTCGCCAAGTGCAAGTCGGGAGCCAAACATCACGAGAGAAGCATAGGAGTCATGCCAAAATCACTGGCATGTGAATGATATTTAATTGAACATAATTCATATGCTGATATCCTGTTTCTGTATGCCTCTGCATCTGAAGGCAATTCGGTCAAAGGCGCCAGCACACGACCAAGTCTGCCAAAGGCCTCTTCGCCCATATCGCCGTAGGAAGGCACTGTGAGTTTCGACAGGCCATGCTCCATATACTGCTGCTGCCGCATGCTCGTCTCTGTCATACGCTTCACTTGCACTGTTTCAGCCTCGGCTCAAGGGCTTGGATCAAATGTCGGGATTGGTAGATCTGTGATTCTGTACCACGAATCAAATGTATCATGTCAGCTTTCCAATGGTTTCCAATTTTCGAGCTCCAGATGTCCCCTATCTGAAGAGAACCTTCCTCGCCAGGCTACGCAATCGATGAGTTTCTTCATGGACACTGTGAAGAGAAAGCAGACTGCTGCCTTGGAAGCACAGCACGGCATGTTTCGTGGCGTTTTCGTCATAGAAATGGGAGGATATCTCTAAAAAATGATATCTCTAAAAAAAGTTTTTTTGGGATCATATGGTACCCCAAATACCGAATGTTTGGATGATTCTGATGATTCTTGGAATTGCCCCACTTTGGATTTTGGGGCGTCCATCATTGAGTTCTACCCAACCCAACCCAACCAACCCGCCGCCGCCAGCGAGTCTCCAAGGTGACCATGCCCAAGACCAGGCCGCCGTTCAGGAAGCTTCGCGGGAGGTACAATACGGCTGCACCAGCAAAGCCCTTCCTCCAAAAGGGGTGAAACCAGCTGAAACCACTGGAAATTGCTGAAACAACCATGGAATTGGGATTTCTGAAGCGGAATAGGATTCGGACCGTGGAAATGATGGTGAAAACTAACAGCTGGGTTTGAGTTTGGGTGGGCTGGTTTCAAAACTTGTTTCAACTGGAAAGGTGTGGCGACAAGATCGACAAGATCGACAAGATCGAGATCGACAAGTCTCAAGATCATGAGCACCAGGTGGTACTGTTCAGCAATTCCTTCTTTGCCAACCTTGGCTGGGTCAAGTTTGCCATTGGGCCTTGGGCCTTGGGCCTTGGGCCTTGGGCCTTGGCTTCGATAGTGTGGATATCAGTGGATCAAAATCACGGGACTGGGGTAAGTTTGGAAGCTCCTGATTTTGACCCCCAAATGGCTCAATGTCTTAGAACTTGGTGGACTTCTCGCGAAAAACGCCGTTGCAACAACGGCACGCATCCTGGAGGTTTTGGAGCCTCAATATGTCATGGATCCAAGGGGGTCATCTTGCTATTGGACCATCGAATTTTTGGGGGACCGAAAAGAAATGTGACGCCCCGGGCCCCCCAATCCGCGACTTTTTGCCGCACTCGACTCGCCGTAGAGACTTTCAAAGAGGACCTCCACCAACCCCCACATCCACGCAGAAGAATTGTCCCAAACATTCGAATGTTCCAAGTGAGTCTTTTTGTATCAACTGCCAACTGCCCAAAAGAAACTGGCCCTCCTAGTGTTGTCACCCTCAAGATTAGCTCCTCTTACATGCTGCAAATCATCACAGGTTGGAAGCCCCCCTGCCGTGGAAGTGTTTCCACACTGGGACGTTACACAGTGATTTTTTCCTGATGATGACTTGTGCTACAGCACATCCCAGGAATATATGCTTGAGTTGAGAGAACAGAATTTGCATCACGACCATCATTGAAACTGTCTGCTCCGTTTACCGGCTATGTTGGTTACCAGAGTGTGCTTATTCTGCTGTAGGCAGTTCATGTGAACCCCCATGATTCTCTTTCAAGTTTTGGGTCCGGGAACACTCAATGCTCCTGGCCCATTGAAACGTGGACAGTGGAGGCGTCAGTCGTGCCGCGTTGCGACTGAAAACTGGAAAAAAATGATCTACTTGTACTACCGCTGCGATTCACGCCGTCCCACTGGATGTTGCAACTGCTACTAGTTTAGACTTTTGGACTATGATACGGCTATGATACTATGACCTGAAATGTGGAGAACATTTTCGTTGCACCAGATGAGAGAAATGTCCATCCAAATCCAAAGAAGAACTGGGAAAGAAGGTCGGATAAAAACATGCCAGTGCTGCAGGTTCCACATCCTTTCCAAACTCTGCTCACAACAGTATCAGTTTTTCATAGTTTTTCACGAGCGATATGCAGCTCCGAGGAACTACCCGTCCGCAGCATGCCGTCAGCATATGGAGATGAAACCAAAGAGCGAAGTAAATCAAAAAGGAGTCATTGAGTTTCGGTATATGCTGCTAACTTGCACCTTATACACGGGACCGGAATAAGCAAGGTGGAAGCCAAACAACCCGAAAATTGCCAGAGCAAATTGAAAATAAGAGGAGAATACAAGCTGTCTCGGAGAACAGTCCCGGTTTTCGCACAGTATCAGTATCTGTCAGTTTTTTGTTATCCTTCTGTTTCCACAAATTTCTTCATTTGTTGGTCACGGTCAGGGACACCCAACGTGAACTCGTGCGGATTGATCACCACCCGAACGTCCGATTGACTCAGGAGGTGAGAGCCTCAGCGCGAGGAGGGGTTTCACGTCGGCCATGTCATGGCCATGTCGTCGTATATCTTATCATTAGTTTATCAATACAGAATAATGGTTAAACTATGTTGAACTGTTGAACTTATCATTAGTTTAATGATATGACATTGTATTTCTGTATATCCCCATGAAATGTTGACTCATCAGCCAACAGGAATCTTCCCATCAATATCGCAATATCTATCTCTCACTCCCCCAAAACATCTCCCAGGAAATTGCCCAAAATCCCCCATATTTTTCCCAGTGACATCAGTTCCACCATCAGTTCCCGCCACCATTTGACCAAGCAGCCAGGCCCGCCGCCTGTTGTCCCATCATCCCCGCAACCCCGAAGAAGTAGCCGATCAGCGCCGCAGGGCCAATCGCCTTCAGATACCATCCGAAGGAGACTTTCTCTTCCTGACATGGCGACCATGACGACCATGGCACCATGGGATACCATGGGATACCATGGGACCAGGAGAAAATCTGGGAAAATGTGGAAATTCCTGGTGGGAAACACCCTGAATTCGATGAAAATATGAAGTGAACTCGGAAAAGATGGAAGAAAATGATGACAGTTTGTGGGGAGGACTGGCGAAACCATGCGAAAGCCATGGGAAAATCGGGAGTGAACTCATGTTAATTCAGTTTTGGGGGGGAAGTGAACTCTGAAAGAAACGGGGAATTCACTTGCGAAACCCTGAATGTAAAGCCAAGAAGACGGGGAGTGAACTGAGAAAATTAGGAATTAATCCATCTTCAGATGCTGAATTTTGACTTCGAAAATGGGAAAATTTCTGAGTGCCAGCGGCAGTTGATGAGCGGATGGTCAGGAGATTCCAGTAAGGGCTGGCCAAATGGCGATGGATATTTGGTCTGGAAAGTTTAACCAAGTTCCCTAATTTCTTGGCTGGTCTCCTGTACCTAATTCCACCAAAAATCCGCTATCAAGTGTGAGGACGAGTTTAAAAATGTTTCATCCTTAGCCCATCCTCGACCCCCAGTCCGATACGGCTATGGTTCAAATTCTGGTCCCCCTGGTGAACAGCAAGAATAGCTGGAATTTCTCGATGTACATTGATGTTCATCGCGCCAAGTATGCTACTTCACAGGTGTTGATTGAAAATATCCCAAGTGACATCACCAAAGTTCAAAGAATATCCCAAAAAAACAAATTCAAAAAGAGGTTCACAATAAATAAATTTATTTAAAAAAAAAAAAAACTCACCCATCCACCCATCATTTCTGGTGATATGTCCAACCATCCCATGATCCGCCAGGACGCCATTCCCATGAAGGCCACCCCCGCGGCGGAGCCGATGACCAACAAGGAGCCACCGGTGGCTGCGCAGTAGGTGATCAAGTTCCACAATGCATCCTGAAACCCAAACGCCACTGCCATTCTGAGAAAAATTGAGCTTCGGGAGATTTCGGGACTTCTTTTTGGTGATTTTATGGGATAATGTGGTATAGTCTGGGGATTATTGTGAATAAGATGGGATCAGATTGGGAATATATGGGGATTCTATGGGGATATAAATTCTCAAAATTATGATGTGCCAACACTGCAGAACCATCCAGCTTATTCTGTCTATTCTGGCTCCAGAATTCTCAGTACCATGGGATTCCTGAGATCCAAAACTGCTTAGGTCTGTGTCTGTTTTTTTGGTACCGCGTTTTCCTCAAGAATATGTGAAGTAATGTCCAAGATTATCCCATGATGGAAACAAAAGATTCCGACGCACCAGAAAAGCCATCATGAGTGGGGAAAAAACTGGTGTTTTTTTCCAAAGGTGCTGCTGATGTTTCTGGCGCCATCAGAAATCTGCCTACCATCTTTCGGACAACTGGAACTCCAAGGTCCAAAATGTCCAAGGCGCATCGGGGGGGTGCTGGGTGAGGTCATACATGCCCTGAGAGGCAGCCACCAAGGGCACCTCAAGGTGACTGCCAAGATCATCCACCCAATGGTGGTTTTTTGGTGCACCCAATTTCTTCAACAACATCTTCACTTGTATGGGATTATATGGGATTATATGGGATTATATATGGATAAGCCATATTTTTCTTGTGCCCAATTCTTGAGATACTGATCAGATACTGCATAAACCCGATGATTGCGCCATCTTGGGATGTGGCCCATTCTGCTGTGCGGTAGAGACCAGGCACGTTGTCCACGACTGCTGAGGCGAAGCCAAGCAAAATGGCCACCTGAGAAATTCCCCCAAAATGGGATAAACACGAACGATGTTTTAAAAATGGGATACCATAGAATTCAATGAAATCCAAAAAATGACATAGGTCGAAAATGGCATATACATATACAGTATATTATATAATATGTATAAATATATAATATGTAATGTGTATATATATACATATGAGTAGATGAATGGGCTACGCATGATAGAATTATAGTAAGTCATAGATGACATCCCACATCGCAAGTTGGAGCGTCTGGATCCCCTTGGGGGGATCCCCTTTTTGGGGATCCATCGGATGAACTGAAATTTTCCACCAAAATAGTGTTGTTGAAGCACTATTTTAAGCGTTCAAAAAACCAATAAAAAATGAAAAAAAAGTGTTTTGTTCCCCATGTTTTTAGCAGAAACGATCCAAAAACCCAAAATTGGTGTTTTTTGAATCCGAGTACCACGGAGTCTGCGGGGCAAATCTCGCTGAGTTTCTCGGCCAGGGCCTCAAATGGATGGCTTCCAACGGAAAAAAATATGGGTGTTTGCTTTAAAATAGTACCCCCAAAGCCAATCTGGTTGGTGGTTTCAACCTACCCCTCTGAAAAATGATGGACTGAAAGTCAGTTGGGGTTATGACATTCCCAATATGATGGGAAAGTCAATCCAAATTCCATGGTTCCAGTCAGCACCAACCAGCAATGGTTCAATGGTCAATCATCATGTTCCTATGAAATGGCTGGAAGAATTTCGCCCATGTACCCCATTTCCAAAAAAACACCAGTAAAAAAAAATGATGATGGAAATCGGACCCATCAACGGAGGTCCAAAAAGCTGGGAAAATCCATCGAAGTGCTGCGGTTGGTTGTCCAGCCAGATGACTGATTGCCGGAGGCTATCATGCTCTTCATTGGGTGATAAAAACATGATTATCTACAATCAGTTATGATTATCATAAGTTTAGTGGATCGTTAGTTGATTATTTGTCTATTATGAGTTTAGTGGATTATCCTCTGGTAAACTAACATAACTATGGGAAATCACCATTTTCAATGGGAAAATCCATTATGAATGGGCCACTTTCAATAGCTATGTTAAATTACCAGAGGGTACATTAGATTGTCAACCATCGCCATTTTAGTGGATTACCACAAATGACTTTAGTGGATGAAATCATGTCAAATCATCCACGTAGCTTCTCACGTTCAGTAGGTATCAAAATGGAGTAAACCATGACTGATCTTGGAGCATTGTTAACTCCTTATTTTTGTCAAACGAAACCGGCCATATTTAGGCAAGTTCACATCAGAATCCATTCTATCTCATTTTGAATTCGTTTATCCAATCTGTTGAGGTCAAAACCCAGTGGTGTCATTTAGTAGAAATGAACTGAAAAGAAGCAAACCCCGAAAAAGAGTTTAAAAGTAAACTCCTAACATAGTGAGATTTATCATGATTTATCAGTCAAACCTATCTGAAAAACTGGAGCGGTGTTTTCAAACTTCTCCGATTTCCGGCCTTGAGGATGCCAACTCTCTCAAGGCCACCAACGGCAAAGAGCACACCCAAGAAGAAGAGGGCCTTCGGTGACGCAAATTTTCATCGCCATGTGGGAGAAGTTTTGGGAGAATCTTCATGTGAGGTTTGATACTTGTAGATGTTGATTCTTGTTTAAGGGAAACTAATCTGGGAAGCAAATGAACCAGCAGCTGGGTGGTGTTTGTGGTGAATTGCCTTCAGATTTCATGGCTGCAGCCTTTTTGTAATCCTCACCTTTTGGTTAATGGATGTCATGGTGGAACTCCCCTAGAAACGTCTATGGAACCAACTAGTCTCCAAATGTGGATTTCTCCCCATTTTTACAGATGATATACCCTGAAGTTGGTTCAGATTTCATCTCCCCATTGGGTTTTCACGAAAACCATGGCTCCGACACACGCTCCGATCCAAGGTGCATCTGCCATTTCGATCTTCTGCAGAGCATGGTGCAAGGAGAAGTGGCTGTCATGAGGATGGAGCAGAGAAACGATCAAGGACAGAATACCTGGGATGAAAAAAATCACTGGATGTGTACCAGCTGTATACACTCATCCGCTCTGTGAAACCAATCCCAACAACTCTGGGACCGTATCAGATGCATATTCTAAATGAATTGCTTCTGAGATGATGAGAAGTGACTGAAACATATCAACATTTGATGACCATGAGATGACAGCATCGATGCCACCCAAGATCCCACATTCCCAACCTGCATCAACCTGCAACTTGCAACCCAGAGACCCAGGTTCAACATCATTCCACTCCTCAGGTGGAGGACACAACTGAGCAATCTCATCCAGGTGAGTTTGAAAGAGTCAGCTGAGCGGTGGCAAAAACTTTATTGAATTCTTTTCTACTAAGTTACTACATGTCTTCCGTGCTGCTTCCACGACCACAGTTTGAGCTTCCGCGGGTGACTGGCAAGTTGATTCTGCTTCTGCAAAAGAAGTTCATGAAGATTGTAAGTTGATGCTTCCGCGGTCGGACAATCAGCTTCCGCTCCCGCAAGCACCGCGGACGTGGGTTTCACTTCCGCGGACCCAACTTAGTTTCATCTCCACAAAACTTTCTTTCTTGGAGGTTTTTGACGCTGCTCAGCTGGCTATGCGGCAAAGAGCCGCATCCGAAACTTCCGCCACCAAGCACCGGAAGTATTTCAGCCATGAAGGTTTTACTCGGTTTGACCTGAAAACTGATTTCACTCGCCACGTAGGTTTTAGTTTTCAGGCCATCTGCCAAGATCTGCCAAGATCTGCCAAGGCTCCATGCAGGGCACTGGGTGACTCCGCTGAAGACGGGCACGAAGATCATTCCAGCGAGGCCTCCCCAGAAGACGAAGGACTGTCCCACGGGCGCCTTCTGTTCGCCGCCTTCGGCCTGCGTCGTCGCGGAAGGGCCTTTTTTGGAGGTGAAGCTGGGGAGAAAAGCAGTTTCACGGAATCGATCCGTTGAAATCTAAGTCATTCTAAGTCTATCTTCAAATCTAAGAAGCTATAGCAGCTAGGATCTAAGATCATCTAAGTCTACATCCAGAAGCATTCTATCATGTCTCTCTGTCAGGCCATTCCTCTGCCAACAATCGAGGCACCGGCCTTGGGTCGTTCAAAAGTTCCATCATCCATCTGCATGAGCTCCCATCCAAGGGTGCCAATCAGGCCTAGGTCGGTGTGCCATTGGTTGACTTGGCAATTGCGGTTCCTACCCCATACATCTCCATCCTCCATACCAGACTCCATACCTAAAGTGGAACCCCCTTCTCAATCTCGGAGTTGCAAAGTTTCCCGCATCACTTTGGGCGAATCGGGGCTAATCTTGGGTCAAAACGGTCAAACTTTGGGAAATCTGTAGTCAATCAAGGCAACCTCGCGGCGCGGAAAGCAGCGCCTAGTCCCAGCCAAGAGACACATGATGCTAGGGAAAATGAGATTTCCCAACAGCGGCACGGTGGTCACCTGCGCTCGACAGTCGAGGACCATGATTTCCCATCCCGGAAGATTCCCCGCCTGTCCGCCGATGTACAACATGGTGGTGGTAATATCTCCTTGCCGTGACCCAAGCTGTTGGTGAAAAACAAAACCATACAAAACCTAAAAACCAACCACCGCAGGTATACCCAAGCTACTACCCTGTATACTATTCCACTAAGTGCTGATCGAAACATGTTGAAACCAACGAGTTTTTTGATTCGATTCCCAGCACATGGGTTCTCGTAATTCGCAACCCAGTAGGATTGGGCACGTACCAACTAGGTTGCGCAGTTCATGTAGCAATATGTTTGGGGTAAATATTCCGGAAGATACAAGCATCTTGTGTGCCCTTTACCCGCATGTTTTCCATATTTATCGTTCATATCCCTAGTATATAATCAAAGAATCCCAGATTTGCTGAAGGGAGATCTACCTGAGAGCAGCATCTGAAATGGTTTATCAGCTTATCACCCTTTTCTCCGGAGCTTGGTGCTAGGCTGATGGGCCAATGGGTGTTTCTCATGAATTGGTCCCCATTTCGCCTGTAGCCCCATCGATGGTGGGTACTAGGCTGATTCCCCCACATGTCTTAATTATCATTCTGTCCATGTTCATGTGTAATCCCCGTTTCCCGCTTTTACTAAAACTCCCCTAAATAATAAAAACTACCCCAGATTATTTGTTTTGGGAAAATTCAGATTGGCCAATTTGACTTTTAATTGATTCCCTTCAGAAAACAATTTAAAATTCAAGGTCCATTTGAAGGTTCTACCCCTTAATAATTAAAACTATAGTTAACCCTGGTGAGTTTTTTATTCGAGTCCGATTGTTAAAATCGAACATTTTAGTTGTGTTTTTTTATTACGGTTTTAAACTTAATATTACAGGAAAGCATCGAAACCCATTTTTTGGTAATATGTTAATCAGATTTTAAAAGAAATGTTTAGTTTTTTAATTAATGTGTTTGATTTGATATTAGGGGAAAGCTTCGAAATCCATTTTTTTGCAATATTTCAGCTAGATTTTGAAAAGGAATTTAATCGATTTTGAAATCGACATGTTTAGTTGTTTTAATTCAGAAATTTAATATTAGAGGCCAGCTTCTCCCCCGAATATTAAATACCCCCTAAAAATAAAAACTACCCCTAGGTTTTATTATTTGGGGGGGAGGGGGGGACGTTTAATATTAGGCTGAAGGGATTTAAAAAAATCGACAACCTAAAAACTGGCCAAGTGTTCGTTTCCCAAAAACTCACCAAAAATTTGGATGATTGTAGCGTCCCCTTTCTGGCGAAACCCCAACAGATATCCTGTGAGTTTCTTCGCCAAGGTTCCCATGGGCGTCCACGCACCTCCGGCGTTGGATGCCACGACCACCAGGCCGCCCAACTTCATTCGGAAGGCATCTTCCTACGAAAACCAAGGATTTGGGATGATGATATATTAATTAGGATTTGCTGTGAAAACCAAGGATTTAGCAAACAAAATCGGCATTGAAATAAGACAAATTGAGCGGTGATGAATGAAATTATCAATAAGTTAACTTCAAAAGATCGAAAATCAGTGTTCAACACACACAGGGATGATTTTTCACGGACAGTGTTGGGGAATAGCAGCACGGGGTCAAGTCACAAATGATTGGTTTTCGAGCCTTTTTCCCACCAAAAATGGATAAAAAAATCATCTTTTGACTAACAAAACTTATGTTCTACCCATGAAAATTGAGAGTTCAGCCTTGACCCCGTGGCATGGGACGAATAGCCACAACTGCCATGGCCACAACTGCCATGTTCAATTCTGGAGGTCGAAGGTCGATGATCTTGGAAAATCAAAAACTCTTCGAAGTGAAAAAGTTGGAAATCACCCAAAAATCGGGTCATGTCACCACCACATGTGGCTTCGAAAATCTGGTCATCCCCATTTCTTCATGGCCATCGAAGGAATTGATGATGATAGAAATCAACCTGGGAGTACCATATTGTCAAAGAAAAATCCATACATCGATGACGAAAAAAAAGGATGATCTGCTTCAAGTTGAGAGAACGAGAATCTTGACCTTGTAGAATTGATCAAAGATATACCGGCAGACGCTAACATTGCTTATGTGTTTTCTCTGAATCATGATGCCTATGTTGGCTCATGTTGGCTCTTTTTCATGCTGTATAACTCTGATATGCTTGATGAATGGTCAGTGGCTTCATGTACCAACAGCCGAAACAAAAAAGTCCTTCACCAGTTTCTTCAAGAGGGACACCATGACGATGACCACTGTCCTCGGAGACATCAAAAAATCCTGCTCCTCAACCAGTGGACATCTCTAGGTGGGCGGAAATCCCTGCGATTTTTGTCGTTCCGGGATTTTGGATCGGAGCAGTTTTCAGAACTCTGGATCCAGATTTTTTCGCCCAGCGGCAAGTTGTTCAACACAGAGGAGAGCCTGATGCTGGAAACAGTCCCATCCCCATACCCGAAAACACCCCGCCATAATATGGACCCGCAAAGATCGAATAGATCGAATCTAATACGAAACCAGGGCTTCATTTGAAGGGTTCTGAAGATTAGTCTGAAGTGATTACACAAAAAACATCAAAAAACTGTAGTACAGAACCGTGAAAATTGTGTACCATGACATCATCGGCCAAGTCATCCTCCAAATCCAACCACATCGAACTCAATGAGACATGTTCCAGTTCGCAAACTGTTTATCGTTGGTGAGTATCCCATGGATATACCCCATGTTTATATACCATGAAAGTCACCACCAAAAAGTCTATGAGTCTATTCTATGCTTCAACCATGTGGTTCAACTGGTTCAACCACCATTAAACGTACATTAAATCCACTTAAAAAGGTTGTGAACATCTCCATCTCAAGTCAGATATCATAGATATCTCCAAGGAACAAGAAGGTCAAGACGCCGATGATGACCAGCAACTCCTTCTTCTTGGTCGCCTTGATCGACGCGGTGATGATGTCGAATCCCTTGTGCGCATCCATGATCTCCACCACCTCGAAGCCATGGCGAAGCCATGGCATAGTAAGGGATGAAAGGAATGATAAGTCTATACTGTGAGATACATTAATATGAACTAAACTTGGATTATATATGTATAATATTATATATGTATATATAATACGTATTTTTATATATATATATATATATATGTGGCAGGGACCTTTGGGGTCTATTTCGTTCGTTGGCCTAGAAAGGCATCTTCTTCAATCTAATGAGCGCTACAGCAAACATTTGTATAATCGCGCGAGACTTTCCG